>Ga0187771_10000703_pt1 | contig 21059 bp, 14 predicted proteins | sample 0116_SJ02_MP15_1_FD_133139 | JGI IMG/M metagenome (GOLD analysis project Ga0187771, IMG submission 133139) | Tropical peat soil microbial communities from peatlands in Department of Meta, Colombia - 0116_SJ02_MP15_10_MG | ecosystem: Environmental > Terrestrial > Soil > Wetlands > Peat | place...
CGATTACCTCTCGGGCTTCGATGCGGTCTTCGCGGCATTCAACGTGTTCCTGACCGTGCTTGCGATTGCGACCCTGGCGATCGGCGGCATCGGCGTGATGAACATGATGCTGGTTTCGGTCAACGAGCGGCGCGGGGAAATTGCGCTCAGGATCGCGCTCGGCGCGCGGCCGAGCCAGGTGATTAGTCAGTTCCTGATCGAAACCCTGGTGATTACTCTGATCGGCGGCATCGCCGGAACCACGCTCGGCGTACTTGCCTGCGCGGCGCTGAGCCTGCTTCACGGCGACCTCGTGCCGACCCCGCACATCATCCCGGCGATGGTTGTGCTCGCGATCACGACGACGGTCGTCGTCGGGGCGGCGTCGGGATCCCTTCCGGCGTGGCGCGCATCCGCAGTCGATCCCGCCGAGACCCTGAGGGCGCCGTGATCCTGCACGAGATGATCGCCGATTCGCTCGCTGGCATTCGGACCAACTGGCGCCGCGTCCTGTTGACCAGCTCCGGGATCGTGTGGGGCGTCGCCCTGTTCGTCGCACTCACCGCGGCAGGGCAGGCGATGGCGAAGCATTACCGCGCGAAGATGGAAGCGGTCGGCCCCAAGGTAATCTACGTGTTCGCTGGTTCGGTGGCTCGCACCGGAGAAGGTGCGCGGACCGCGCGCACCGTCCACCTCGACATCAAGGATCCGCCGCGCCTGCCCGGCTCGCCGACGGTCGAACGCGCAGAGCCCGAAGTACAGGCGGGCCTGCGCGTGGTCAAGGGGGGCGGGCATATCAAGGTCGCGTGGACCTACGGAGTCGGGCCCGATACCGGAATAATCCGCAATTTCACAGTCGCCCGCGGACGCTTCATCACCCGCTCCGACGTGGCGGCGCGCGCGCAGGTACTGGTCATCGGCGCCAAGGTCGAGGAGCGGCTGTTCGGACGGCGCTCGGCGCTCGGTGAAACCGTTCGTCTCGACGGATACCCATTCCGCGTAATCGGGATATCCGCTCTCAAAGGCGAGCAGATGGTCAACATGGGCCCGCGCGACGACGAGCAGGTCCTAATGCCGGTTTCGACCGCGCAGCGGCTGTTTACTCTGAACGACCGGATTGGCTATTTGATTTACGAGCCTCGCACCCGCAACGAGGCCGCGCAATCGATGACCGAGGCGCGCCTGCTGCTCGGACGCCATCACAGTTTCACTCCGGCCGATGATGAGGCGCTCGCCTTTTTCAACGTCGGCGAGATTATCACGGCGATGGATTCGATGAGCCTCGCGCTCAACGTATTCCTTGCCGCCTGCGGCCTGGTCACTCTCGCGATCGGCGCGATCGGCGTGATGAATATCATGTTGGTGGCGGTCACCGAGCGGACCCGGGAGATTGGGTTGCGCAAAGCGCTCGGCGCGACCAACCGCCTGGTGTTTTTGCAACTGATGTGCGAGACGCTCGCGATGACGCTCGCGGCGGGGCTGATCGGCGATTTGGCGGGCGGGGGGTTGATTCGTGCGATGCAGATAATGCGCGACAGCTCGGCGCGGGCGCAGTTCCTCATGCCTGAAGTGGTATTCTCCGGACGCGTCGCAATTCTCTCGACGCTCGCCCTGGTGGCGGCGGGAACGCTTGCGGCTTTGCTTCCGGCGATGCGCGCGGTGCGTGTCGATCCCGCGATCGCGCTACGCGAAGAGTGAGTAATCGCGAGGCGAGTGTAGGACGGAGCAATTAGTATTGCGTTTCTGAGAACGCGGTCAGCTCGGGTCTTGCGGCTTAGGCTGAGCGCCCGCTGCGCCAGGGCGCTTAGCGGCTTCAGGTCGGAGTCGCAGTCGGGGTCGGCGTCCTGGATTTCGGAGTTTTAGTCGCGGTCGGGGTTGGCGTCCTCCTGGGTTTCGGAGTTTTGGTTGGGGTCGGTGTCCGCGTCTTCTTGGGCTTGGGGGTCTTGGTCGGAGTCGGAGTCCGCGTCTTCTTTGGTTTCGGGGTCTTGGTGGCGGTGGGAGTCGCGGTGACGGTTGTGGTCGCGGTAGCTGTCGGAGTCTTTGTGGCGGTTGCGGTCGCCGTCCGAGTTGCGGTGCGAGTCGTCGTTGCGGTAGCCGTGGCAGTGGCTGTGCGCGTTGGCGTCGCCGTTGCGGTCGCGGTGGGCGTGGCCGTCGCAGTCTTTGTTGGGCTCGGCGTCCGCGTCGCGGTCGCAGTTGCCGTGGCAGTGGGCGTCGGGATCGCGGTCGAGGCTTGGTACTCGTACGCGCCAATGTCGCAAGGACCGTCGGGACCATCTTCGGGGTCGGGCCGGGGCATGCCGCGCTGGTCAGTCGTTGTGAAGTTGTGGCAAGTCCCGATTGCAATTGCATCGATCGAAACGCTTAACGGTAGCTCCGCGATAGTCTCAGTCGGTCCGCCATTGAGGGCGAGCCCCGAGGGGTCGAGGAGAGCGCTGACCCCGTCGCCCAAGGTCTGCCCTTGCGCGCCGGTCCCCGTAAAGCCGCAGCTGTCGTCGTCCGAGACGTTATACCCGCCATCATCGATATTCCCGCTTGCTGCACTGCAATTCGGGGTGGCTGCGCCTCCCCCGACCAGTATGCTCTCGCCGATAAAAGTTCCATCCGGCTTCGTACTTACATCGAAAATGGTTCCGCCCAAACCGGTCGCGTTTCCGGAGAATGTGCAAAACTCCATCTCTATCAGGCCTAAGTTGTTGTAAGTCGCGCCTCCGTCCGTACCCCCAGAGTTGCCGCTGAAGGTACTGTTAAGGACGCCGGTCGAGGCAAGGTCCTCATTGAAGATCGCACCGCCGCCGAATGTCGCAGTGTTCGTGTAGAAGGTGCTGGTCTGAATATTAAGCGTGCCCGCACCCGATGGTTCTGAGTTATCTACGGCCCCACCCTCAGCGGCGTTGTTCAGTGCGAAGGTGCTCGTTGCGATAGAGGTGGTTGTCTCCGAATAGATCGCGCCTCCCGAACCCAGGGTAGCCGAGTTCGCGCTAAAGCTGCTGCCACTAACCACCAGTTGTTCATTGGAACTCTCGTAGATGGCGCCCCCCGAGTCCCCCGCGGTGTTGTCCTGAAAACTGCTGCCCGAGATGATGACATCCGAGGAACCGGTGGCATCGATTGCGCCGCCATCATCTGTGGCAGAGTTCCCCGAGAAAGCGCAGCCGGTTATATGCACCGCCGCCCCAGAAATCGAAATGGCTCCGCCATTGGTCGCCGAGCCATTCTCGAACACCAGACCGTTCAGGAAAATCGTTCCGCCCGGAAGCGCAAGAATCGGTCCGCCATTTCCGTCCAAAGTGATGCCGGCGCCGTCGATTGTCGCACTATTGTTGAGCGTCAAAACACCCCACGTCAGGGTTATGGTGCCTCCCATAGCAAATTCGATAGTGCTGGTGATGGCGCCCGATGTGCAGTCGCCGCCCGATTCGTCCCCGCTCTCATCGATGTTGTTGATCGCTTTGCGCAGGCTGCACATGCCGTCACCGAAAGTGATGTCATCCAGGAGCGTGTTGACGGTAATGGTATCCTGGGCTTTGAGTCTGTGGGGCGCCACCAACGTCCCGACAATCACCGCGCCGCCAGAAACACCGGCCATCAAGAGCAAAGCTTTCAGCGTGGTGCGCGCCGACACGAGCCGTTGAAGCGATCCGCGCGCCGCGGCCGAGGCCAGATGAACCGCTTGTGCCGCATTACGGCGCCATCGCGAAAACACCGATGCTTCGCTCATCGCGCACCCAACAACCGGCCCGCCGATAGCGCGATCGCGGCGCGACCGTGCCGAGTTCCTCCACTACGCTGCGATCTTGTCAGTTGCACTTGGGCTGCTCTTCGCCTTTCTGATTTTCTAGCTGAGGAAATTCATATCGCTAGCGTCGATGATGCGCTCAGTCCGAGGCTTTTGGCTTCGGCTAGGGCCGGTCGCGCGAGGGATCTCCGCGGCTTCAGGTCGGAGTTGCAGTCGGCGTCGGCGTCCTGGATTTCGGAGTTTTAGTCGGGGTCGGAGTTGGCGTCCTCTTGGGTTTCGGCGTTTTGGTTGGGGTCGGTGTCCGCGTCTTCTTGGGCTTGGGGGTCTTGGTCGGAGTCGGGGTCTTAGGTTTAGGAGTCTTGGTCGCGGTCGGGGTCCGCGACTTCTTTGGTTTGGGGGTCTTAGTCGCGGTGGGGGTTGCCGTATTGGTGGCGGTCGGCGTCGCGGTGATGGTTGCGGTCATAGTTGCGGTTTTGGTCGCGGTCGCCGTCGCAGTCGCAGTCGGCGTCGCGGTGACCGTCTGAGTCGCGGTGGCGGTTGCGGTCGCCGTCGCGGTCGCGGTCGGTGTGTCCGTGGCGGTTTCAGTGGCAGTCGCCGTCGCGGTTGTGGTCGCTGTCGCCGTCGCGCTCGGAGTTGGCGTGGGCTGGGGCGAGGACTCCTGCAGCTCAAATGCCCCGATGTCGCAAGCGGCGCCGCCGCCCTTGGAGGCGGGGGGATCTTCGGGATCCGGACGGGGTTCGCCGCGCTGGTCCACGTTGGTAATGCTGCCGCAAGCGACGCCGTTCACCGCATCGATCGACGGGCTGCCCGGCTCCTCCGCGATGGTCTCCGTCGGGCCGCCGTTGTCCGCCAGACCCCCCGGATCGAGGCTCGGGGTGACGCCGTCGCCGACGGTCTGGCCGTTAACGCCGCCGGTGTTCGCAAAACCGCACGACGTGTCATCGGAGATGTTGAAGCCGCCGTCGTCTATCGTTCCTGCGGCGGCGTTGCAGTTATTGCCGCCGAGGCTTGCCGCCAGGATGCTCTCGCCGACCGCCGTTGCGTGGCTTGGTACGGTGTTTTGGTCATAGATGTCGGCCCCGCCGGTACCGCTCGCCGAGTTGCCTTCGAAAGTGCAGAAATGGACCTCGACGACGCCGGCATTGTTGTACGTGCCGCCGCCCTCGATTGCGGAGTTGCCCGAGAAAGTGCTGTTCAAAATGCTGGTCGCTGCGCAGAAGATTGAGCAGCCGCCGTTGCCTATCGCGCCGCCGCCAGCACCAACAATGCCGTTTTGCATGTTATTGGCGAAGGTGGTGCCGCTGACATTGACCGTGTTTGTGGTGCTGCTGTTATCGACAGCGCCGCCTCGATTGCCGGCTGTATTGCCGTCGAACAGGCTATTGGTGATTCCCAACCCGCCAGGATCGACATTGTCGATCGCGCCCCCGCTGCCGGCGGACCCGGCCGAATTAGTGTCGAACTCACTGGTGAATACGTCCAGCGAACCTCCAGTATAGATGGCGCCGCCGCTGCCGCTCGCGGTGTTGTTGGAGAAATCGCTGCTGGTAACCGTGAGATGCGGGAGCCCCGCTCCGCTGGGTCCGCCGAAGATCGCGCCCCCGTTGCCGGTGGCTGTGTTGTTCTGGAAGGAGCAGCCCGTGACCTGCAGCGAGCCCGAAACGGAAATGGCGCCGCCGTTGGCCGCCGACCCGTTCTTCAGCGTCAGGCCGCTCGCCTCGAGTGTGCCGGGAACTACGAAGATCTGGTTCCCGCTGCCGTCCAGGGTGATGCCCGCGCCCTGTATCACCAGTATGCCCGAGGTGCCTCCTGTGATCGATGGCAGAGTGGAGGTCAACGTTATGGTGCCCGCGACTGAGAATCCGATAGTGTCCGCGCCGGTCCCGGGGGGGCAGTTATGCACCGCGGACTGAGTATTCGCGGCAGTGATCGCGTCGCGCAAGGCGCATTCGCCCGGCTTCCCCGGATCGTCGAGCGTATCGACGTTGATCGTAACCGTGGCTGTGACCTTGTGCGGCGCGGCTAACGTTCCGATAATCACCGCGCCGCCACAAACGCCGGCCATCAAGAGGAGCGCCTTCAGCGTGGTGCGCGCAGGCGCGAGCCGTTGAAGCGGGACGCGCGCCGCCGCTAACGCGCCGCGAACGGCCTCGGCGGCCGCTCGTCGCCATCGCGAAAGAGCCGTCGCGTCGCTCATCGCCCGTCCGTCAACTGCACCAACAATGCGGCTTCGGCAGCGGCGCGCCGACCGTACCTGTCCGCTTGTGTTACCGTCATCTAAACTGGGCGGAAACTCCCCCTGTGACCTTTTTACCCGTGGGGATCCATTAGGGGAATACGAAAAACACATAAGGCGGCCTCATCGGTGGGGCGGGTGGCCGACGAGCGGAAACCGAACGGCGACCCGGCGGTTTCCGCCGATGCGAGTGGCGCGCATCGATCATGGGCTTGACGATATCCCCTCCAGGGGGATAGGATCGCCCGCATGGTACACGCATCGCATCCCGATATTGTCAATCGCCTCAGGCGCGCCGACGGCCATCTCAGAACGATCATCGAAATGATCGAACAGAAACGCGAATGCCTCGACGTTGCCCAGCAGCTTCACGCGGTCGAAAAAGCTATTGGGACCGCGAAACGAATTTACGTCCAGGATCACATCGACAATTGCATCGAGGACGCCGTGGGCGCGATTCCACGCAGCGCTCGCGGACCGCTTTCGGAATTCAGGGAGATTACCAAGTACCTGTGAGCGGCCGATCCGAACCGCTGGGCAAGAGCCGGATGGACGAGCCGGGTCATCAATCGCATCGCGGGCGCACGGAGCAATGGCGCGCGGAGGATTCGCGGGATGCTCACGTTCACGGCGTCGCGAATCCGGTCCATCTGACTACGGCGCGCGGACTGCAGGCGCTCAAGTGGTCGCTTGGCATCCTCGGGATTGCCGCGATGGTGCAGCTTTGCGTCGTAGTGGCGTCGGGGAGCGTCGCCCTGCTGGCGGATACGATCCACAACGCGGCTGACGCATGCACCGCGATTCCGCTTGGAATCGCGTTCGTCCTGATGCGGCGAACACCGAGCGCGCGGTTTACGTACGGCTACGGCCGCGTCGAGGACCTCGCCGGCGTCGCGATTGTACTAGTCATTCTCGCCAGCGCGCTGGCCGCGGGATACGAGGCGGTGAGGCGGTTGATCGATCCGCATCCGATCTCGGCGCTTGGAGCGGTGGGACTCGCGGGCGCGATCGGCTTTCTCGCAAACGAAGCCGCGGCCCGCATCCGCATCAGGACCGGACGCGAGATACACAGTGCGGCCCTGGTCGCCGACGGTTATCACGCGCGCGTGGACGCCGTCGTGAGTCTCTCGGTCAGCGCGGGAGCGATTGCGGTGAAACTGGGATTTCCGATTGCGGATCCGATCATCGGCTTTGCGATCGCCGCGGCGATCCTCGGAATTGTATGGGACTCCGCTCGCACGGTCTTCACCCGCCTGCTCGATGGTGTCGAACCGGACCTCGCCGCCGAAATCTGCCACGCCGGCGAGCACGTCGCGGGAATCGGCGCCGTGCTCGAGACTCGCGCGCGATGGCTGGGGCATCGCCTGCATGCCGAGGCGGACATCGCAGTCGATTCGGCGCTCTCCGTCCGCGAGGGCATCGAGATCGCCGAGCGCTTCCGGCGCGAGGTCATGACGCATCTGCCCGAGCTCGCGGCGCTGCACGTGGGCATCGTGGACCAGGGCGCGCAGCCCGCCGGCGCGGATGCTTCCCGTCCCCGAAGCCGCTGGCTTTGACGATCGCAGCATAGAAGGAGGGATATGCTCCCATGGTCAGATATCGACATGTGGTTCTTGTTGCCGCGCTGATAGCGTGGGTAGTCTCCGCGACTGCTGTCGCTGTCTATTTATTCGGGCGGAAGTGGCTATGGTTTGGAGCCGGAACGGCAGCCGTGATCCTGGGAGTGCATATTACATTGCACTATGTCGCTCTGGCGCTCGGCGGCACGTCGCTGATTGGGTATGCGATCCGATGGCTGCACGCGCGGCCGGTCGAGGACGAACATCAGGCGCCGAGAACGACCGGCAAGGTTATTCATTGGGCCTTTCGCTACGATCTTCTGATATGGGCGATCTCGCTCGGGAGGGAGCGGGCTTTTCGCGAGAAAGAAATCGACTTGGCGGGACTCAAACCCGGCGATTCTGTTCTGGACGTCGGGTGCGGAACGGGAACGCTTGCGATCGCCGCCAAGCGGCGCGTTGGCGCGGACGGCAGCGTGTATGGAATCGACGCCTCGCCTGAGATGATCGCACGCGCGGCCAACAAGGCTAGAAAGGCGGGAGTGGAAGTGGATTTCAAACCCGCAGCAATGGAGGCTTTGCCGTTTCCTGATGCGACCTTCGACGTAGTACTCAGTTCGGCGATGTTCCATCATTTGCCGGACCAGGCGCTCCGCGACGGCATCCGGGAGATCCGCCGGGTTTTGAAGCCTGGCGGACGGCTGCTCGCCGTGGATTTTGGAGGGTCAGAAGATGAAAAGGCTAGCCGGACCGCGCGCCACCACAATCATGTTCATTTCGACATCCGCCACGTGATCCCGGAGTTGACCGAGGCCGGCCTGGGAAGTGTCGAGAGCGGAGCGGTGGGATTCCGCGATTTGTGGTTTGTCCGATCCGCAGCGCCCGCCGCGCAAACGAGGTTGTAGCAGTCGGAGATGCTGCGGATAGCGCGGTGCACTAACCCTGCGGCGCGCCGTAGCGCACTCGAAGCTCCAGATTGACCTGCAACACGTTAATCGCCTTCTCGCCAACGAGGCCGCCTAGCGGCGCAAACGCATCGGCCTGGAGAATCTGCTCGATTTCGGCGCGGACCTGCGCAGGATCGCGCTTGGTATCCGATGCCCACTTGGCCGCGACGCGGTCGAGTTGGTATTCGGCGTTCTCGAGCATAATGTGCGGATCCAGGCCGGAGCCCGAAGTCGTCACCATGTCGCCGGGGACGTCCGCCAGCGGCGCATCAGGATGATCCTGGCGCCACATGTCGAAGAAGATCGACTGAATATCCGAACCGCTCGCGACGGGCTCGATGGCAGTCTGAGTTTTTCCGCCCGGCAATTGCTTCGTAACCGCGCTGGGGAATTTGCCGGGATTGTCCTTAGAGAAATTCTCGAAAAATACAACCGCGAGGTCCGACGGCTGCGGCTGCGGAGTGGCCGGGTTCTGCTTTATCCAGTCGGCGACCGCTTGCTTGTGAGTCTTTGTCCAGTCGGTGATGTACTGGGCGTGTGACGGATCGGCGCTCACCCAGCTCTGGGCGAGTCCGTTATGATTGTCAGCCCATTGCGCGACGACATGCGCATTGCCCTGGTAGCGGTCGGCCTGGAACCATGCCTCGATGTCGGGGGCGACGAGCTGGTCCTTCTTCGGGCCGGCGGAATATTTGACCATCGGAGCGAGCATCCGGGCCACGCGATCGCGCAGCAGGTAGTTCGATGGGGCGAGCGCCGATGATGTCGAGGCTGACGCATCGTATGACGCCGCCGAGGGACGCGGCCAGAAGTATTCGTCCTTGGTGAATGGCTGCGCTATGAGAAGCGAGCCGGCGGGTTTGCCGTCGGGCCCCGTGATGATGCTTCCGTTTGCCGTAAACGGGAAGACCGTCTGGCCGATTGCCCATACGACGAGGGGATAGACCAGGCAACAAATTACTATCGTCGAGCCGAGCAGCCAGAGACTTTTGGTAATGTAGGTTTTCATCTTCGTTCGTCCTTGCGGCGGTGTTGCCCTAGGCAACCAGGCGCATCGCCGCCATCACGACATCGATTAGCTTGATCCCTACGAACGGCAGGATGACGCCGCCGACGCCCCAGACAAACAGGTTGCGCCGCAGCAGGGCGTCTGCTCCGAGCGGCCGGTAGCTTACCCCGCGCAGGGCCACGGGAATAAGCAAAGGAATTATCACGGCATTGAAAATTACCGCCGAGAGGATTGCGGAGGTCGGCGAATGGAGATTCATGATATCCATCGCCTTCAGCCACGGAAGCGTGCCGGCGAAGAGCGCGGGCACGATCGCGAAATACTTCGCGACGTCGTTGGCGACCGAGAATGTGGTAAGCGCGCCGCGCGTCATCAGGAGCTGCTTCCCGATCTCGACCACCTCGATGAGCTTGGTCGGATCGGAATCGAGATCGACCATGTTGCCCGCTTCCTTGGCGGCCTGAGTACCGGAGTTCATCGCAAGCCCCACGTCGGCTTGCGCGAGCGCGGGAGCGTCGTTGGTGCCATCGCCCATCATCGCGACGAGCTTGCCCTCGGCCTGCTCCGTGCGGATATACGCGAGCTTGGATTCCGGCGTTGCCTGCGCGACGAAGTCATCGACGCCGGCCTGCTTTGCAATCGCCGCGGCGGTGAGCGGATTGTCGCCGGTGATCATCACGGTGCGCAGCCCCATCCTGCGAAGGCGCTCGAAGCGCTCGCGCATCCCCGTCTTGAGAATGTCCTCGAGTACGACGACGCCCGCAATCTTGCTATCTTCCGATACCAGGAGCGGCGTTGCGCCCTTGGACCCGACTGACTCGATAGTGGTTTTCAGTGTGGCCGGAACCGAGCCGTTGTCTGACAGGACTAACGCGGTGATTGCATCGGGAGCGCCCTTGCGAACTGATTTTCCCCCCGGCAGGTTCACCCCGCTCATTCGGGTTTGCGCGCTGAAGGGGATAAACTCACTTCCGAAGGGCGGAGTCATCTCTTTCGTCGCAATTCCGAGAGCTTGAGCTGCCCGAGCGATACTCTTTCCCTCGGGAGTATCATCTGCGGCGGATGCGAGCCCCGCCAGGCGCGCCAGCGTGACCTGCGAATAAGCGCCGATGGGAATAAAGCCAGTCGCGTGGCGATTGCCGACGGTGATCGTCCCGGTTTTGTCGAGCAATACAGTATCTATATCGCCCGCGGTCTCAACTGCCTTGCCGCTCTTGGCAATGATGTTCGCCTGGAGAGCGCGGTCCATTCCGGCGATTCCGATTGCCGCGAGCAGCGCGCCGATCGTGGTCGGGATGAGACAGACCAGCAGCGCCACCAGGGTCGGAACGTCGGTGCCGAGACTCTTCAGCGGTTCCGATATTCCCAGATAGCTCATCATGTATTGTTCGGCGTTGTACGCCATCGGCCACAGCGGCATCACGACTATCAAGAAGGCGAGCGTAAGGCCGGAGAGCGCCAGTGTGAGCGCAATCTCGTTTGGCGTCTTTTGGCGGACCGCGCCCTCGACCAGCGCGATCATGCGATCGAGAAACGATTGACCGGGAAGGGCGGTTATTTTTACCACGATGCGATCGGAGATGACCCTGGTCCCGCCGGTGACTCCGGAACGATCGCTGCCGGCCTCGCGAATCACCGGGGCTGACTCGCCGGTGATCGCGGATTCATCCACCGACGCGATCCCATTGATTATTTCGCCATCGGTTGGAATCACCTGGCCCGCAGTTACTACAACCTGGTCGCCGGGCCTGAGATCGGTCGAAAGCACTTGCTCCAGGACTCCATTCTTGAGGCGATAGGCCGGAGTCTCACTGCGGGTCCTGCGCAGGGATTCGGCCTGGGCCTTGCCGCGCGCTTCTGCAAGGCCGGTTGCGAAGTTGGCGAAGAGTACGGTCAGGAAAAGCCAGAAATCGAGCGCGACAAAATAGGTAATCGGGACCTGGCTCGCCGACGTGCTGACCGCCGCCTGTATGATGAACAGCAGCGTCAAAAATGCGCCGACCTCAACCACAAACATCACCGGATTGCTCCACTGTATGTCGGGGCGGAGCATGACGATCGATTGCCTCAGCGCCTGGCGGATCAGTTCGGGTTCGAATAGCCGGTGGCCTTTTACGCGCCGGGGCGGGCGCGGATGTTCCGGCGTCTCGATTCTGCGTATCGGTTGTGCCACTGCTGCCATTGTTTGGCCCTCCGAAAATTCTCCTGACTGTGGACCTTGTTTGCTGGAATCGACCTGCGCCGCGACGCCCCTAGCCGCCAAAGGGAATCGGTCCCCAGTGCTCAGCCAGAGGTCCGAGTGCGGCGACCGGGAGAAAGAGCAGGGCGCCGATTATCACGATCGTGCCGAACAGCATGCAGCCGAAGGTCACGGTATCGTCGCGGAGGGTACCCAGTCCGAACGGCGTGCTCTTTTTCATGCCGAGAAAGCCCGCCATCGCAATCGGCGCGAAGATCGGAATGAAGCGGCCGAGCATGATTACGAAGCCTGCCCCGATATCCCAGGGCACCGCCTCGGGCGCGGGACTGGGATTATTGTTGAGGCCGTATGAGACACCCATGCCATCAAAGGCCGAGCCGTTATTCGCTGAATCCGACGAGAATTGATAGACGATCTGCGAGAATCCGTGGGCGCCAGGATTACTCTCCGCCTTGACGCCCCAGTCCTTCGCGGCGAACAGGCCACTCGGCCCGAGAATGACTAGTGGATGAATTAGCAGGGCAATCAGAGCGAGCGTCACTTCCCGTGCGCCGATCTTCTTGCCCAGGTATTCGGGCGTGCGGCCGACCATCTGGCCAACCACGAAAATCCCGATGATCAGGAAGAGCAGCATGTTGATCATGCCGACGCCCTTGCCGCCGAAGATGCAGTTGACCCACATTCCGAAGAACGGAGACAAGGCGGCGACGGGATTCAGGCTGTCGTGCTCGCAGATGATCGCGCCGCAGGTGAAATCGACGGTGGCGGCGGCGAACGTCGCGGCTGCAGACGTGCCAAAGCGCAGCTCCTTGCCCTCGAGGTTGCCAAGGTGCTGATCGACGGGCAGCCCTGCAACCGCCGGCAGTGTGATTACCCGCTTGCCGCCCGAAGCACTAGCGCTTGGAATTTCGAAGGTTCTCGTTTGGGGCCGTGCAATGAGGCCGGGATTGGGTTTTAACGTGTCAAAATAGATGACCCAAAGTACGGTCCCGACGAGCATGGCCAACATAACCGAAAAAATGACTGCCGCATGGCGATTGCGTTTCAGCATCCGCCCGAACATCAGCACCAGCGCCATCGGGAACAGCATCATGCTCGACGTGGTGAGAAAATTCGCAAACGCGGTCGGGTTTTCGAACGGATGGGCCGAGTTCATCCCATAGAAGCCGCCGCCGTTGGTGCCCAGCATCTTCATTGGGACGAACGCCGCGAGCGGGCCCACTACGATGGTCTGCTGCTTGGGCTGATTATTATTGTCGGTTCCCATCGCAGCAGGCTCGAGCGTGTTGACCTGGTAGGCGCTTTGAAAGGTCATCGGCATTCCGGTTGTGAGAAAGACCAGGCTCAGCGCGAACGCGGCGGGCAGAAACGTGTAAAACACAACTCGCCACATATCGAGGAAGAAGTTGCCGACGTGATCGTCGCTGCGAAAGGACCGAATGATCGCGGTCAGCGCGCAGAATCCGATCGCGGCCGAGAGGAAAAACATGGGAATGCAAAAGAAAATCTGGGAGAAATTCGAGAAGGCTACGTCACCTGAATAGTGCTGAATGTCCGTGTTCGTGGCGAACGAGATAACGGTGTTGAAGATGGTGGTGGGCGCCAGCGCGCCGAGGCCGCGCGGGTTGAGCGGCATCCAGGGCTGGGACACAAGGACGAAGTACCCGAAAACATACAGCACGGTGTTGAACACCAGGAGCGCGATCGCATATTGCTTCCATCCCATCGGACCGTTGTCGACCCGGCGCTCAAACCACTCAAGCAGCCTGGGCGGCTGGTATTGGCCGTCCATGATCCAGGCCAGGTAGCGGCTTAGCGGGATCGCGAGCAGCGCAGGAACCGCGATGACAATGAAAGGAAGGAGCCACATGGTTTTAAACCCTCTTTGGAAGCTTGTGCGCCCGAGTGGTGAAAGCCGGCTTAGGCTAGAACCACTGGGGACGGATCATCGCGGTTAGCAAATACACAAACAGCGCGACGCCGATAACTGCAGTTAGGTAGATCACGAACGCACCTCTAAATCTTTCCGCAGGCGATAATGAACAAGTAGCAGAGCCCGAGGCCGGCAAGGCCGAGCAGAAATGTCACCGGCATCCAGATTGTGAGATCCATAGGCGGTATCCTCCAGCCAATGAAATGCGTAGGTGCAACGCGTGTGCCACGGGCCGGCCTTCGATGGGGCGGCGGCTATACTGCAGCTTGCATTACCAGTCGAAAATGAATCGCGGGGGCGATGACGGGAAGATCCGATCGGGCTATGCAATGCGCATCGAGGCTGCCGGTTCTGACATCGTATTGTGCAGTGCGGCGGCTCGGCGCAAGCGAGTATCAGTGAGGCAATGCCCTGCCCGGCGGATGGGCAAGTGCCTATTCGCCGCGCGCTGCCGTCAGCGGCAGGAGGTAAGACAGTTGATTGGGGCGCGGACGACGTGATCGAAGTGCCGCACGGATCTCTTGTGCCGCACCAATGAAAGCGAGCTGCGAATTTGACGCACTAGGGCCGGCGTCTGGCCAGGGACGCTCGCCCGCACGGCCCTGTGATGACGAGTGAGATTGGCGAGTATGGTCTATCGGCCGCCGGTGAATGCCGGGGGCGTGTCGGAGCTCGAGTGAACTGGCGTCTGTTGTAACTGCGAGGCGTCGTTCCTCGGAATGAACCCGATTATCTGGGGTTGCGGCGCGCGCTGGGGCGTGCTCGCCCTCTCTTGATATGGAAACGTGGAAGTGAGGTGACCATTGGTAGCCGAGATTGCGCGTACTTCCTGATCGAGTTTGAATACCGCGATGCTCTCGGGGTGCAGGACGTCAAGAAGCTCGTGCAGGATGCTCTGCACCGCGTCATCGAAGAGGACGAACTCGACTCTCAGCCGCGGGCGGAGATCGCTTTTGAACTCGCGGCCCCTGTATAGTTGCGGCCGTCCTTCGCCCACCGCGCAGCCCGCGCGGTACACCTCGACAACGTCGAACTCTGAAATGTTTAGGCGCGTTGCCTCGTCCTTGAAGTCGTCCAAAGACCAGGGCGTGATGATTACTTCTATTCTCTTCATTTTGGACTTTCGGCGGAGCGGAGCAGATCCCCCACGCCACACCCGACGACAGCCTCCTTGTGCACTGAGAGCAGCAGAAACTATGCCACGGTGAAAATGTCGCAGGCGCAAAGCATTTTCGCGACCTCGGCGAGCCGCGCGGTTTCACTCCTCGGCAGGACATTGCTGCAATTTGAAATGTACTGTGAAGAGCCGGCGAGCGGTGCGTAATTTGCGCGCAGCCGCGGGCGAGTTACTTGGGACGCCGGTTAGGCAGTAATCGCGAACCGGGCTGGCACGTGCGCCCGCTACTCGAGCCGGTAGCGCTTGCGCTTGCGCCACAAGGTAGTGACGTTGATTCCAAGCCTCTCGGCCGCGTCCTGAAGCGTTGGCGACTCCGTCAGCACACGCATTATCTGTTGGCGCTCAAGATCCTCGAGGCTGGACGGGGACGGCGCGGCCGAGGCGGCCGACGGCGGCTGAAAGAGGGCGTCGGGAAGGCACTCCGGCCCAATCAGGTCGCTGCGCGAGATTACCACGGCGCGCTCCACTGCATTGCGCAATTCGCGCACGTTGCCCGGCCAGGAGTAATTGGCAAGTACGGTCTGAGCATCGGGTGAAAACCGCAATTGCGAGCGGCGATTGCGGATCGCAGCAGCCGCGAGCAACCGCTCTGCGAGCGGAAGAATGTCCTCTGGGCGTTCACGCAGCGACGGAATCCTCAGCGCGATCACGTTGAGCCTGTAAAACAGATCTTCCCGGAAGTGGTGAGCCGCCACCTCGCCGGGGAGATCGCGATTCGATGCGGCGATGATGCGCGCCTCGACGTGGATCGTACTCTCGCCACCGACGCGCTCGAAGCTCTGCTCCTGAACGAAGCGCAGAAACTTGGCCTGGAGCGCGGCGCTCAGATCGGCGATCTCATCGAGGAACACGGTGCCGCCGTTGGCGACCTCGAGGCGCCCGGGTTTATCCTTGATCGCGCCGGTGAATGCTCCCTTGACATGTCCGAAGAGTTCACTTTCAAGCAACTGCTCGGACAGCGTAGTGCAGTTGATTACGACGAATGCCTTTTCGCGGCGCGGGCTCCAGAGGTGAATCTGGCGCGCGAGCACATTTTTCCCGGTGCCGCTTTCGCCGGTCAACAGGATTGTCGCCTCGCTGCCGGCGACGCGTTTGGCGTCCTCGAACAGGCGCCTCATCACGGCGCTGCGGGATTCCAGGAAGGGCCGCTCCTCCAGCGTCTCGCGCAGTCCGCGAACCTCGCTGCGCAGGCGGCGCGTCTCGAGCGCCCGTTCGACGGCATGTTCGACCTGGTCGAGCGAGAACGGCTTCGTGAGGTAATCGTATGCGCCCGCTTTCATGGCGGCCACGGCGCCTTCCACGGTCGCGTAGGCGGTCATCAGGATTACCATCAGGTCGGGGTCGCGGCCCTTGATTTCCTTCAGTAGTTCGTAGCCGCTCATCTCCGCCATTCGGTAATCGGTGAGGACCAGGTCGAGGGCGTCCTGCTCCGAAAGCAGCGCGAGCGCCTGCTGCCCGCTTTCCGCGGTCCGCACCTCATAACCGTGCCTCCCGAAAAATGCGGCGAGACTGGTGCGGATGTTCTTTTCGTCGTCGACGATCAGGAGCTTTGCCATGGCGACTCCTGGGAAGCGGCTGGCGGATGATGATGCTATCAAGATCGATAGCACCAGCGAGTCGCGAGTAAAAGACGGGTCCGGCGCGTCCGCGACTTGAGACCGGGTTGGGTACCCGGCTATAAATCAGCGGCGTTGAAAGTCGGAAAACGAAATCCCGGCTCAAATGATCGAGGCGCCGCGCCGGCCAGCCCGGCCGCAAACGCCTCGGCGAGACCGCCCCTTCCCGAATCTCCAATCCTTGCGCCGGCTCCGCGATGCGCCCGGCCGCGTCGCTTGAAAAAACGGGCGAGAAGACACGGAGGTGCCGATCGCGATCATGCATAACTGGAAATCATATGCGGAAATGGCGATAGCCTTGTTCGTGCTGCTCGATCCGATCGGCGCAGTCCCGATCTTCGTTACCTTGACCGCTCATCACAGTCCGGAGGAAAGAACGCGCACGATCAACCGGGCCGCAGCTACCGCCTTCATCGTGCTCATCGTGGCCCTTCTCGCGGGCAACCCGCTGCTTAGTATATTGGGAATAAGTATCGCCTCATTCACTGTCGGCGGTGGCGTCGTCCTCATGATGATGGCGATGGCTATGTTGCAGGGCCGGGCGAGCCCGGTTCACCGCGCCGACGAGGACCTCGATGAGGCCGCGCAAAGGATGGCGGTCGCAGTCGTCCCGCTGGGCGTGCCGGTTGCTGCGGGCCCCGGCGCAATCAGTGCGGCTCTCATCTACGGCGAGCGAGCGAAGAACTGGACTAACACCGCGATGCTGGTCGCGATTATCGCGCTGGTCGTGATGTGCCTGTGGATCGCGTTGCGGCTGGCCGCGCCGACCAAACGACTGCTCGGAACGACCGGCATCCATGTCGTCACGCGGCTGCTCGGCCTGATCGCGATGGCGGTTGCGGTGGAGTTCATCGCCCGGGGCTTGAGTGAACTATTGCCGGGGCTGCGCGGAGCCGTCGGATGATCGAACCGGCGCGGGCCCGGCCGCCCGGGACGGGTAATCACTGACTATCTGTGCCGGGGCAATAGGACGAGCCGGAGATTTCGCGCGATCGAGACGGCCCTCTGGGTGAGCCGCGAGAACGCGTGCTGCCGCGCTCGCATCAGTAAGCGACGGATGGCATTTCCCCGGCCCCGCTCAGCGAGATGTTGAGATGGGGATGATGCGGGTCATCGCTGTCGATGAGAAGCGTCTGCGGCGCCGTCGCGCCGGTCGCCAATGGCGTGAACGTCACCACTACCGTGTGCGATTTGCCCTTGGCGAGTGCGAAGGACCCCGCGCCATTTTCTGCGAACGGCGGAGCAAGATCGTCTTCCACCGTTACATTCAGTATCCCCCCGCCTGAGTTCCTGACCGTGATCGTCTTCCTGGCTGTCGTCATAGCCTCGACCTTGCCGAACTTCAGCGTCATCGGCGTCACGGAAAGCTTGCCGCCGGTCGGAGTCGCCGTTGCGGTAGGTGTCGCGGTTGATGTCGCTGTGGGAGTGGACGTGGCGGTTGGTGTATCGGTAGCGGTTGCGGTCGCCGTGGCAGTGGCCGTCTGAGTTGCCGTTGCGGTTGGCGTATCCGTCGCGGTCGCAGTTGCTGTGGCCGTAGGCGTGCCGGTCGCAGTCGCGGTAGCGGTCGCGGTGGCCGTGGCAGTCGCGGTGGCGGTTGGCGTATCCGTCGCGGTCGCAGTTGCTGTGGCGGTCGGCGTGTCGGTCGCAGTCGCGGTAGCGGTCGCGGTCGCCGTGGCCGTCGCGGTGGCAGTCGGCGTATCCGTCGCAGTTGCCGTTGCCGTAGCGGTTGGTGTGTCCGTCGCGGTTGCAGTCGCGGTGGCGGTTGGAGTAGCCGTCGCAGTCGCGGTTGCGGTCTGAGTCGCGGTAGCAGTTGACGTGTCCGTCGCAGTTGCCGTGGCAGTAGCGGTCTGAGTGGCGGTGGCGGTCGGCGTGGCGGTCGCCGTCTGAGTAGCAGTGGCGGTTGGCGTAGCCGTCGCAGTCCTGGTCGCGGTGGCAGTCCGCGTCGCGGTAGCGGTTCGAGTCGCCGTCGCGGTTGGCGTAGCGGTTGCAGTCCTGGTCGCGGTAGCAGTCCGCGTCGCGGTAGCGGTCCGGGTCGCGGTTGCGGTTGGCGTGGCGGTCGCGCTCGCCGTGGGCGTAGGCGTCAGAGATGCGGTCGGGGTCGCGCTCACCGTAGGGCTGGGTTCTGCGGCGGGCGCGGCCATCATGAGATTATACGCGTTGACCGTACCGATTCCGGTGGCGAAGTCCCACCCGGTCGTGGCGACGAACGCCGGTTGGTACGCGCTCGTCGAAGTGGATAGCACGCCATTGCTGCCCGACGGCCAATAGCAATTCGGACCATCGTTGCAGTTTACGTCTATGTCACCCAGGGTCACATCGTAGAATATGCATGAGCTCGACGCCGCGTTGCCCAGAGTCGAATTGCACGATGGGTCGCCGGTCGCCCCGTATTCGGCCGCGGCGAGTGCGTAATAGGTCGGATTCGGATTGCCGGCCCTGTTCCCGGCCTTCTGATTAATTAACGCCTGGATGCCCGCCATGATGGGCGATGACACTGAGGTCCCGCCGAATCCCGCCCATGTATCCGGGGGCCCGCCGCAACCTGATCCCAGGAAGTTGGAAACCGGGTCCGTGTAACAGACCGCATAGTAGTGACCCCACAGTCCGTTCGAGGCGAACAGCGAAACGTCAGGGACATCCCGCACACCGTCGCGGGGGTTACCCAATACCGATTGCCACGCGGGCTTGGGATATCCGGCGCAGCTTCCGCTGACGGTGCCCGCCGCGTCAGGCGCTCCGGTTGCACAGCCGCTCGGGCCGCCGCTTCCCGCAACGACCGTCAGGAAGCGTTCGCCAAAGCTTGCATCGTTGCAGAACCCGCCGGAACCGTAGGTCACTTCCGTTGGACCATAGACGAATTGCGCGATCAGCTCGTTTGCGCAGGAATCGTTCCATGGAATTTCCGGAATGTACGAAAGCGCGGAGCCGTAAGTGGGCGAGTTCGTCGCGCTCCAGTACGTACTATTCGTACCCGCGTATGAGTCGCCGAAATCAGTGCCGCCGACCGATACGTTGTATGGCGTCGAGGTGAGGCCGCTGACGGCGATGCCCTGCGTCGCCGCGGCCGCACCATAGTCGGAGCCCGCGGCGCCCTCGTCGCCAGAGGAGGTGAATACGGACACGCCCTCCAGCACCGCAGTCTGATACAGGGAGTAGACATACGCATTGCCGCTTGCGCCAAGGTCAGGTTCAGATGCGCCGTAGCTGATGCTGACGATCGCCGGCGGAGGTGAATCGCTGCTGAGCAGGTTTTGAAGCGCGATGAATCCGCCGAAGTTGTCAGTATCTGCACACGAGGCGAGCACGATGGCCGCGCTGGGCGCCGCGGCGCTCGCCCATTCCACGTCTATCGCGGCCTCGCCATCATCCGTGTTGACCCCAGGATCGTCGCATTCCCCGCCCGTGCCCGGCGCGGGATGGATCTGAATGAAGCTCGCCGCCGGGTATGCGCTGGACAAGCCGAACGCGGATCGGAAATCCTCCCAGTCGCCCGGGTAGTTATAAACGTCGGTATCCTCCAGCAGGACGATCGTCTGACCCTGTCCCGAATAGCCTGCCCTGAAAGCTGGATTGAAGTTGTAGATAGTAGCGAGGTCGGGAGGAACGATGAGTTGCCAGCCGTTTACCGAGTAGTCGGGCCGCGGTTTGTTCATTGGGCGCGGCATGAAGTCATGGAGCGAGACGATTCCGACTATCGCCGGCGCGAGCGCGGCCGGAATCTGTGGGTCGCTCATGTTGGCGGTGTGTGTCTTGCCGTTTACATCCAGCCGATGAATCTCAGTACGGAAAGCTTCACGGACCTGGCCGGCGGTACCCGAAAAGTCGATCACGAGGCGGCTCGGATAAACGTAATTGATCGCGAAATCATGTGATCGGAGCCAGGCGGTGATCGTCGCGAGGTCATGCTCGGCGATCCCGTAGCGTTCTCCGATTTGCCGGGCAGTCAGCCAGCGATGGTAGTTGGGCGATTTGGAATCGTGGAGTTGATCGATGTAGTGCTCGATCTCGCGCTCGCGGCCGGGAGGGCGGCGCAACTGGAGGAACAGGTGCTTCATCGGGAAGTCGTCGGAAATCGGACCGCCATCGTTGCGCGCGTTCGCCTCGGGACGCGTGTTTCCGCGAAGTGTGACGAGAGCGGCCTCGTCGATTTTCTCAGGCAAAATTGCTCGCGCTTGCTCCGGCGAGCCGTTCGGCAGGCCATAGTCCGCGCCTGCCAACAATAGCACACCGCAAACGCCTACCAGGCAAATAAGTGTAGTTCGGTTCTTCATGTTGATGTGCGATCCGAAGCGATACCCATAAGAGCCAGCAGCGAATTTCAGTTGGGCGATGAGCAAGGATCACGCCACGGAGACCGAGCCGCTCTCAGAGCGGGAATGCCCGCCGCAGGCGAATAGTGAGTGTTCCGCCGGCTCGGCTGCGGGCTGTGGTCAGTGTGTTGCGATAGCGGACACCGGCGGAAGCGTGGCGCAGCGGTGTCCTCCCCGGCAATGAAGCGCTACGATGACGACTGTTTGCACGCGCGTTGCTCTAATAACGCGCCCGGATGACTCCGAGTTCCCTCGCGCTGTCCCAGAGTGAACCCGTATGTTGCGCAATCAGGCGGGTGTTTGCTCCGTGAGAAGAGCGGGCCGCCGCGGCCAGCGAGGGCGGCTGGGAAGCGTACC
>Ga0187771_10000704_pt1 | contig 21057 bp, 25 predicted proteins | sample 0116_SJ02_MP15_1_FD_133139 | JGI IMG/M metagenome (GOLD analysis project Ga0187771, IMG submission 133139) | Tropical peat soil microbial communities from peatlands in Department of Meta, Colombia - 0116_SJ02_MP15_10_MG | ecosystem: Environmental > Terrestrial > Soil > Wetlands > Peat | place...
ATTATTTGGGGATAATGAAGAACCTAAACTCCACCGAGACCAAGCTTGAGATGGCGTCAGAACTTGATCCAAAGTACAATTTCACTGATCTCTTCACGTGGGAACATGATAAACTGACTTTCGGTCAAGACCCTGCGGGCTGGTTTGAGGATTCGTTTGAAATCCTAAGGGAAGGCATGGGCGTCTGCGTGCAATTTAGCATTGTCTACGTGGCCGCCTGTCTGGCCCTGGGGTATCAGGCCAGGCTTGTCGTTGCAGCCAACACTACCATCTGGGCCTTCATACACGTCTGGGCGGAAGTCTACTTCAACGGTAGCTGGGTTCATGTGGATCCCTCGGACCAGGTGTGGAACCAACCGTCAAGGTATCGAGACTGGAGTTGGGGCAAAGACATAGGCCGCGACGTCAAGATCTATTCTTTTGAAGATGGAAGTTACAAGGAAGTGACGTCAACCTACAGTTAACCTGCGAATCAGCATAACCTAGAATGATTTACTGAATCCTGCATTGCCGAAAGACGGTGAGAAGAGATTGACTGAGACAGGCCATTAACATTGTCGAAACCTTCATAAATAGGAACAAGCGATTAGACTGTGCATTTGAAGGGTGAGGCTAATGTCTAAACCGTTTTATGTGAAATACGAGACGCCGAAGGAAATCGCAGATGCGGCCTATGAAGCCCTGCAAATCGCTTCCAAGACAGGTGCGGTCAGAAAGGGCACGAACGAAACAACGAAGTCTATCGAAAGAGCTCAAGCGAAGCTTGTCGTCATTGCTGAAGACGTTGACCCGCCTGAAGTCGTGGCCCATCTGCCGCTGCTGTGTGACGAGAGGAAGATTCCTTACGTCTTCGTTCCAACGAGAGAACAGATAGGAAAAGCGATAGGCATTGATGTTCCAGCCGCGGCCGCATGCATCGCCAAGGAAGGAGAAGCCACGGGTCTTCTGAAAGAAATCGTCACGCGAATCGAGCAGATGAAAAAGGGAACTAAGTGATGAGCAAGGAAGAAAGAACAGCGAAAACACCGGCAGATGGAGAGCTTACCCCGGCAGAAGTGATCCAAGTCATAGGACGCACGGGCGTCACAGGAGAAATCTCTCAAGTTCGAATACGCATTCTGGAAGGAAAAGACAAGGGACGCATAATAACAAGAAACGTTAAAGGTCCGGTGAGGACGCAGGACATCCTAATGCTCAGGGAAACCGAGAGGGAAGCGAAGAAGATCACGAGATAAGAAGAAGAGAATTGCCAGGGGAGCCAACTTTGCCTAGACCAAGGAAATGCTCGTTTTGCGGAAGTGAATTTCCCCCAGGGACAGGCATGATGTTCGTGAAGAATGACGGGTCAATATTATGGTTCTGCTCCAGCAAGTGCAGAAAAAGCTCGTTGAACATGGGAAGAGACGCACGCAAACTCAAATGGACAAAATACTTCGGCAAAGAAGAGAAAGGAAGGGCCTAGGAAGCTCTCAACCTGTGCAGCTCATCAGTTCGTTTTCATCCTTCTCTTAAGGGGCAAGTATACGGCGCATAGCAGTCCGAAATATGTGGGTCTCTGATAAGATAGAAAACGGGACTCCATAGCGATGCGCTGTAAGACTCCGTGCAAGATTGCGAGTTGCCATAAGCTGTCAGGTTTTGCATCTTCTACAAACTGTGGCGACAAGCTGAGTAGCGGAGCCAAATCATTCTTCACGATGGCCTGTTTAACCATTTCATCAAACTCTGCGGACGCTGGGTTAAACCCGTAAGGTCCATTAGCCCTGTGAGCATGGGCCTGATCAGCGCTCGCCACGAAGGCCACTCTTCTTGCAGAGGCTCCAGCGGTTTCCGCAATGACGTTTCCGAAAGAAACTAGGTCTCGCAACGGGATTTCTCTCGACGGAGTAACTATCACCACTCTGGGCTTGTTTTGATCTGACCCTGCGAGAAACCACAGTGGTATCAGCGTTCCCCAGTCCATGGGCATGCAAGAAGCAGGGCCCTCGCTAGTCCCATAGTTTGCGGCAACAACCGGCAGTTTCAGGCTTCTGGCGTTTTCGAATATTCCCTTCGCCAGTTGTCTGTCACATTCGCAGCGAAGCGCTACCTTCTTGTTGTTCTCTTCCAGAGTTCCATCTGTGAACTCTGAGGTCACTACTCCGATCATCCCCTGTAAACGCAGACCGTGAGGAGTCGCCACAACGATCGTCTCGGGCTGCTTCTCCTTGAGCAGGCTTGCGCATTGTTCCATGCCTTTACGTGTCTCCGAAAAAGCCTCAAACATGTTGCCAGCTAACTCTCTGATAGTCTCTGACCCGTGAGGTGCCACGCAAGCGAAAACGATTCCCATTCTTATTCGCAATCAGTTATGCTCCTTGATGTGAATAAGCATTTTGATAATTCTGCGATATGTGGGTCTCTAAGTGTCGCTGCTCGGACCTAGTGCACCACCGGAACTGTAAAATCAATTCAAAGACTGTAGGGCGCTAGTGTATTCCAAAATTCGTTCGCTTGAGAAGATGCGTGTTTTAGTGCTTGCGTACTAATTCTAGTCTTCAAGCATATTTGGGTCATATTTGGATCATATAGTGGACCCGGGGGGTAGGCTGTGCGCACACAAACACCGGACCTCAACGTCGAAGCAGCATCAAACCCGACTGTTCCCCCGCTTCTAGAGCAAAATGAAATCTAGGAACGGGCATGCGCCGTTTCTTGCATAGACAAAAAAAGGGGGTTGATGCTTGCAGTCGGTGTGTTGGGACTTTCTACTGCCTAGCTGATACAACCACGGCCGCAACTGCCTAGCTGGTTCAAGCATTGCCACGGACTGAAGATGCGCGCAGTGACCATTGCAGCATCCGCGGTCAGGAAGCCCGTGCCGTAGTCCCACGGAGTCCAAGTGAACGTTTGGTAAGCGTAGACACCGCCGCCTTGGTATGCTAAGACAAGTGCTGAGGCATTGTGGAAATCTTGAGTCATCCTGTGTGACAGCCCTGCTATTTTGAGGACCAGTTCCATCGTCGGCTGGTCGAAGCAGTAGTTCTGAAGCACTAACGCGGCGATTCCGGAAACGTGGGGAGTTGCCATACTCGTGCCGCCAAGGTAGTAGTAGCCGAATCCGGGGTTTATTCCAGGTATGGACACTGCTCCGTAAGGACCATACGGACCCACGTTCCATGAGCCTGGGCCGCAGACGTCCAAATCAAACCAGCTTTGGCCGAGTGCCGGGTTTGGTCTACTGCTGAAATCGTTCACGTAGAGCTGGAAGTTGTTACCATTTGCATCTGGCGTGTTGAGATTTTCTGGGGGTTCGCTGAGCCACCACCTGTATGGTGGGGATTCCGGTGAGGTTCCGCTTCCGATGTTTTCCATTGTCCATCCAGCCGATGCAACGGATATCACTGGTGGATAGGCGCCTGGGTAGTCCATGCCAGCATATCCGTTATTGCCTGCCGCTGCGACCAAGATGCAGCCTTCATTGATGGCATAGTCTATCGCAGATTTTTCTATCGGTGAAAGTTGAGAACCGCCGAAGCTCATGCTCAACACTATCTTGATGTGCATGTTCTTGGCCAAGTCACCGCAGTAGCGGATACCAGCAGCAACCATCTCGTCACTGCCCTCACCGCTGATAAGATAGTAGCCCGACGGCACTGATTGGCCGGGTGGGACGTAGCCGATCCACGTGTCTAGGACGAGCACAGGTATGATGTAAGCATCTGGTGCAACGCCTCTCACGAAGAACGATTGACTGTATCTCGTGCTTACGTACTCGAAGCCTGTCAATGTGCTAGTGACGTGGGTGCCGTGTCCGTTGCCGAGCGGAAGACCGTAATCAGTGTACGCTTCGCTGTACTCCGTTATGAAGCCTCTCGTGTCATAGAAACCTGTCAAGTCGAAGTCTTGTTCAGTGCTGTTCCAGGTGATGGTAGTATAGCTGAAGCCTTTCGCGAGGTCCGTTCGTATGTTCGCCGTTGGAAGGTAATTTGCGTAGTTGTACATTAGACCAGTGTCTAGCACGGCTATGTAGACGCCTTTTCCAGTAGCCGAAACATTCTCCACGTTTATCAGGTCATTATCGTATTGAAGGACACCGTTTGGGACTGTGGATAATGGAGTATCACTGCAGGTTGTGGCTTCAGCTGGGGAAACAGAGTACCATGATGGGTTCTTCAGCGTCCACGATCCTTTTATGGTGATCTGAGAGTTAGCGGAAATTCTTGGCAAGGGAAACGCGCAAACGAGCAAGACTGCGAGCAACAACACTGAGACAACTATAGCTTTTTTCATCCTCCTTCTCTCCTATTTATAGGCGGTAATAATCTGAGCTCTCAGCATTTGAATTTTGTGGAACCTTCTTCTATGTAGGGCGCACTTATGCTTTTCAACCTGGCTTATTTCCTTGATCACGTTAACCCATGCATACTAAGAAGGTCAATGACGAAAAACCGCGGCTGCTATGGCAGGGATAAGATCATTGGCCGTTTGGTAGCGGGGGGTTGATTTGAACAACCGATCTCTGGGTTATGAGCCCAGCGGGTTAATCCTGGCTACCCCACCCCGCTGTTTTTCAATTTGCGCGTTTTCTCAAGTTCTCTAGGAGATGCTTTTCTGAATATATTAGTGTTCTCATCGAGAAAACATTTTAGTATTTTCACGACATTATCGAGCTAGGTGTCAGTACAGTGGATAACTCATATTTGCATGAGCTTTCCAAGCCTGCCGTCAAGAATCCGATTTTCGTGCAGGGACTTCCGGGGTTCGGAAACGTCGGGAAAATCGCTGCTCACCTGCTGATAAAGTTTTCAAACGCAAAGCTTTTCATGGAATTGTACTCGCCTTTGTTTCCCGATTACGTCTCTATCAGTTCGAAGGGTGTCTGCAGCCTGCCGAAGTACGAGTTCTACGCGGCTGGTATGGAGAAGAACGATTTTGTGGTGATGACGGGCGACACTCAGCCCTCGTTTGATGACGTGTTGGGACATTATTCAATATGTGGTGACGTGTTGGATGTTGTTGAGAAGCTCGGTTGTAGCATGATCGTGACAATGGGAGGCATGCCGATGATGGAAGAGAAAACCCAGATCTACGTGGCTGCCACGTCGCCCAGACTTGCTCAAGAGTTTATGGACAAGGGGGCAGTGATCTACAGCAAGGGGAGAATCATGGGAGCAACAGGTCTCCTGCTTGCCCAGGCGAAGGAACGTGGACTAGAGGGTCTTTGCTTGTTGGGAGCGACGAACGGTCTTAGAACAGATCGGGGAGCCGGTTTTTCAGTTTTCAAGTTTCTCATGAAAGCCTTGGGGAACGAGGTAAAGGAAGGGTTATAAGAGGAAAGACTGATCATAAACGGTTTCGTAGAAAGTGGCAGGTATGTCCGACCGAAAACAGGGAGGCAGTGGTTCAAGCAGAGCTGATGGCAGATTCTGGAATGCTCTTCTGGTAGTTATCGCCGCCCTATGCACCTTGGGAGCCCCCTACGTTGTTTACGTTTTTTACCATCTGCTCAAGCGGAGCCTACTCTTTTCAACGCTCTCCGGAGTCGGAGCTTTTGCGATCGGCTTGGTGCTCGTAGGATACTTGATCAAGAGGAAAATTATTACCTAGATCTGAACATGTTGTCCTGTGTGCCTCCGATACCCTAGAGTACATCATCGATTCAGACGATCAGGCTCTTCATCGGCACTCAAGAATGGCGCATGAGCCCTTAAAAGTTCTCCTGCGGCTTGAGGGATGAGGTTCTGTGAAGTTGCTGTCACCTTAGCAGTTTTTCTTACGTCTTTCTTGGGCTTTTGTGAAAAATCGGCACGAATGCGTGATAAGGTTCTGTGAAGTCTTTGTCACTTGACTGAAATTCCTGTCCATGTGAAATTCCGTCACTTTGCTAATATCCCTTAGGGCAAGGGCAATCTTGCCATGAGGCTATCTGAAATATCGCTTTCACCAAAATATTTGTTGTCTTGAAGAAATGTTTGCTTCATTATCGCAGGAACGTAAAGGAGAGGTTTTTGTCTTTCATAAGAAGTTGTTGTAGTGCCATCTTTTTGGACTGCTCTAGCCCTCTGAACCACGTGTGGTTGAGATTGAGACTGATACAGTTTGTCAAGATTATATACGACCTCATCTAAAGCTTGGCACATTTCTTTTGGATTTATGTCAAAACCTACTTCTCCAAAGCGCATTCTGCCATATGCAACACTAAGGTTCTCGATGAAAACTCTCAATCTTTCATCATTTAACAACAAATCGAAATAGGCTATCGTTGCTCTTCTACGCTTTAACAAATCAGGCAAATAATGAATGTCTTTACTTTTTTGGTCTAAGTGCAGAATAGCCTTAACAAGCATTTCGACGGATTGCTCAGCAAGCAAACAGCTCGGATATATCATTCCTTGCTGAAAGGAAACTCGGGCTATGACATAGTTTTCTCTTGCAATATACCATGCCAACAAGAACGCAATAGGCGTTTTCTCTGTTCTAATTTTGAGAAATTTGAAATCAGACATGTTACGAATGTCACTCAACGGTTTTTTATTGGTTTGATGTGGATTATAAGTTCTCCGCCTTCTGCCTTGATCATCCAGTCTAGCTTGTCGTCTTCTGTTAGACCGAATTGTCTTACTATGCTCATGGGTACGGTTGTTCTGAGAGATTCGCCCTTTGACGCGGCTTTGTTGAGATACGTTATTTCGCCCATAGGTTTTACCTCTGCTCAGGTATTGTTATGGGTGAAGTAGTATATTAATTTTGCCTATTGTCTTACCTAAAGCCTTATATATCAGGTAAGCATACAGGTAAGATAGGTAAGCTGGAAGGTAAGCAAAATGGCAACCCAACTAACAACAACAAGAGAAGAACGCGGTGAAGCAATCGCACGACTCGAAGGACAAGTAAAACGAATAGACGAAAACTCATACATCGTCAAGTCCCAAAGCGGAAACGGAGAATACGCGATAACAAGGATTAACGAAGAATGGGTGTGCGAATGTCCAGACAACAAGTTTCGCCATGCTAAATGCAAACACATCTATGCTGTCGAAATCTCTAGATCATTAAGAACAGAAGTCTCGGTCAGAAGAATCGCACCAGTAGAGAACCTTTCAGAGTGTATCTACTGCGGTTCAAGCAACCTTATGAAGAAAGGCGTACGCAAAAACAAAAGCGGAAACATCCAGAAATTCTATTGCAGAGATTGCCACAAATACTTCACTTTCAACCTGGGCTTTGAACGCATGAAGCACAATCCAAAAGCGATCACGGCCTCTATGCAGTTGTACTTTAGCGGTGAAAGCCTGAGAAACACAATGCGATCTCTCAAACTGCTTGGAGTCGAAGTCTCATACAGAACGATCCTAAACTGGATACGAAAATACACTGCGCTAATGCAGAGCTACGTCGAGAAAATCGTGCCAAACGTAAGCAACGCATGGAGAGCAGACGAATTATATGTCAAGGTAAAAGGCGACATGAAATACTTGTTCGCCTTGATGGATGATGAAACACGCTTCTGGATCGCTCAAGAAGTTGCAGAGACTAAGCACGGCCATGATGCGAGGAAACTGTTTCAAATGGGTATAAGAGTTGCAGGAAAGAAGCCTAAGACACTGATAACTGACGGACTAAGAGCCTATCAAGACGCATACTACAGCGAGATCTACTCGTTCAAAGAAGGATGGCAAGAGCACATCCACAAGATAGCACTAACCGCGAACCACAACAATAACAAGATGGAACGGTTCAACGGAGAGGTCCGTGACAGAGAGAAGGTTATGCGAGGACTTAAAACAAAAGAAACACCTATCTTGACAGGTTATCAGATTTTCCACAATTACATTAGACCACACGAAGCATTAGACAGAAAGACTCCTAGCGAGGCTTGCGGAATAACTATAGAGGGCAAGAACAAGTGGCTAACGCTGATTCAAAACGCAAGCAAGAAAGATGATTAACCGCCGTTTTTCTTGGCCCATTTCTCCTTGACTGAACATAACTCCTTGATTAGGCCTTCTCTCTTTTCAGTGTACTCCTTAATCGCGTTTTCAAATGCCTTTCCAATACTTTCTTCAAGCCCAAGACTGGTTAGCTGTTTTGCTCTGGAATAGGCTTCTTCAGGTACAGTCACGGATTTAAATCCATTAAGAGGCATATTTTTCACTCTCGCCATTTCTTACGGTCATAAAGTATTAATAGTTTTGTACCATATATACGCAAACTTAGTATGGTAAAAATGTTGGAAGAACTGAGACAAACACATAATCCCCAAAAACTGTGGGCTTCATTCATTCTATTCATTCTCTTTGGAACCTTTCTTTTTTCAGGAATCATTTTTGGCGTGTTATCCTACATGAGATCTCAGAACACCATGACAAATAACAATCTGAAATCGATGACAACAAACTCAACCATCACAGCACCTACGGAGCAAACCAAGACAGGACAAACGGAGTTCACCTTGCCACGTCTTAGATTTGCAAATGGAAATGGTCCAACAAGCTATTCAGCTTATGTAAATTGTAGCGTAAGCGGCACCTTCGTTCAGAACAGCCCATCAAACATAACTGTAGAGGTCATACTCCCTGTGATTACCCAAGTTGATCTGAATGTCACGGACATTCAAGTAAGTCCTGTTGACGCACCTGAGGTTTATAGGGATTGGACTTCACAAACAGGGTACAGTTCTTACGGTCCTTCTGTGGACTTTTTGCCTCTTTGGCAAACTGAAAGCTATGGTGCGAATCAGGTTTGGACCAGTCTATTAAATGGAGTCGCTTATTGGAACACATTCTGCTTCGAAGATGTAGGATTGATCAACCTGAAAATCACAATTTATGCGAAACCAACGAATTTCGCCCTCAACTATACTGATTGGTCAGCCTATAACTCGAATTATGTTCCATTTGTTACAACCGTAGCTGTTCCGAATACCTTTATGGATTCTATCGAAACAGTTCAACTTCAACAATCTCAGCAAGCATGGCAACAATCGATTCAATCGATAGAAAATCAAAGTCTCGTACTGCAATTGCAATGGAATAAACAACAGGAAATAAGCGGTGATGCAACCTTCTCTCTTACTTTTTTCGTTTTAGCTTTCATGTCTCTTGATTTGGCGATTGTGGTATTCGATCATAGTGAAGACAAAAAGCGAAAGGCAGAATACGAAAGCAAACAAACCAACAAAACCAACGAGAACATACTGAAGACACCAGAGTACGCTGTTTAGAATTGGATCACCCGAATAGATAAACTGCTGTAGCAAAGCTACGAAAACAAATCCTATCAGTAGCCCTGAAGTACCTAACATGAAAGCCAAGAAAATCAGATTCTCCAGTCCGTAACAAAGGAGTATTTCAACAATTCTTCTTTGGGCTAACCAGTTATACAGATTCAATCAAAATCCTTCTAGGTGACGACTTTTCACAAGACGCTGAAAACACGCAAGAAAAGTTCTAGGTGACGGCAACTTCACAGAACCCGTGATAACGCAAAACATATATCGTATGCCTAAGAATATACCGAGTATGCAAGAGGACAGAGAGAAGAAACTTGAAGAGATGACGAAAAAGAACGGAGAGTCGGCCAAACGAACCACCATCATCCTGGAAAAGGAGGAGCGGGAATTCGTTGATTCGCTAATCCGGGAAGGAAAGGAGCCGGGAATCAAACCCCTCATTTCGAAGATGCTTGACGTTTACCGAAGCATGACCATTTATGATTGGCGTTTTCCAGGAGAGTACTACTGCGGAATAAGCCGCATAGCATTCGTCAACGTCGAGCTGATTAATGTTCTAATCCAGTATGTACCGAAGGAGAAGTATCGCGAGATAGGCAGAAGCATGGGAGAAGCTTCAAGAGTCTCTATGGAGACCACTCTGGGCATCAGAGCGGCAGATCACGAAAGCTGGCCAGAAGTCTTCAAACGCTTGAGAGTTCAAGGACTCGGAGACTTTTATCTCAGGGACAAGTACATACTGATAAAAACCCCGTTCATCAACGAAGCCCAGATCTGGGCAGGCTTTCTGGAAAGCCTGCTCGGTATCGAATTGGACATCAAAACATCCTCACCACCGCTGGTGCTCCAGGTAATAGAGAAGAATTCCGTCTTGAAGTGATCGAATGGATCAAATATTTCCGAATCTAATTGAGCAGTCTAGGAGAGGCCACGATGTCGATGCATGAGGCTATGCTATACGAGAAGAAAGAAGAAATGAAGGTCAAATGCAACCTATGTGCGAGGAGATGTCTCATCAGTGATGGTGGAACGGGCTTCTGCATGGTTCGAAAGAACAACGGTGGAACACTCTATTCACTCGTGTACGCAAAGGCGATTTCTGCTTGTATCGACCCGATAACGAAGAAGCCCCTTTCACATTTCAACCCGGGAAGTATGGTGGTGTCCATAGCCACCGTCGGATGCAATTTCCGCTGTCAATTCTGTGACAACTGGATGATCAGTCAGGAGAAACACCTAGCGGGTCACGACTTTCCACCTGAAAGCGTCGTAAAAACCGCTGAGGAAAACGCGTGCCAGGGAATAAGCTACACGTACACCGAACCGACGATATTCATGGAATACGCATTCGACACGGCCAGGCTTGCAAAACAGGTCGGGTTCTTCAACACTTTCGTGACGAACGGGTACATGACTCCTGAAGCCGTGAAGACGATTGCGCCATACCTAGATGCGGCAACAGTCGACTTCAAAGGCGGCGCTGACCCAGAATTCTACAAGACTTTTTCCGCCGTGCCATCGGTCGAGCCGATCTTTCAAGCGCTAAAAGAGATGAAGCGCAATGATATTCACATAGAGATCACGAACCTTGTGGTACCAAAAACCGGAGACTCTGTTGAAAAAGTAAGCCAGCTTGCAGCATGGATAAAGGATTCGCTGGGCAAAGACACACCATTCCACCTGCTACGTTTTCATCCGGACTATCAGTTGACGACGACGCCTGCCACTACTATCGAGTCGTTAGAGAAGACATATGTCGCGGCAAAAGACGCTGGCTTAAATTATGTTTACCTCGGAAACGTTCCTGGACACACCTGCGAGAACACGTACTGCCCTAACTGCAACGAATTACTCATCAAACGTTACAGCTTCGAAATAACAAGATGGAACCTGACAAAAGACATGCACTGCCCAGTGTGCGGACGCGAAATACCGATTAAAGGCAAACTTTATCCAGGCGGCCACTCGTACCCGTTCGCATTAATCTGATCTTTATTCAACCGGCAATCCGAAAACTTGAATGCTTCCTTGAGTAGAAAATTTGTGCACGAAAGTGATGTCGAAAGACCGTCAGGCCTTCGAAGCATGTTTCTTTTCAACGGAAGAACCGCGATCCTCCGCTCTACGCAACTTGCTCTCTGAACCGAAAGAATCTCGTCACTCGTCAATTGGTACTCTTTAATCTTTGAGGTGGAAATCGACCATTTAGAGCTGGTTCTAACTCGGGGGCCAGCATGCGTATCAAGGATGATGATTCATATTCCTCGATTAATTCTAACCCCTTGCAGGTGGTATGCAGTGAATTGACACTCTCCTCAATGAGGCCTTGAGCTTTCAAGAAATCGATGTACCTGTTCAACTGCTCATAACTGAGAGAAGCGGAACTAAGAAGGTGGGTCTTCTTCACACTGCTCTTTGCAGCCTTCAGAATCACTATGCAAATTGCCAGAGAGCTTCTCCTCTTGAATGAGAAAGCTAGACTCATCCCCTCTCCCAATATTCATAGAAGTATGTTCTAGAAGATAAACCTACCTTGCCATAAGGTCAAAATACAAGGGATGCCACTGCAGAGGAAGGTTTGGACCCCTATTAAGGCTTCTTGAAGGCCTAACAGCTTAAGCAGGTTATAGTTCTCGATGAGTACAGCGAACAGGAAGGCGATCAACCACTTTCGCCGCATTTCCCAGCAGAATTAAGTTCATCAGTAATAATTGCCACTTCTGCGCTTAACCCAGACTGTTCGGCAATTCTTTCGAGTTCTCGAACATAGGGCCGCCAGCATAATTTGAAACTGTCAACCCGACTATAGAAAGCACGTCTAGAGATGAAAGTGCATACCGTGAACAACATCAGTAGTGCTTGCGTCGGTCATGGACCCAAGGTATCACATACTAATAGGGAAGACGGCGGTTACTGCTATTCCAATTAGGGGAAAAATGACGCAACGCAGGCTGTAAGAAAAACCTGTCAAGATTTAGAAAGGCTTAAATTTGAAGTAATGTGAGAAAAGCGTCTAACAAAAAGAATGAAAGGATTGAGAAAGAATGAGTGAAAAGAAGGCAGATCCAGCGCCGCTTGGACTATTAGGCTTCGGGTTAACAACAATATTAGTTAGTTTTGTTCTGAATGCCCGGCTCGGCAAGATTGACGGCATGATCATTGGAATGGGTATATTCTACGGTGGAATAGCCCAAATAATCGCCGGTGTGATGGAATACAAGAGGGGCAACACGTTTGGAATGGTCGCATTCTCGTCGTATGGATTCTTCTGGTTGTCTTTCGTTGCTTTGAATTGGCTCGGTGTTCCTGGGGTGGCAAGCGAAGGAATTTGGCCCTTTTCAATGTATGCCCCCGCAACGGCAACCTATACTACACCTTGGGCTATTGGTTCAGAGGCGCTTATGGCGTATTTTTTCATGTGGGGACTTTTCACGCTGTTCATGTTCGTGGGCACATTGAAGAAGAATCGAGCAATACAAATGGTCTTCGGCAGCCTTACAGTGCTGTTCTTCTTACTCGCAACCTTGCAGGGAATTCTTGCCTATAGTTCAGTGAAGGCGTCGGACCTAAACCTGTTTACACAAATAATCGGCATCGAAGGAATGATATGCGGGTTCAGTGCATTCTATCTTGCAATGGCACACGTGCTCAACGAGGAATACGGGAGGACAGTGCTACCCATAGGTCCAGTAGAAAAGCAAGCCCTTTAGGGCGCTCTCGCTTTTTTTGCTTTTTTCACGAAAAACGTTTATATTTTCGAAGGAATGCTCTTCCACAAACTCTTGGAAGGCTGGAAAATGTCAGAAGCCAGTTTACCATTCGACGACAAAGTGTATCCGGGGAGGAGGCTAAAAGAAGAATGGGAGAAGTCGATAAATAACCCTGAAGAGTTCTGGGCCGACAAAGCCAGGGCTATCGACTGGTTCAGAACATGGGACAAGGTTCTTGATGATTCTAGTCCGCCGTTTTACAAGTGGTTCCCAGGCGGCATGCTAAACATGTCATACAACGCCTTGGACAGGCATTTGAAAACCGCGAGGAGGAACCAGCTTGCCTACATTTGGGAAGGCGAGAACGGCGAAGTCAGGAAGTTCACCTATTATGAGCTCTACCGAGAAGTGAACAAGCTCGCAAGAGTCTTCAAGGAGCTCGGGCTAAGAAAAGGCGATAGAGTTGCTGTCTATCTGCCCATGATTCCAGAACTGCCTATTACGTTGCTGGCCACGGCGCGGGTTGGTGGAGTGCACACTGTGGTGTTCTCGGGCTTCAGCGCAGAAGCGCTGGGAGACAGAATAAACGATTGCGGGGCAAAGATACTTGTTACCGCAGACGGTGCGTACAGGCGGGGAAAAACCGTCACGTTGAAGGACACGGCTGACCGTGCGTTGGAGAACACGCCGACAATTCAGAATGTCCTAGTTGTAAGAAGGACAGGGCAGAGCGTACCGATGAAAGAGGAAAGAGATCATTGGTATGGTGAGGCGATGGCCAAGGTTGAACCTAGTGCTTACGTGGCTCCGGAGCCGATGGAAGCCACTGAGCCGCTCTTCATACTCTACACTTCCGGAACAACAGGCAAGCCTAAAGGCGTCCAACATGGCACAGGTGGCTATCTCGTATGGGGATACTGGACCCTGAAATGGGGCTTCGACCCAAATGAGCAGGACGTCTGGTGGTGCACAGCAGATATCGGCTGGATTACGGGGCACACGTACAACGTTTATGCACCGCTTGCCCTAGGAATAACCTCGTTGATCTTTGAAGGAACGCCAGACTATCCATCGCAGGATCGTTGGTGGAAAATCATCGAAACACACGGAGTTACGATACTGTACACTACACCCACAGCCATCAGAATGTTCATGAAGTTCGGCGAACAATGGGTAACCCAGCATGACTTGAGCACGTTGAGACTTCTGGGAACGGTGGGGGAGCCAATCAACCCTGAAGCGTGGAAATGGTACTACCGCGTCATCGGAAAGGAAAAACTGCCAATCGTGGACACTTGGTGGCAAACTGAAACGGGGGGCTTCATGATTGCACCGTTACCAGGCATAGAGCTTGTGCCTCTGAAACCAGGCTCAGCCACAAATCCGTTGCCGAGTGTACTGGCCGAGGTCTACGATGAGAAGGGGCAGCTTGCACCGACTGGCGTCAAAGGTTTCCTAGTCGTCAAGACTCCGTGGCCAGGAATGCTGGAAACACTATGGAAGGATCCGGACAGGTTCAAACAGACCTATTTCGGAAGATGGCCAAACATATACTACACGGGTGACTATGCCGTCAGAGACCCTGACGGGTACTTCTGGCTTCTGGGAAGAGCTGACGAAGTCTTGAAAGTCGCAGGGCACAGAATAGGCACAGTTGAACTTGAAAGCGCGCTTGTCTCGCATCCTGCAGTCTCAGAGGCTGCAGTAATGGGGAAAGAGGACGCCCTCAAAGGAGAAGTCCCCGTAGCCTTCGTAGTCCTCAGAACAGGCTTCACACCCTCAGACGAGCTTCGAGCAGACCTGGTGAAACATATCAGAAATACGATAGGCCCGATAGCCACGCCTGACGTGATCGTGATAGTAAACAAGCTTCCAAAAACAAGAAGCGGGAAAATCATGCGACGCCTCTTGAAAGCAGTCCTTGTCGGCGCCACTCTCGGCGACGTATCAACACTCGAAGACGAAGCGTCTCTCGAGGATATCAAAGCAACATACGAAGAGCTAAAGAAGCAACTGGACAAGAAGTAATACATTATCTCGACGGCACCATTCCAAAGAAAACAATTTCTGGGTGGAAAGATTACACAAAAACATGCGGCCAGGAGCGCAAAGAAAAAACACACGGTTTGAAGAACCCAGTTCAAGATTGGCTAGCTCTTATTGAGATATTCAACGGTCTTTGCATAGAGCTTCTGAAAGTGCACTCCGAAGGCATTGTCAGCCTTCTCCTTTCGTAAGGTAAAGATCCAAGGTTCCAGTTTTTTCCAGTTAGAAATGATGATTGCTCCGAGTCGGTCTACTATCACGTCAAGGTCCACGAACTTCTTGTCGACCATGAAGCCAACCTGCTCAAAGAAAGCAGTGACCTCATAAGCATAGTCGCCCACCTCAAAGCTATCATTCTCTAGCGCCTTAAACTTCTTATAGTCTTGAAATTGAAATTTCTCTTCAACCCAACGGAAAGCCCTACGAAGCCTCTCGCTCTCCGCCCACTCAAAAAGCTTCATCGAAATTTCCATGTTTCTGTGCTGCTCCATATGTCTTAGCTGAAGCAAGATGAAGATCGTTGCGGAGACTCCAGCTATAGCTGAGATTATGGCGGCCCAATCTGTAAGGGTGACCAAGAGCATCTCGAACTCATACAACAAAGAGAGGGCATGATATAAAGAGGTATTCCAGTTTCACGTTTAATGAGCGTTCTCTACGACTCTTCGCAGGGTGAAGTGATTCTTGACTAAGGTTGTTCCAAGAATCAACTGAAGATGAAGTGAGCCGAACAATAAAAAAAGGAAGAAAAAAGGGAATTCTATTTTGGTCTTTCTATGGAAAACGCCGCTTTAACCACAATTATGATTGCAGCAGGTGCAACGAAATCAACGACGTAGATCAAAATTGCTTCTATCCAATCTGCTACAAAGGTAAGCCCGTGAACTGCCATGATCGGCATTAGCCAATAGCCTGAAACGGCGTACAAGAAAACAGGGATACCTAAACAAGAAGCAACTGCACCAATAAGAAATGGCGTAACCGTCTTCCCGATAATGGTCATCAGTCCGGCTATTATTCCCAAGATCAGCGATACCAAAATGATGTAGGCATTGGCGTTAGCATAGTTGGGGTCGTTATTGTAGTTTAGGTAAGCTACGGCTAGACCCGCGAAGACTGCAACGAACACGAAAATAATGAGGACCCAGTTGGCGATTTTTCCCTTATCCAAGTTTACCACGGAAATCCGTATATTTTCGCCTGCACGTTATAAGTTTTGCGCATAGGGAGTGCCACAGTGGACTCCCAGAGTATAACCGATAATGCTTTCGTTTTGCATCCGAAAAGGTTAAACCTAGGAGGCGTCCTTGGAGCACCTTTCTATTGAACACTGACTTATAGATTCATCGAAACCATTGAAAAGCCTCGGGATCTGCGGAGGAAAAGGACTCAGCGTACTTTCCCAGGGCGTCAAAAGCTTACACTGAATTTCTGGTGTCACAAGTCGACCCTCATTTCCGAGAAATATGCTCGGTTAAGCATCATAACGTTTCCTTCAACACATATTGCTAACTTTTGAGATCGAGCGAAAATGTCTTTAGGCAAAAGAAGTGATTAGGGGTTCAAAGGTATAACCATGGTTACACTAAGGGCTTTGGCTCCTTCTCTCACTCGGATTACGGTTGCCGCTGCCGTCGGCGCGGCTCGTCACATCGGTCAGGGCGATCCTAATTTGATAGATGCGGAGGCAGTCGAGTTTTCGCGGGCTGTACTGGCTCAAACAGACGTTGACGGAGAGATAATCGCCTGCGAGGGACCTAAAGACAGTGCACCAGCTTTCTTACGAAGGGAGCGCGTTGGAACTGGGAAGGGGCCGAAGGTGGAGTTTGTGGTTGACCCTGTCGACGGCACGACTGCTGCCTCGAAGGGTAGAAAAGACGCCATTTCAGCTCTTGCATGCGCTCCATCTGGCTGCTTCCAAGTGCTTCCGGATGATGGATATTACTTCAAGGTTGCTGCTGACTACCGATCAATCGGAAGGATCTCTCTGGATATGAGCGTCGAAGAGATCGTTCGAACAGTGGCTAGAGAGAAGAGCCTGCCACTACACAACTTGACAGTGATAATGCTCGAAAGAGAGAGGCATGAGGAGATATTGAGGCTCCTCAGAAGACTCCAAGTAAGAATAATCTTGATACCTGACGGCGACATCGCGGCTGCGGTGGCCCCCTGCATTGAGGGGTTGGGAGTTGACCTGCTGATAGGAGCTGGCGCTGGGCCTGAGGCAACGATCGCTGCAACAGCTGTAAAATGCTTAGGCGGAACTATGCTCGTGAAAGTGTGGAAAGACAAGAAGGACGACCCAGGAAGGCCAGATAGGCTGGCGGAGGAAGGAGTTGACACCAAGAAGACTTATTGCGAAGATGAACTGGCAAAAGGTAGGGAACTGGTTTTCGCAGCCTCAGGGGTAACGAAAGGTGAATTACTAGACGGTGTTCGCTTCATTCCGAGCGGCGCAATCGTGAACAACATTTGCATGAGATTGCCCAGCGGAACAGTGGAAAGATCAGAAACGACGCTTAGATTCAAGGATCACCCAGTTTACAAGCAATTCGTAGCTTAAACATTCTCTTGAACAGTCCGAACAGCGTGACGGCTATGGCCGCAGCAAATAGAATCATGAAGACCAGATGTGGAGGCTCCAGCCAGAGAGGCACAACTAAGGGAATACTCAGAATTGCAGGCAGTAGAATCGTAAAGGCTGGTATGAACAAGAGCAGATTCGAAATATGAGGTTGGACAAACCGGCGCATATCTTGAGTCTTCAACATGACGAGGATACATGCACTGAACAGTAACCACTCTAAAGTCAGGTTTGTAGGGCTTGTTATAGATATGCTGCTGAATCCAAAGGTTTCGTTCGACAAGGGCAAAAGCAGCTTAATGTTTCCTCCTATGAAAAAGTCGCCGATCAACGGATGCGATGCAATCGATAAGAAGTAGGGCACTGCCCGCTTCCTGTACGATGCAAGAAAGGGTAAGAAAACTATGAGTAACACTATGATGGAATGGGTTGGCCCTCTGTGCTCGACCAGTGGTTTGAACAGGATGTCCACATCTGGAATAATTGACAGGGTAAGGATCAAGGGAACGTTGACGCCCACCGCTACAGTTTTCGACGAAGCTTTTCCCAACAAGTACCCCAAGCTCAGGTGACCTACAGCGAACAAGTCTCTCCCTTTTTTGCCCCTGAAGAAAACACACGCTCTGCACAATAAGGCTTAAAGCCGACACAATTCAGCCACAAGTAAAAGTTAGCCTCCCATCATCATCTATCCAACAATACATGCATCACACATGCGATTTTCGACGAAGCCTGCTTTTTCTAGCCAGCATCCCACTCTTGAGAGGGGTCAGAAAATCGTACCGAATAACTTCGCATGGATCCTGAATCGAAAACGGATTTTGCAGGCGAGGCGCGCTTCTGATAGACTTCGAGGCGTAGCATAAGCCATTTAATCTGTTCGGCTCACCTATTCTCTCACGAAAAAACGGCCTATCAAGTGTAGGTGCAGTAAATGTTGAGGAAAGAGGTTGAGAAGCGTCTTGGCCAACTCAAAGACTGGAAGTTGATTGAAGGTACTCTGGAAAAAAACTACAAGTTCAGCGATTTCAAAGGCGCTGTCGAGTTCATTGACCGAGTTGCAGACCTCGCTGAAACACAGAATCATCATCCTGACATTCTTCTCTGGGGCTGGAACAACGTGAAACTGACGATAACCACACATTCCATTAAAGGCTTGTCTGAGAAGGACTTTATCCTTGCCTCAAGCATTGACCGTATAAAGCTTTAGCTGAATACGAAATAATATTGATTGAGCTCAAGTATTGAGAGGGTGAACTAAGACGAAAGTTGAACCATGTCAAAAGAAGATCGAAAACTCCATGAGATCCATCCTTGACGCTTTTCAAATAGACAAGAAATCTGAGATGTACCGTAACACTCCCAGAAGAGCGGCGATGATGTACGTGGAGCTGTTCGCAGGACTGGATTCCAACAAGGAGCCAAGAATCACGCTCTTTGAGAACCCGGGTTACCGTGACATCCTATGCTTAAAGCGAATTCCTTTCTTCTCCCTTTGCTCGCACCATTTGCTGCCGATTTTCGGTGACGTTTCAATCGCCTACATACCCGGCGAAAAAATAATGGGCCTGTCAAAGTTTCCTCGTATCGTGAAATACTTTGCTTCGAGACCGCAGGTTCAGGAGGACCTGACGAAGGAATTGGCTGATTATCTTTTCGAGAGGCTACGCGCAAAAGGAGTGCTCGTCCTCATCAGGGCAAGACACATGTGTATGGAAATGCGTGGACCGCGTACTTATCACGTTGAAACGGTTTCCAGCGCCATCAGAGGCACGTTTGAGAGGAACCCTTCTAGCAAGGAAGAAGCCTTGAAGATTCTACACGCTTAGAGTCAGTATAAGGCCCCGCAGAATCTCAGTGAAATTCTCTTGCCTAATCATCCTAGACCCGTTGAGCCTGCTTGCCACCTCTTCCATCGTTCCCTTAGTCGCGGGCAAAACTAGTCCCGGTTCAATCTCGCAGAGCGGTATCGCAAGGAAAGCTCTCTTCTTGATCTCAGGATCAGGAATGACCAAGTCCTTCAATGAGAGTCGCAGGTCCCCATAAACGATTATGTCTATGTCTATCGTTCGAGATACATACTTGTCTTTAGTCCTTTTCCTTCCTAACCGCTCTTCTATGCCTCTCAGCACGTTAAACTTCAACCTGAGAGGTGAAATGTCTGTTTCAACCTTGAGAACACAATTGTAGTATTTCGGCTGAGTCCTGCGCTGCAGCGGTGTCGTTAGGTAGACAGTGGAGGTTCCCAGTATCTTAACTCGCTCAGCCAGAAGTCTGACGGCTTCAAGAATGTTTTTCTCTGGCTCAATGTTGGAGCCCAGAGAGAGAAAAACCAAAGTCATGTTGGGCTATTCCTTTCTTCTCAGTATTTCTACTCCAACGCTTCTAGCAAACCTGAGTGCACCAAGCTTTTCAACCATAACCTTGACTTTTTCGATTCTTTCACGTTGCAGGCAGACTTTGGCTACGCTTTCAGCCAGTGTCTCAACGAGAAAGAATTCGGATTTTTCCACGAGCTTCACAATGTCCTTGGTTATTTGTTTGTAGTCAACCGTCTTGCTCAAATCATCTGTCTTTGCGGCCTGGGTCAAGTCTGCCCATATGTCAACATTAATCAGAACATCTTGCTTCTCTCTTCGCTCAGACTCATTGATCCCGATGATACATCTTAACAATAGGTCTTTGATGAGAATCTTATCGGAGCCATGTTTATCCCTGTCTTTCATGAACGAACCATCCCGTCTATCACACACCCTCCGTGGTTTGAATCAAATGCTTTCCTCCGTCCACGTAGATTATTTGCCCAGTTACAAAATCATTCTTGAGAAGGAAAAGAACTGCGTCCAACACGTCCGCAGTCGACCCATACTTTTTCAGCGGTACCGTGTCCTTTCTTTGTTCTAAATAAGTGACGCTCTCACCTATGGGAGGAAGTATCAACCCTGGGGCTAAACCATTGACCGTTATGTTTGGCGCTAGCTTGAGTGCCATCATCTTCGTCAGCGTTTCGAGCATTTTCTTGCTGACATAGTATGTAAAGTGATTAAAGTCATAGCCTGCAATCCGGGTGTCCAAGAGGTTGATTATTCTTCCATACTTGGTTCTTTCGGAGAAGCATACGCTCAAAAAGAACGGTGTCCAAGCGTTAGTCAACATGTCAACGTTGATGCCGACGAGCTTGGTGTCACGCATATCTCTGGGTAAGAAGACGGATGCGTTGTTGATCAGTATGTCTAATCCGCCAGACAGCTTGTAAGATCGTTCGATTAGCGTCCGAGATGACGAGGGGTCACTGAAATCAGCTCTAACGAGCCAAGACTTGACACCCAGCTTTGCCAAGTCATCCTTCAACTCCTCAGCCCCCTTTTTCGACTTGGAGTAATGTATCACAACGTTAATACCCTGTTCTGCCAGCCCGATGCTTATCGCCTTGCCGATGCGCTTAGCGGCACCAGTTACGAGAGCGGTTTTCCCTTTCAATTCAAACATGCTATCTCACGAAT
>Ga0187771_10000705_pt1 | contig 21040 bp, 18 predicted proteins | sample 0116_SJ02_MP15_1_FD_133139 | JGI IMG/M metagenome (GOLD analysis project Ga0187771, IMG submission 133139) | Tropical peat soil microbial communities from peatlands in Department of Meta, Colombia - 0116_SJ02_MP15_10_MG | ecosystem: Environmental > Terrestrial > Soil > Wetlands > Peat | place...
AGCAACGCGGCAGACGCCGTCCCCGCGCAGGCGGGGATCAGTGTTTTGTAAAGCCTTCGGCTTTTTCCGGTACGGAATATATTATTCATGATTGCGCTTCCCTGGTGGGAATGCGCCCCCGGTCAACAGTCCCAACAGCCTGTTATTACTTGCCGGACATCTTATCAAGCTGTTGACGTCCCCGTGCAGTTAAGACCATCTGAAGCTTCTTCGCACCGCTGAGCTCCTGTGCAATTGAACCTTTGGCCAAAAGCAGAGAAAGGGTCTCATCAAAATCTTTTTGCGGCATCCTTGTGTATCTCAGAAGATCCGCCAACGTCATTTTTGCGTTCTCCACACCAGCGAGCGCCTGCAGGATCTTTAACTGATCATCAGATGCTTTAACTTTTTCGCTGTCAGAAACGGGAATTGCCATATCTACACTTTCTTTCTTCCTGACGGGCTGTTCTTCAATTTGCTGTTCTTCAGTTTGCTGAACTTTAGTTTGACAAACTTGCTGATAATACTGCTCTTCACGTTTTAATCGACTTCCGTAGATTCTCTCCAGGACTATGGTAGAAAAAAGCGCGACAAAGATGCACAAACCGCCTAAGATAAAAAGCCTGAGCGGTTTCACCTGTGCGGCATCGAGCAAATCGCTTGAGAACATGTTCAATATCAACGGGACCGTCATCGCCATGACAATGCCCGTCAAGGTATGCTTGAAAAGCATGCCCAAGAACGACTGATCCTCTCTCCAGCTTAGAAGGGCGCTTACCATTCCGCCCAATGCTCCCGACACGACCATGATGTCGATGAGGAGTATCATGTAATTAATTGGCGTGAACTCTAACATTTATCTCTCTTCTTTATTAAAACTTCAAGACCTCGAATGATTCCTTTTTGTGCCTTATCATAAATCTTGCCCAGATCCCCGGCACTCATCTTAATTTTTTCAGTATATGCCGAACCGAGAATAAATACACATTATAATGTGCTTCTTATTAATATATTCGACAAATTTAGTTAAAGCTTTAACCAAAACTTTCAATTAATGCCGTATTTTAAAATTCTTTTATCCAGGGTTACAAGTGCATTCTTTTTGCATAGGCTTCAAGGAAGCTATGACATTACATTGCCAAATTGTATTGACATGCAGGACAGCCTTCCATATAATTTCCGCACCTTAGAGGAAGTGCTCATCAAAGACATGCACAAGGAACGGGTCGTCATTACCGGACTGGGAACGATTAATGCGCTGGCGAAAAATACAGTTGACTTTGCTCATGCCCTGCAAGAGGGCATTTGCGGCATCGGGCCCGTGACCCTGTTCGACACTGCAGATTATCGAACACATTGCGGGGCGGAGATCAAAGATTTCGCACCACAAGATATGATTCCACCCCGGTTTTCCTTGAAGCGGATGTCCAGAGCCGATTTAATGGCCTTTGCGGCGACCATCGAAGCGCTGACCGATGCGCGTCTCTTTCCGCTTCCCGATGCCCTCTGTGAAGATACAGGCGTAGTACTCGGCGCAGGTTCCGGGGGCAAACTGGAGGGAGAAGATTTTTACCTCAACTACCTCCGGCGGCATGGACGACATGCACGGTTTTCCAGGCTTGCCAGTGTCTGCCCCGCGGCCTCAGCAGATCACATCACTGAACATCTTGGCCTAAGGGGACCGAAGACCACCTTCATGACGGCCTGTTCGTCCGGGGCTACGGCCGTCGGATTTGCCCGCGATCTGATCGAAAGGCAAGCAGCTACTGTCATGATTGCAGGCGGCGTAGAGCCGCTTTGCAGAACCACTTATGCCTCATTTAACGCCCTCCAGGCGGTTGATCCCGAATACTGCAAGCCTTTTGACAGAAACCGACAGGGTCTTTCCCTGGGCGAGGCCTCAGCGATCATTATCCTGGAATCATTGACTCATGCGAAAAAGAGAGGAGCAATAATCTATGGCGAAGTGCTGGGATACGGTATTACCTGCGATGCCTATCACATGACAGCCCCGGATGTTAACGCCTCCGGCGCCGTTCGGTGCATGGAGGCGGCGTTGACGGACGCGGGCATTTCCGCTAACGCCGTCGATTATATCAACGCCCATGGGACCGGCACACCCGCCAACGATTCCATGGAAACCAAGGCACTGAAACAGGTCTTCGGAAAGGATGCCTACAGCATACCGATCAGTTCGACCAAATCCATGACAGGGCATACACTGGGAGCGTCCGGCTCACTGGAGGCAATTGCATCCCTACTTGCAATAAGTAAAGGTTTCATCCCTCCCACTATTAATCATCGCGAGCCTGACCCGGAATGCGACCTCGATTATGTAACCACGGGCACCCGGCCGGTATCACCTGATATAGTTCTCTCCAATTCCTTCGCTTTCGGCGGAAATAATACGACATTGATCCTGGGACGATATACAGAAAAGGGAATAATACATGAATAGGCGTGTCGCTGTCACTGGGATTGGAGTGGTAACACCACTTGGAGTGGGGAAAGAATCCTTTGCACAGGCCATTTTCCGGGGTGACTCCGGCATTGCAGAGATCGCCGCTTTCGATACATCCCGCTTTGCCTCCCATCTGGGGGCGGAGATCAGAGATTTTTCGGCGCGTGATTTCATCTCTCTGAAGAATTTACGCAGGATGGACCGGTTGTCACAGATGGCTGTCGCATCGGCGCGGATGGCACTGAATGACGCAGGAATCTCCGTTAATACTGCGAACCGGGATCGCATCGGTACCATCCTGGGGACAGCCTTCGGACCGACGGATGTCAAGGTTCATTGTCTAAACATCCTCTTTACCGAAGGACCGGGTATGATCAATCCGATCCTGGTCCCTAATTCCATCATGAATGCACCGGCCAGCCATGCTGCTATCGAACTGGGGTTCAAAGGCGTGAATACCACGGTCAATCATCAGGCCGCTTCCGGAGAGACGGCGATTTTGTACGCGGCCATGGAGATTGAGCGGGGCGCCGCAGATATAGTCCTAGCGGGAGGGGCCGATATTCTCTCGGAGTTCTTCTTTGAAACGCTGGTCAGGTTCAGGGCGGTTTCCCCGGTTGACGGTAAAAAAGAATCCTCTCGTCCTTTTGACATCGGGCGGAACGGTCCTGTTGTCGGAGAAGGATGCGGGATCGTCTGCCTGGAGCTCCTGGAGCTTGCGGAAGAAAGAGGCAGAAAACCCTATTGTGAGATCACAGGATGGGGAATGTCTTCTTCGCCTGCCAGCCCAACTGACTGGCCCAATGATGCGACAGGGATGAGTCTTGCCATGACCCGCGCGTTAAAATCTGCCAATCTGACGCCAGGTTACGTTGACATGATCCAGGCAGTAGGAAACGGCGGAAAAAATCCCGACGGCATCGAAGCCGATGCTTATCTTCACCTTTTTGGATCTGAAAACAAAACACCCGCCGTGTCTTCAGTCAAAGGCGCCCTCGGCGAAAGTTTTTCTTCAGGAGGTATCCGGGCGGCCGCTCTGGCATTATCAATAAGTAAGGGGATAGTCCCACCTACTCTGGGGCTTAAAAATCCCATCGCGCCTCTTTCTTTTGTAACCGGCAAGGCCAGGAATATGGACATCCGCAATGGTCTTGTCAATGCCGTCTCATATGGAGGAACGAACGTGTCAATAATCATGCGCAAGATCACGGCTTCGTAAATAACGTCTTCTAAAATAAATCTTGCAGGAGGTTATATGAATATCGGTGAGTGGATTTCCAAACGAGCGCTCCTCCACCCGGAAAAGCTTTTTTTAAAGGAAGAGGACGGCCGGGAATTCAATAATGAAGAGTTTGACAGGCGTGTAAATCGCATGGCCCATGCCCTCAGTGAGTTGGGAATTGTCAAAGGTGAGCGGGTGGCAGTCCTGATGCTCAATTCCAGCGAGTTCCTGGAGATATTTTTTGCCTGCGGTAAAACAGGCGCGATCATGGTTCCCGTCAACTTCCGTCTCGCCGTACCGGAGCTGCTCTACATCCTCGGCGACTGCAACCCGCGGGTGCTGATCTATTCAACGGATTTTGCCGATAAGATCCGTGTGATTAAGGCTGCAGGTCTTCGCATCTCCCGTTATTTCCGGCACAGCGGAAATAACCTTCCCGATGATCCTTTAATAACAGATTTCGTCTCAAATTTTCCCGTAACCGAACCGGTGCCTGCGAGGGAGGTCACTCTGGATGATCCGCTTTTCATCATGTATACCTCAGGTACAACCGGCGACCCCAAAGGCGCCATGCTGTCGCACGGGAATATCCTGTTCGGAGCTATCCATTCCCTCATAGGATACGGCGTTGATAAGACATACAAGTCGCTCGTTGTTGCGCCGCTGTTCCACATCGGGGCGCTGGCTGCCTCGGCAACGCCTGTAATATACGCCGGCGGTTCCCTTATTTTAAGGAGCTTTTACAATGCATCGGAGGCTATCAAATTAATCGTTCAGGAAAAAATCAACTATATGTTCACCGTACCGGTCATGTTCCAATTGATGACAAAATCTGAAGAATGGGATAATGCCGATTTCTCGCATGTTCATTTTTTCATATCCGGCGGCGCCCCTATCCCGATTCCGGTCATTCGCAAGTATCAGGAGGATAAGGCTGTCGGTTTCGTACAGGGATATGGATTGACAGAGACGGGACGCCTGACCTCGCTTGATCTGGAGGATTCCATGCGGAAAGCGGGCTCCGTTGGCAAGGAGGTCTTTCACATTCAGCTGCGCATCGTCGATCAGCATGACATGGATGTTACTGCCGGAGAAGTAGGTGAAATCGTCGTCCGGGGTCCCAATGTTTTTATCTGCTATTGGAACAAACCACAGGAGACGGCAGAGGCTATGCGGGGCGGCTGGTTCCATACCGGTGATATGGGCAGGCGTGATGAAGAAGGCTTTATCTACGTTATCGGCAGAAAGCAGGAACTGATCATCAGTTCAGGAGAAAACATTTATCCGGCCGAGGTTGAAAGGGCTATTCAGACGCTCCCCCAGGTCAGGGAAGCCGCTGCCGTGGCCATGCCTGATCCCGCCCGGGGAGAGGTTGTGGCTGCCTTTGTTATACTGCATGAAGCACAGTTCTTAACGGAAGAGGAGCTGATCAATGCCCTTCAGGGACAGATTGCCAGTTTCAAGATACCGAAGAGGGTCTTTTTTGTGAATGACTTCCCCCGCAATACCACAGGCAAGATTCTGGTAAAGGAGTTAAAAAAACAACTGGCAAAAGGGTAAATTTAACTCAATCGCATGTAGGTACAGGGGACTTCACATAACGACTGCCGGTCCATATAAGGACGACGGCGAAGATGAATCTCAGTATATTCTCAGGCAGGAAATGGGCACATGATCCGCCGGCATACGTTCCTAAAATTATGCCCGGGACGATACCTTTCAAGAGATTTTCTTCCACGTTTCCCAGGCGCCAGTGAGTAAAAGCGCCGACAGCCGCTAGGGGTACCATGGCCAGCAGAGAACTGCCCTGAGCTGTATACTGGTCAAATCCAGCCAGGAGCACCATACCACCGATCATAAGGGGACCTCCCCCGACTCCCATTATTCCTGAAACAAATCCCGTCGCCGCTCCCGTAATGAGTAGAATCAGTATCTCCGACAGGCTCATATATGAATGGGAAAAAGACGGAAAATACGGTTTCAGCAAAAGAAAAAAGGAAACAAAGATCAAAAATACACCGAAGATCCGTTTCAGTTTTAGTTCCGGCACTTCACAGCAGTATTTAGCACCCACTCTGGCAGGCCAAAGTGCGGCAGCGGATACAATAATTGCGGCCCATAGGTCCAAGGCATCAAACGAGGCATAGGTGACGGCGCCAACGATTCCCGTGAATGCTACGGCGACAAGGCTTGTACCATGGGCCTTGTGCTGCCCTATACCCTTCAAACTGACCATTAGAGGAATCATGAGGACGCCTCCGCCAAGGCCAACCAAACCTCCAACGACTCCGGCAATCAACCCGATTAAAAAATTCATTTTTTATCGACCTTAGCGTTTATATTAAACTGATGGCACATGAATAGCACTATGTATAGTTTATGCATAGTTAAAAAACATTACAACATTGATGACTTTTTCTAAAGTACAAACTAAAAATCGCCGATAAACACTTCAAGACCAAACAATTACGTTAATTCCATTATTTATATTTGCTTTCATTGGATGTGATTTAGGAAGGAGGCTTACTAAAATGGATATTTATCCTCCTTTCTTTTTTTCAATATCAGTGATATATCCTTAATGCCTTTAGGGAGAGCAAATAGAGAAAGAAAAAGCAAAATAAATGTAACAGCAGGATAAAATTGAAAGAAGAATCCAAGAGCGATGAAGCCGGAAATTTGAGGAAAGAGAATTCACCCCGAATTCTTGTCGTCGATGATGCTCCGGAGATGCTGACATTTTTAACGGATATTCTGACCAGTCACAACTATCAGGTAAGCCCCTTCTCCAATGGTCATGCAGCACTGAAATCGGCGACAGTCGACGTGCCGGACCTGATCCTGCTGGATATAATAATGCCGGATATGGACGGCTTTGAGGTTTGTCATCATCTGAAATCCGACGAACGAAGCCGTACGATCCCGGTGATCTTCATCAGCGGTCTTGAAGAGGTCTTCGATAAAGTCAAAGGTTTTGAAGCAGGGGGAGTTGACTACATCACTAAACCTTTTCAGCTAGCAGAGGTTTTAGCCCGGGTTGAAACGCATTTGGCTATACGTCGCTTGCAAAAACAACTGGAAGGACAAAACATTCGACTCCAGGAGGAAATCACCGAGCGTGAGCGGGTCGAAGATGATTTAAGAAAATACAAAGCCCACCTGGAAGAGATCGTTGCCCAGCGCACCGCGGAACTTCAACATGTAAACAAAGATCTTCAACAGGAAATCATTGAACGAGGAAAACTGGAAGAAGCATTGCAGCAGGCTAATTACAAGCTTCATGCCATGGTTTATGAATACGGTCTGCGCAATCAAAGGATGTCTTTCTTTAATCAAATGTCAGAAAAACTTCAGGCCTGCATCTCGCTTGAAGAAACATATCCTGTCATCAGCCAGTTCATTCAGAAATTATTTCTCTCTGCGACAGGAGCCTTGTATATGTTAAACTCCTCCAGTAATGAACTCGAAGCCACCACATACTGGGGAAAATCGCTTTCAGGTGAAAAAAAGTTTTCCCTGGAAGATTGCCGGGCTCTGCGGGAAAGAAAGATGCATATTACGATTGATTCTAGACCGGATACATGCTGTCGGCATCTATCCGATGTCCAAGGAAGAAGCAGTATCTGTGTCCCCCTGTTATCTCAAGGTGAAACTATGGGAATGCTGCATATACAGCAGCGTACTTCTCATGGATCAAAATCCGCCAAAACGGTATTTGATGAATCCTCTGAAGGAATAAATGAGGAAATGCAGCAATTAGCTATCACTGTGGCCGACTATCTTGCCCTGTCGCTGGCAAACATAAAACTGAGAGATAAACTGAAACAACAGGCCATCCGTGATCCTCTTACTGGTCTTTTTAATCGCCGTTACATGGAGGAAACCCTTAGTCGTGAGATAAGGCGAGCTGAGCGTTACAGAACCCCCCTCGGAATTATTATGGTTGATCTTGATCACTTCCGACGATTCAACAATACTTTTGGGCATGACGCGGGGGATGTGGTGCTGCAAGACATGGGGAAATTCCTGCAAAATAATGTTCGTATGGAAGATGTGGCTTGCCGGTATGGCGGGGAAGAGTTTACCCTGATAATGCCTGGGGCATCTCTGGATGTCACTGAGAAGCGAGCCGAGACATTACGACAAAAAGTTCAGGATTTAAAAATTTACTATAACAATAAATTGCTTGATAGTATCACGCTTTCTCTGGGAGTAGCTGTCTTTCCCGAGCATGGTTCAACTGGGGAGGAAGTTATTCAGGCGGCTGATGTCGCCCTATACAGGGCAAAGCATGAGGGACGTAATCGGGTAGCGGTAGCAAACAATGGAAAGCACGCACCTACCATGCAGATTCCCACGTCTAAAACTTAACTATACTTCAAGTGCAAAGTTGCTCCTTCTCCTTGACACACAGGATTATCTTACCTTATACTAGTCCCATCGGGAAATTATCTTTTTAAAAAACACAATACCAACTTGTGTTCAAAAAGCTGCATAATAACACTTAGTCATCGAGAAGGAACTGAAACAATTTCAATTTGAATTGATACATTGCTTCACTCCTCATAATAACATTGCGGCAATTTGAATGATCGGCAACTATAATTTTTCCTTTGAGCACAATTTTCGTCAGGAAATAACTGCCACCGAGGTGAAGAGATGACACAAAATGAAGATAAGAACACAGCAATTGAAGGATTAAGAATCGGAAGAACTGTAAAAGAATTCCGTCATAAAAAGCACATCACCCTTCAGGACCTGGCAGCCAGAACCGGTATCCCCAAGTCCGTTTTAGCCGAGATTGAAAATGGCGATGTGGTACCCCCTGTAGCCACACTCCTTAAACTGGCGAAGGCATTCAATGTGGGCATGGCCTCTTTCTTTGAGGAGGAAGCGCCCGGCATGAAAATATCCGTCACCCGGAGCGGAGAAAGAATCAGAATTAAGCGGCGGCCGCATCACCATGAAGGAGAAGTAGATTACATCTATGAATCTCTTGAGACGCATAAAGCCGACAAACACATGGAACCGCTCCTGGTCGAATTTCAGCCTTTAGACACGGGTGACATGGTTTTTACAAATCATGAAGGGGAAGAATTCATCTTTGTCCTTGAAGGAAGACTTGAATTCCGCACCGACGACCGCATGGAAATACTCGAATCTGGTGACACACTTTACTTTGAATCGGACATAAATCACGCTTTTCGATCTCTGGACGAAAAACCTGCAAGAGCAATTGCGGTAGTCTGGAACAAGGTATAAAAAGGGCGGGCGGTTGATCATGCTAGAAATTCGCTTTCATGGGCGTGGTGGTCAGGGGACAGTGGTGGCGACAATCCTGCTTGCCAAGGCATTTTTTCGGGCCGGGTACCAGGTTCAAAGCTTTCCTTTCTTCGGTGTCGAGAGACGCGGGGCCCCTGTAGAAGCCTACGTCCGTCTCAACAAAGAAAGGATTCTCCTCAGGACAAATGTATATTATCCGGATCATGTTGTGGTCCAGGACCAGACCCTTCTTCATGGTATCAATGTCACAAGGGGACTCAAGCCCGGCGGCTGGATTCTGATTAACAGCTCTGCCGCCCCTGCCGACAGAACACCTTTTATCGGCTACCGGCTGGCCTTCGTGGATGCGAACCGGATTGCCTTAAGACACCAACTGGGGACGCGGACACACCCCATTGTCAATACGGCCATGATAGGGGCTTTGGCTCGCGTGATAGACATGCCTCCGCTGGATGCCATTCGCGAGGTTATCCGGGAAGAGGTCCCCGACACCTCAGAGATAAATATATCGGCTGCGGAAGATGCTTACAGAGAGGTGCAACTTCCGGGACTAATCGAGCCGGTTGTAAAGGAATGAATTATGATTGAGGCGGAGAACACGATTCCTCTATTGGTACCTTGCTCCTCCATGTCCACGGAAAGCAACAAGACCGGTTCATGGCGTTTTCTCCGGCCCCTGTATGATGAAAAGACATCCCCGTGCAGTGCGGCCTGCCCGGCAGGTGAAGACATCGCCAGGATCGAGATGCTGATTGCCCAGGGAATGTTCAAGGAGGCGTGGGAAACAATTCTCAGGGAAAATCCTTTTCCGGCCGTATGCGGGCGGATTTGCCCGCACCCTTGCGAGGGGCTGTGCAATCGCAGAGAGTTTGACGAAGCCATAGCCATCCATACGATTGAGCGGTTTCTTGCAGAAACGGCAAGCCGTTATGAACTGAAACCTTCCCTGCCGCGGCTTGTTGCCAAAAAAGAAAAGATAGCAGTGGTGGGAGCAGGACCGGCGGGTATTGCCGCCGCTTATTTTCTTCTCCAGTTGGGATATTACTGTGATGTTTTCGAAGCCATGCCGGAGGCGGGCGGACTTATGCGCTGGGGAATTCCACTTTACCGTCTTCCCCTTCCCGCCCTGAGAAATGAAATCGCCCAGATCGAATCTCAGGGTGTCCGCATTCACACAGGACAACGAATTGACAAAAAATTCCTGCAGGATGCCAGAAGCCGGTACAATGCCGTCTTCATCGGCTGTGGACACCCCCGAACTGCACAGATCGGTATTCCAGGCGAGGGGATAAGCGCCGTAGAAAATGGACTGGAATTCCTGGAGCGGATTCGACGCGGCGAATCGATTTCACTAAGTGGTCTGTCGGCCGTCATCGGTGGGGGGAATACGGCAATCGACGTGGCGAGGAGTATCGTCCGCCTTGGCGGCAAGGCCTTGATTTTGTATAGGCGCCGGCGCCGTGATATGCCCGCCTTTGAGGAAGAAGTTCAGATGGCTCTTGAAGAGGGTGTGGGACTCAGAGAGGTTGTTGCTCCGGTAAAGATCATAGAGGATGGCGGGCAATGTATTTTGACATTACAGGAGATGAAAATCTCCGGTGAAGACAGCCGCGGCAAGGCGAATATCCTTCCGGATGAAGGAAAAACCAGTGAACTTCGTGTCCAGCATGTTTACAAGGCAACCGGTGCTGAACCTGCCGAAGACTGGCTTAATCCGACTGAAAAACCGGGGACATCCCTGGCGCTGACGAATGCCCTCCTTGTCCGTCCCGATAAGGGGCCAGTCCTGGTTTTCGGGGGGGATATGATAAATGAGACAAAGAGCGTCGCGCATGCAGTGGCTTCCGGGAAACAGGCAGCAATGGCACTGGATGTTTTCTTTCAAGACGGTATCGAGGCTGTTGTGCCGAAACTGCGGGCATGCCTGGTGGGACAGGGGCCGTCACTTTCCATGGAAGTGTACATGGGAGGAGACCGCCGCTCAAGAAATCCTCACATTGTCTGCTATGAGGAAATCAATACAGATCATTTCCAGTTCCAGCCGAGGATTACGCAGCCGCGCCTCCTGAGAGAAGAGCGTCTCAGATCCTTTGAGGAGATCGACCTTAAAATTTCCGCCAATCTGGCCATCCGTGAAGCCGATCGCTGCTTCAACTGCGGGATTTGCAACCGGTGCGACAACTGCTACATGTTTTGCCCGGATATTGCGGTGATCCGTGAAAAGGACGGTCAGGAAAGGTGCATCGATTATGACTACTGCAAGGGGTGCGGGCTCTGCGTTGTTGAATGCCCGCGCAACGCTATGACCCTTAAGGAGGAAGAGCTATGAAACGGGTCATTGAAGGAAGCCATGCCGTTGCCGAAGCGGTCCGTCTGGCAGGGGTTCAGGTGATTTCCGCATATCCCATCACACCCCAGACCCATATCGTGGAAATTCTCTCCGAATACTGTGCCAGCGGAACGATGAACGCACGCTTCCTTCGTGTTGAAAGTGAGCATTCCGCCCTGGCCGCGCTGATCGGGGCGCAGAGCTGCGGGGTGCGGACATTTACCGCCACCGCATCACAGGGCCTTGCCCTAATGCATGAACTCCTGCACTGGACCTCTGGTGCGCGACTGCCGATCGTCATGGCCGAAGTGAACCGTGCGCTTGCGCCCGGATGGAACATCTGGACCGATCAGACCGACAGCCTTGCCCAGCGCGACACCGGCTGGATACAGATGTATTGTGAAGACGGCCAGGAGGTTTTGGATTCAATGCTCCAGGCGTATCGTCTCGCGGAGCGTGTATACCTGCCCGTGATGGTGGTACTCGATGCCTTCTACCTTTCCCACACCTATGAGTCCGTCGATGTACCTACCCAGGAAGAGGTTGACCGTTTTCTTCCCCGGTATCAGCCGCGATTCCAGCTGGATACGGAAAACCCCTGCGCCTTCGGCCAGCTTGTACCGCCCGGCGCCTATATGAAAATGCGTTACGACATCGCCGGGGCCATGGAGGAGTCTCAGAATTTCCTTGACGGGATTCAGGAGGAATTTTACGGGATCTTCCAGCGCCGCTACGATCCCGTGGAGGCCATTTGCTGCGAAGATGCAGAAATCATCTTTATAACCTCCGGCACGGTCACCAGTACGTGCCGTCTTGTGATTCAAAATCTACGGGCTAAGGGAGAGAAGGTCGGCATCCTTAAGATGAAGTTATTCCGCCCTTTCCCTGTAGCTATGGTTCGTGAGGCCTCATCACGCGCAAAAAAAATAGCCGTCATCGACCGGAACTTTTCTTTCGGAGCGAGCGGCATCTTTGCCCAGGAGGTGCGTGCCGCGTTATGCAATGTTCCCGAACATCCCCCCGTGTTCGGCTACATAGCCGGGATCGGCGGCCTCGATGTTACGGTGGAGCTGCTGGAGGAAATATACTGGAAAACCAAAAATACCGCATTCCCTGAGAAGGAAAGCGTATGGATGGGAATTTAGGTGTTATTACGACCACCCCAACCCCCGCCAGCGGGGGACATCAGGAATAACTCCTTTCCTTGCCGGTGGAATGGTCCTAAAAAAGTTCAAACTCCAATCCTTCTTTTGCAAAAGGGGATTTAAAGGACATAATATAGCAAGAGGTTAATCATGCAATTAGATACACCCGATCAGGAATATATGTACTCGGGTCATGTTGGCTGTCCCGGATGCGGTGCCGCGATTGCCATGCGGTTCATGCTTAAGGCCGTGGGGGAAAAGACCATTGTAGTGCTTCCCGCGTGCTGCTGGTCCATTATCGCCGGACCCTACCCGCAGTCAACCCTGAAGGTTCCGGTCATTCATTCCGCCTTTGAGACCGGCGGGGCGGTTGCCAGTGGCGTCCGCGCCGCCCTTGATATGAAGGGTGATACAGAAACGACTGTCGTAACCTGGGCGGGCGACGGTGGCACATTCGATATCGGCTTTCAGGCCTTAAGCGGGGCTGTGGAGCGGAATGAGGATTTTATCTATGTGTGCTATGACAACGAAGCATACATGAATACAGGCGTGCAGCGCAGCTCATCAACCCCATATGGCGCCTGGACCACGACGACACCCGGCCAGGAATGGAAGAAGATGCGAAAAAAGAATATTGTCGAGGCCCTCGTCGCACACCGCATCCCTTATGCCGCCACAGCAAATATAGCTTACCCTGAAGATCTGGTCCGGAAAGTTCAGAAAGCGAAGGGGATGAAGGGTTCCAGATTCATCCATATCTTTGCGAGCTGTCCGACTGGCTGGCGCATCCCGTCTGAGATGTCCGTCAAGATCGCCCGTATGGCCGTGCAGACAAATATCTTCCCGCTCTATGAGGTGGAAGATGGTTTCAAATATACCATCAATTACAAACCCAAAGAATATCTGGTGAGGGAGTATTTTAAACTTCAGGGGCGGTTCCGGCACCTTTCCGACAAGGACCTGGATCAGATCCAGGAAATGGTCAACGAAGACTGGGAACTGCTGCTGCGCAAAGCGGGAGAACGTGCCTGACGCTTAAGATGAGCCTTTGTCAGATATCCTGGCCTGCAAAATCAGTCAGATCCTTTTCTCTCAGGATGGATCTTTTCCATATGTTGATAACGGGCAGTATATAAGGCAGAAGCCTCATCGAGTAGTAGGAAGGAAGTAGAGGCAGACCAATAAGGTCGCCAAAAACGACAAGCATGAAAAGATTATTGATACGCCCTTTCTCTTTTTTCAGTTCCAAGTCCATTTCATGAATGGTCAATCCGTAAAGGACTTCATTCAAAGTCTTTCTAACATCATCCAACTTCTTGAGGTAATAAGAAATCAAGTCGTCGTTCACTGAAATTTCTCCTTATTGCATTTGAGATTCCCCGGACGTTAGATATTTAACAGAAAGGACAGGAAATATCAATCCTGCTGCCTGTGTGCACGATGCAATGCCAATCTGGTAATTAAATGGTGTTGACATGCAAGACTTCATCACCTATACTTTTCATACTCAAATACTCTCATCCAACAAATAGACTGTCGGACCGGATTGCCGGGAAGAATCACCTATCCTGGGACTTTATGCATATTACGGAGATGTTCCTGATATGAACTACCCTTGGCAGACAGACTGGAAAGACTATTATAAGGTACTGCAGGTTATCCCGGAAGCGGAGCCTGAAGTCATAGACGGTGCCTATAAAAGACTTGTAACCAAATATCATCCCGACAATAAGAAAACGGGTAATGCAAAAAAGTTCCGATTGATTCATGAGGCCCATGAGATCCTGGCTGATCCCGTTAAGAAAAAGGAATATGATAACGCGTACCGAAACCGCTTCAAAGGCGGAGATCGGCACCAGATTATTGCAGCAGGTGATAAAAGGGATAAAGATCACGGCCCCATAGTGACGCCCACTTTTCAAAAAAAATCAGATGTGCAAGATACGCAATCATCAAAAACATTCTGTAATGATAGCTCCTGTACAGGGGTGATAGACGAAAACGGTTTTTGTTCGGAATGTAAAAAAGCATATATACAGGAAGCACAGAGAGAAATGAAAGAACGGCCTGATAAGCGAATTATTGATGAAGATATTTAGTATAGTGATACTCGTATATGAATATTAACCGGAAAGGGAACTGATGTATGTCTACTATGGAATTAACGAAAGAAGGGGCTGTTTATATCCTGACCCTGATGAACGGCACCGATGCAAATACCATCACGGAAGATGTGATCGGTGAATATCACGACGTTTTGGATGAACTTGAAGCCTCTGCAGAAAACGCCGCCCTGGTCATGACAAGTAATGACCAGAAATTCTGGTGCAACGGCGTCAATTTGGATTGGATTGTCAAGCAGCCGCACGATTACTTTCCGAAATTTGTGCAGCTCCTTGATGAATTATATTTAAGATTCGCCCTGCTCCCTATGCCTGCGGTAGGTTGCCTTACGGGACATACCTATGCAGGGGGAGCCGTTCTCGCCACGACACTGGACTTCCGTATCATGAGAAAGGATAAGGGCTTCTTCTGTTTTCCCGAAGTGGACATCAAGATTCCATTCAGCCCGGTCATGTATGAGATACTCCGGTTGCTGCCCGACCACCATGCCCTCAACGAACTACTGCTTACCGGAAGACGGATAGGCGGCACAGATGCATTGGAAATGAAGATTGTCTCGGCAGTATATCCTCAGGAAACGCTTTTTAAAAAGGCAATGGAACTGGCAATATCTCTGGCCAAGAAAGACCGCAAAACATATGCCAATATTAAACGCGGACTGCGGCAGAATTTGGTGAGATTCACCCTTTGAGAAACGGCTGACGCGTTAAAAAATGGATTCCCGTTCCCTGTCCAGGTCGAGGACAGGCATCAAGGGAAACAATTATGCTCCATGGCGCACCACAAATGTCTGAAAAACTTCGATCCCATTAGTCTCCCTTTTATAAAGGGAGATTTAGAGGGATTTTGCTGATGTAGAACCACCCCCAACCCCCGCCAGCGGGGGACAGCCCCCGCCCCCCTTTAGAAAAGGGGGTGTGCAAATGTATTTTTCAGAGTAATACAAAATATGCACATTTTGAGTCGTTACGAAACCGAAGTCGTCACTCTTTGAGGCCGTACTTCTTAAGCTTATACCGCAGCATCCGTTCGCTGATGCCGAGGATTTCTGCGGCTTTCGTCTGATGATCACCCGCCTTTTCCATGGCATCGAGGATTAGTTTGCGTTCCATTTCTTCAATTGATCCCCGGAGCAATCCCTCTTTCTTACCTGCTTCTTCCGGAAAGATTCTCTCTTCCGTAAACGGAAGATCATCTACTGAAATGACCGAATTTCTCGAAATCACCACGGCCCGCTCGATGATATTTTCCAATTCCCTGACATTACCGGGATAATCGTATTTTAAAAGCAGGTCTCTTGCCTCGCTCGTTACGCCTGTTATGTTTTTTCCGTTTTCTACAGCAAAACGTTTAAGGAAGTGGTCGATCAGTACGGGCACGTCTTCCTTTCTCTCTCTCAGAGGGGGAATGTCCATGGCAACCACATTCAACCTGTAGAAGAGGTCTTCTCTGAAACTCCCTTCTTTGACCTTTGATTCCAGATCGCGGTTGGTCGCGCTGATGATCCGCACGTCGGAATGAATGGTCTGATTGCCGCCTACTCGCTGAAATTCTCGTTCCTGAAGGAAACGAAGGAGCTTTACTTGCACAGAGGCCGATATATCGCCAATCTCATCCAAAAACAGGGTTCCCCCGTCGGCTTCCTCAAACCTGCCGATTCTTCTTGCCGTTGCACCGGTAAATGCCCCCCTTTCATGGCCAAATAGCTCGCTTTCGAGCAGACTCTCGGGAAGGGCGCTGCAGTTTACCGTAATAATGGGACTTGCCGAACGGGGACTGAGATTGTGTATCAATCTGGCCAGGAGTTCCTTCCCCGTACCGCTTTCACCCTTCAAAAGGACGGTGGCGCGGCTGGCCGCGATCCTCCTCGCCATATTTATCAGGGCATTCATCTTCGGACTTCCATAAATAATCATGTCCATCGTGACGCCCTTTTCTCTCAGCTCCTGGCGAAGCATCTCATTTTCCCGGAGCAGGGTACGCCGCTCCGAAACACGATCTACGAGGATAAGAAGCTCATCAAATTCTATAGGCTTGGTAATGTAATCTATAGCCCCCGCCTTCATGGCCTCCACCGCTGTTTCTATTGTTCCGTACGCGGTAATGATAACCACATCAATCTCCGGATTGATCTTCTTCACCTCTTTAAGCACCTGCATGCCGTCCATGCCGGGCATCTTATAATCGAGGAGAAGCATGTCAAAATGACCTTTTAGAACAGACTTGATTGCCGCATCTCCGTTTTCAGCTTCCGTTACCGTATGGCCTTCCTTAATCAGAAAATCCCGGAGCATCTCCCGCTGTGACTTTCCATCCTCGACGACCAGAATATTTAACTTCTTCATGCCCGAGCACCTTCAGTTTTTCCGTTTTTGTCGCCAGCCCTTTCTCTCGGCAGCAATATCTCAAAGGTCGTACCCGAACCTGGTCGGCTTGCGACACGGATTTCACCGCCATGGCCGCGGATAATCTCGTGAGCAAGGGGAAGCCCCAAGCCCAGGCCTTTTTCCTTTGTTGTATATTCGGGATTGAAGATCCGCTCCACTTCTTCAACTGACATGCCGCACCCGTTGTCCGATATTTTTATACTGACCCGGTCCTTCCCGCCCGAATCCACGGAGATAACGACAGAGCCTTCTCCGGATATAGATTCCATGGCATTCTTCACAAAATTGATAATAGCCTGCTCGAGTTTATCCACATCCATGGGAATAATCGCCGGAGTACCGTTGTATCTGGTTTCCACCTTAATTCCTTTCGAGGCGGCCTCTTCACGAATCAGATTGACAATTTTTTGCAGTAGCTCGGAAACTGGGTAGTCATGGAGCTCCAGACGGCGACTTTTAGAAAATGTTAGAAACTCTTCAATGATTCCATCCAGACGTCTGATTTCATCGCGAATAACACCGGCAAGAGTTTTAAACTCTCTTATCTTGTCCTCATCCGCCGGCATGAATTCCCGTTTGAGTCTCTGGCTGGCCATACTAATAGCGTTAAGGGGATTGCGAATTTCATGAGCCACACCCGCGGCAAGATGGCCGAGGGCAGACAACCTTTCGGCCTTTTCGAGCTGTCTTTCCATTTCTACAATCCCTGCCAGATGCCTGTTTTGATTATGGTAGAGTGTCCACATCGACAATAGGGTGATCAGGATGATAGAACTCATGAAAAGGATAATGTTGCGTTTATTTTCTTCAATGATCTCATCCGTACCTTCCCGATCAAGGCCGAGCCTAGCAACTCCCGCTACCTTGCCGAACAAGTATATGGGCGCTGCTATATCCAGAACCTTTTTATTGTTGGAAACGATCTTTCTGCTTTCAAATTTTTTCGTGCCTGCCAGAATTTCAGCGGTTTGTGCATTACTCCTTTCCCACTTTTCAGGAAGCTGACCCGCGCTGCCCAGGAGCATGTTCCGCTGGTCTGTGATCGTAATATAAACCAGACCCTGCCCTTGTCCATGACCCAGTCCTTCCAGGGCTTTTTCTACAGACACCTTCACGCCCCAATACCTCTGGCCGTCCCGATCAAGGGCAATGATGACCGTACCGCTTCCATCTTTACGGCGAAGTGCAACAAACCCGATCTTTTTAAGGCTGCCGAGCTTTGCGAAAAGATCCACGTTGATATCTTCTTTCCTTATCACCGCGGAAGGGCTCCCACCGACTAGATCTGCCGACAGCGACCTGCTTTGGTACACGGCCTTTCCCTGTCTATTAAGAACGGCGACATACCATAAACTTTTTTCTTCGGCACATTTGACCAAATATTCTTCATTCAGATGGCCGGCCTTCCATTCTTTATCGATAGTCCGCGCCAATTCCACAAGGGCGGTTGTCAATGACTTTTGCGGTAATAGTGCCTCATCAACGAGAGGAACCGTCGTACTTCCGCTGTCCCTCTTGTATGCCTGGATCATGGCATTCAGGTTTTCCTGGGACAACCTCTCGACAACACCTATTATACGGAGACCCTGGTTCTCCATGAAACCCATAAGTATCCTGTCACTTCGCCTGAGATCCATAATCCCCATTGTAAGGATGAGCCCAATGAAAACGGCACAGACAATGGCCACGGCGATAGGCTGTAAGAAACGCCGGTCATACTTGGGAGAGAGGTGCTGCCAGATAACTTTGTTTTGCGGTGTCATAATATTATCTTGCCGAAAATTGGTCAGTTACTGTTGATATGTCTGGTCGACAATCATATGTTATTAGCATTAAAAGTCAATGACTTCTTAATGATAGAGAAAATCGAATTCGTACGAAAAATTCGACAATTATGTCGATCAGCCGATCAATTGGTGTCTATTTAATAAGTACTTGTTATTTATAGCATTATGTATCAGCCGCCAGCCATGTATCGACATTTTTTGCCCATTGTCCCCTAATGAATGTAAATTACTTATATTTCTTTTTTCCGCATTAGTATTGTAAAATAAGGCGCTTACAAAGCATTATCCAAATATGGCACAACACATGCATCTATATTACTACAAAAGTTAATTATCGGTTAATACACGGGCATGATTGGCCGGTAGTAAACTCAAAACTTGAGAAGGCGTTAAACCTTCACTCCTCCTGAATTGGGGAGACATTATGTCTCCCCTTTCTTTTTTTTATCTTTTTCGCCCATTGATTCTCGGAGTCTCCGCCAATGCTTAATTCTTTCTTTTATCACCTTTTCATATCCTCTGTCCGTGGGTATATAGAAAGTTTCTCCTTTTAATTCATCAGGAAGATAGTCCTGAGGAACATAAGCATCTTCGAAATCATGGGCATACTGATAGCCTTTGCCATAGCCAATATCCTTCATTAACCGTGTAGGTGCGTTTCTGATATGAAGAGGCACGGCCAGGGTGCCGGTTTGGCTTATAGTCCTCCTGACTCTGCCATAAGCTGCATACAGGGAATTACTCTTTGGGGCTGTAGCAAGATATACAGCAGCCTGGGCCAGAGCAAGCTCCCCTTCAGGAATACCGATAAACTGAAAGGCCTGCATGGCGGAAACAGCAATGGTAAGTGCTGTCGGATCTGCATTCCCGACGTCTTCAGACGCAAATCTCACCATTCGCCGTGCGATATAAAGAGGATCCTCACCCGCGGCAAGCATACGTCCCAGCCAGTAAAGGGCGGCATCAGGATCGCTCCCCCGGAGGCTCTTGTGAAGGGCTGAGATCAGGTTGTAGTGCTCCTCGCCTCCCTTGTCATACTGTAGCGCCTTTTTCTGAATTGCTTCCTCCACCACCGCACGAGTAATTTTTCTTTCGTGTGTATCATTAATCGTGAGAAGAGATGCTGCTGCCTCAAGGCTGTTCAAGGCCATGCGCGCATCCCCATCCGCAGACCAGACGATGCGGTCAAGCGCCTCGTCATCTATCTCAAGGGAGAGCGTCCCCAGGCCTCTCTCTTTATCATGGACAGCCCGCTTGATCATGATCGACAGTTCTTCATCAGAATAAGGCTTGAGGAGCATAACCCGTGATCGCGACAGGAGGGGAGAAATGACCTCAAATGACGGATTTTCCGTAGTCGCGCCAATGAGCGTGATGAGGCCCCTCTCGACATGCGGCAAGAAGGCGTCCTGCTGGGCCTTATTGAATCTGTGTATTTCATCGACAAATAAAATTGTCCTTCTGCGATGGTAACTCCATTGCGAATTCGCCTCGTCAACAACCGCCCTGATCTCTTTTACCCCGGACATGACGGCTGAAAAACTCACGAAATTTGATTTCGTTTCATGAGCTATAAGTCGGGCCAACGTTGTCTTTCCGGAGCCGGGCGGACCCCAGAAAATCATGGAAAACAGTTTGTCTTCTTTAATGGCGCGGCGAAGCAGACTGCCATCGCTCAGAAGATGCGTCTGCCCTACAAACTCGGCAAGAGTCCGGGGCCGCATCCTGTCTGCCAGGGGACTTAGTTCCGTCCCGTTATTCTTTTGATCAAATAGATCCATGATCATTAATTCATTCGTTGAAAGCTTCGAAATCTACATTGCAGGTCATTGCGAGGAGCTGCGCGACGCGGCAATCTCCAACCACATCAATGTAATACTAGATTGCTTCGCTATGCTCGCAATGACAAACAATTATTTTTCACAGGTTCTCTTTATTTGTAAGCCTTTTCGCCTCTTCAATGAGTTCGATGAGTGTTGTTACTTTATCCTTTGGCACTTTCAGGACAAAATTATTCCACGAAGCTGTCGTCATACTTTCTCTCAGGTGCTGCTCAACGGGGAAATAAGGATACCAGCAGGTGATAACGCGCAGGCAGGGCAGCCCTCCTCCTTCCTTTCGGCAGTAAGAAAATTTGACTTCACCACCAAGACGCGGACATCTGATTTCTAAATTATCATACTTATCCATATAAACAAGACATCACAACATTAATGCAAATTTAAATTTTGATATTTCAAAATCATTATAATCTGCGCTGAATGATCGCAATAGTCGTTCCCGTGCATACGGGAATCCAGTATTTTAAAGATCTGGATTCCGG
>Ga0187771_10000706_pt1 | contig 20998 bp, 21 predicted proteins | sample 0116_SJ02_MP15_1_FD_133139 | JGI IMG/M metagenome (GOLD analysis project Ga0187771, IMG submission 133139) | Tropical peat soil microbial communities from peatlands in Department of Meta, Colombia - 0116_SJ02_MP15_10_MG | ecosystem: Environmental > Terrestrial > Soil > Wetlands > Peat | place...
CAATACCTCACCGAGGCGGGGCTCGTGCGTACCATCCGCGGCGCGCGCGGCGGCGTGATGCTGGCGCGGCCAGCAAGCGAGATCAAAGTCGGCGACGTAATCCGCCATCACGAGAACGATCAGCCTTTGGTGGAATGTTTCCGCCCCGACGGCGGCGCCTGCACTTTGCTGCCGCGCTGCCGCCTGCGCGGCATGTTGGACGGCGCCAAGAAGGCGTTCTACCAGCACCTCGATCGCTATACGCTGGCGGATTGTTTGAGCGGAACCGCGTTATCGGTTAAGCGGCGTCCAAGCCAAAAACGGCAACGCGCGACACCGCGGCATGAGTATTAGCTCGCGAAAGGAAGACACGACGACAGCCTGGGAGCCAAATGGCGCGCCCGAAGAGATTCGAACTCCTGACCCCCAGATTCGTAGTCTGGTGCTCTATCCAGCTGAGCTACGGGCGCTGATACCGCCGGCCCCGAAAAATGGGCCGCGGAACCGAGGGATAGCTATCGCCTAAGCCCGCCATTGGCAAGGGTTGCCGGCGCGGCCGCACGGCGCTCTGTCAGGCTCGCGCCCGCTCGCCGCGCCGGGAATTGAGATCGACAGCACGGTCCGGAATGGTGATGCTGAAGGTTGCGCCGATAGTGCCCGGCACTAGGCGAATTTCGCCGCCATGCGCGCGCACCAGTTCGGCGGCGATGGCCAGCCCCAAGCCAGTGCCGCCGGCGCGCGTGGAGCCCTGGAAGGCCTGGAACATATGCGCCCGCGCCTTTTCCGAGACGCCCGGTCCGGTGTCGGAAACCTCGATCACCACCACGCTGCCTTCGCGCCGGCCGGTGATGCGGATCTGGTCGCGCGCCGGATCGCGCGCGCCGCGCGCTTCCAAGGCCTGCACCGAGTTGCGCGCCACATTAACCAACACGCGGAACAATTGATCGTGATCAGCATCGACCGTCAGCCCGCGCTCGACCGAGACGATCCAGCGGATCGGCACGTCAAGCCCGAGCCCCAGCGCCTCATGCACCTCCTCGACCAACGGCTCGACCTCGATGGTCTTGCGCTCGGGCGGCGGTTCCTGCGCGGCGCCGTAGGAGAGCGTCGACTGGCAGAAGGCGATGGCGCGCTCGAGCGCGTGCATCAGCTTGGGCGCGAAGCGCTGCACTTTGGGGTCGGGCAAGGTCGACAGTTGATCGGAGAAGAGCTGCGCCGATGCCAGCAGATTGCGCAGATCGTGGTTGATCTTCGAGACCGCGAGGCCGAGCGCCGCCAGCCGGTTCTTCTGATGCAGCATGGAGGCGAGCTCGCGCTGCATGGCAGCGAGCTCCACTTCGGCAGTGCCGATCTCGTCGCTGCGGCCTGATTCCGTGATGATGCGCGCCGGATTCTCCGGATCGGCACGGAAGGTGATCATGTTCTGCGTCAGCCGTCCCATTGGCCGCACCAGCAAATAATGCAGTGCGAAGAACACGAGCATGGCGGTGATGCCGGAGATCGCCAGCGACAGCAGCAGAATGTTCACGGAGAAGGTTAGCATCGCCTTGCGCAGTGGCGCTTCGTCGAGAACGATCTCGATGAACTGGCCTTCCGCCATCGGCGCCGGTCCGACCACGCGCATCACGTCGTCCTGCTGGTCGACCAACAGCACTTCGAATGCGTCGCGCATGGCAGGCCACCACGACACGTTGCGCATGTCGATGTCCTGCTCGACCTGCGACGGCACGTCGTTGGCGGCAAGCAGCCGGCGCTGATTGCCCATCTTCATCGCAACCGCGCGCGCGCCGATGCTGGCGAGGATTTGCTTGGCCAGACTTTCCGGTACCATGCCGCTCGGCGCCGCATCGAGCACGAGAGCGGCGGTGTGCGCTGCCGCCAGGCGGTCGTTGAGCCAGTTGAGCCGGTAATTGGCAATCGAGGGCACGTAAATGAGCACTTCCGCCACCATCACGAACAGGATGGTGAGGAACAACAGCTTGCCGGACAGGCCGATGCGCGGCCTCGCAGCGGCGCGCGGCGGCGCTGCTGCAGGTTCGCTCATTGGCTCGGTTACCGGTTCCAACAGGTCCTCAACCGAAAGCTCGTAGCCAAGAAATGATGCGCCGCACCCTGGGGCTCGTCAAACTCGGCGTGAAATAGTCGATGGCCGCGCGTTTGCCGATTTCCGACAGCGTCGGGTAAGGCAGCACCACTCCGGCAAGATCGCGGATATTCATGCCCCGTGCGATCGCCAAGCTCCACATTGCGATCAGCTCTCCAGCCTGTGCACCGACAATGGTCGCGCCCTTGATCTCACCTTTGCGCCCGGTGATGACCTTTATATGGCCATGCGTCTCGCGCTCGGCCTGGGCGCGGTCGTTGTCATAATAGGGCCAGCGCAGAATGCGGAATTTAAGCTTGCGCTGGCGCGCCTGCGCCTCGGTCAGCCCGACATGGGCAATCTCCGGCTCGGTATAGGTCACCCATGGGATCAGATCGCTGTTGATCCGCACCGGAAGGCGGAACAGCGCGTTCCGGATCACCAGGTCCGCATGGAAATTGGCGGCATGCGTGAATTGCAGCTGTCCCGCCGCTACGTCGCCGATCACATAGACGCGCCGATTGCTGGTCTTGAGCTTCTGGTTCACGCGGATGCCGGCGCCATCGTATTTGATGCGGGCCGCTTCGAGATCGAGCCCATCGATGGTGGGTTTTCGCCCGGTGGCGACCAGCACATGCCGGCCGTCCACACTCTGCTCGCCGCTTGCGCCCTGGAACGTCACCGTCACGCGGTCGCCCGCGTACTGGACACGCGTGACCTCGATGCCGCTATGGATGACGACGCCGTCGCGCTCGAGCTGGTCGAGTATGATGGCGGCGCACTCCGGATCGTCCTTGGCGAGCGGTGTCGCCGCTTCCAGAACGGTCACCGCGCTGCCGAGCCGGCAAAAGGCTTGCGCCATTTCCAGGCCGGCCGGTCCGGCACCGATGATAATGAGGCGGTCGGGCCGCTCGCTGAGTGAGAAGACCGTCTCGTTGGTGAGATAAGGCCCCGTGTCGAGCCCGGGGATCGGCGGCACTGCCGGCGTCGAGCCAGTGGCGACGACAAAGCGGCGGGCGCGGATTTCGTAATCCTCGCCGACAGTAACCGTTCTGCGGTCCTTGAACTTGGCGTGCCCCTTGATGACACGCACGCCGAGCCCGGTGAAGCGTTCCGCCGAGTCGGCCGGCGCAACCGCGGCGATTACGCGCCGGACGTGCTCCGCCACTTTGGCGAAATCGACGTCGACCGCCGGCGCGCTCACGCCGAACGCGGCGGCGCCGCGCATCACGGCCGCGCGCTTGCCCGCCGCCAGCAAAGCCTTCGACGGCACGCAGCCGATGTTGAGGCACTCGCCGCCCATCTCGGCGCGCTCGATCAGCACCACCGGCACGCCGAAGGCAGCGGCGGCCGCGGCGACCGACAGGCCGCCGGCGCCGGCGCCGATGACGCAAATGTCGGGTTTGAGTGTTTCCGCCATGCCCGTGTGTTCTCGCCCGTGATAATAGCGCAAAGCTCACATCGTCGCGCGCGAGCGCGCGCGCAGTCTCTTAATCACCACAGGCACGAGGGCGAGCAGGCCGAGCGCGACTAGCGCGCCGATCAATTGCGGGGTCAGCACGTCCTTGGGATCGAAGATCATCTGACAATCGGTCTGGCCAGCGGCGAGGCAATCGCGATTGGCCGCTTGCTGCGCGGCAATAACGCTATCGAGGCCGGTGCCGGCAAGGGCAAAGGCGGCCGCGCCAGGGATGACGCCCAGTACGGTCGCCGCGACGAAGGGCCCCAAACGCACACCGGCGAAGGCCGGCACCAGGTTAAGCAAGAAAAACGGGAAAGCCGGCACTAGGCGCAGGAACAGGAGATAGCTGAAGGCGTCCTCGCGGAAACCCTGCGCCAACTGGGCGGCGCGCGGTCCGGCCCGGCGCAGCAGCGGCTCACCGAGCGCGCTGCGCGCCACCAGGAAGATGATCGTCGCCCCGACGGTCGCGCCGATCACGGCGGCCGATGCGCCGACCAGCAAGCCGAACAGGAAGCCGCCGGCCACGGTCAAAAACGCCGCCCCCGGCAGCGACAGGGCGACGGTGACGATATAGAGCGCAATATAGAGGAGCACGGCCGGCACCTGGTGCTCGTTCACCAGGGCATTGATCGCCATGCGGTGCCGGACTAGCGCCGCCAGCGAGATTCCCTCCCGCCCGACAACGAAATAGGCGGCGCCGGCAAGCAGGAGGACCACGACAAACGGCAAGACCCGGCGGGTCAGGCCGCACGGCCGGTTCGCGTTCGGCGGGCTTGCGGACATTCGCGCTATATACACGAGATCGGCCGGACTGCGGCCGGGACGGGCCTTTTTCACCGGCTTGTGAGCCTTCGTGAAAGTCAGCGAAAGCACCGGCAACTGGGCCGGCGGGTCGCATTGACGCGCCGAAGCCCCTCCCGTATAAGCCCGCGCAAATCGCGTGCCGATCCTCAGTTAAGCGGGTTTCATGGCCGATCTTGAGGGCAATCCTGACGCCCTCTTCGCCACGGCGCGACCACCGGAGAACTGAACGTGAAGCGGACCTATCAACCGAGCAAGCTTGTACGCAAGCGCCGTCACGGTTTCCGCACGCGCATGGCCACCAAGGGCGGGCGCAAGGTGCTGTCGGCACGGCGTGCACGCGGGCGCAAGCAGCTGTCCGCCTGACGGCGGGCGCGTCTAAGCCGCGCGCATTGCTTCCATGGAACGACTGCGGCAACGGGCGGATTTTCTGGCGGCAGCGTCCGGCAGCAAGTCCACCGCCGCGGCTTTCGTGCTACAGGCGCGCAAACGGGGCGATAGCGGACCGGCGCGGTTCGGCTTTACCGTGTCGAAGAAGGTCGGCAACGCGGTCGAACGGAACCGGGTGCGCCGGCGCCTGCGGGAGGTTGTGCGGCTTTCCGGTTCAAACCGGATACGAGCCGGACATGATTATGTGCTAGTCGGCCGGCGAGCGGCGCTCAAGGTTCCGTTCGCGCGGATTGCCGAAGACTTCGAGGGGGCGTTGCGGCGGGTGCATGCGGGGCGCCACGACAAAACGGCTATCGGATGAGCGATAACAAAAACACCATTCTTGCCATTGTTCTGTCGGCCCTGGTGCTGATTGCGTGGCAGTATTTCTACGCCGCGCCGCAGGAGAAGGCGCGACAGGAGAAACTGCAGTCCGAACAACTGGCGCAAAAGCAAAAGGCGCCGCAGCAGCCGAGCCAGCCGGCGCAAATCCCCGGCCAAGCGGCGCAGACGCCGGCTGCGCAAGCGGCAAACCGCGAGGCAGCGCTGGCGCAGTCGCCGCGCATTCCGATCGCAACCGACAGCGTGCAAGGCTCGATCGCGCTCAAGGGCGGGCGCATCGACGATCTGGCGCTGGTGAAGTTCCGCGAGACGGTCGATCCGAAGTCGCCGCCGATCGTGCTGCTGTCACCCTCCGGCAGCCAGGATCCGTTCTATGCCGAATTTGGCTGGACCGATGCCGTCGGCGGCAATGTGAAGGTGCCGACGTCGGACACGCTGTGGACGCAAGTCGGCTCCGGTGCGCTCAGCGTCGGCCATCCGGTGACGCTGAGCTACGACAACGGCCAGGGCATCGAATTCCGCCGCACCATTTCGGTCGACGACAGATACCTGTTCACCCTCAAGGACGAGGTGGTGAACAAGAGCGCCGACCCAGTCACGCTCTATCCTTATGCGCTGATCTCGCGGCACGGCACGCCGCAGACCGCCGGCTATTACATCCTGCATGAAGGCCTGATCGGTGTGCTCGGCAGCGATGGCTTGCAGGAATACACCTACAAGAAGATCGAAGAGAAAAAGGACGTCGCCTTCGACGTCACCAATGCTTGGTTCGGCATTACCGACAAATACTGGGCCGCCGCGCTGCTGCCTGATACCAAGGCGCATCTGAAGGCGCACTTCAGCTCCGGCGAGATCGGCGCGCAGAAGACTTACCAGACCGATTACCTGCTCGACGCGCAGACCGTCGCGCCGGGCGCGACCGGCGCGGCCGATGCGCGGCTATTCGCCGGCGCCAAGGAAGTCGCCGTCATCAACGCCTACGAGAAGCAGCTCGACCTCAACCGCTTCGATCTCTTGATCGACTGGGGCTGGTTCTACTTCATCACCAAGCCGCTGTTCGTGGTGATCGACTACTTCTACCACCTGGTCGGCAATTTCGGCTTGGCGATCCTGATCGTCACCGTGCTGATCAAGGCCGCGTTCTTCCCGCTCGCCAACAAGTCGTATGCCTCGATGGCGAAGATGAAGGCGGTGCAGCCGCAAATGGCCGCGTTGCGCGAGCGCTACGCGGACGACAAGGCCAAGCAGCAGCAAGAGCTGATGGAGCTGTACCGGAAGGAGAAGATCAATCCGCTGGCCGGCTGTCTGCCGATCGCCATCCAGATTCCGGTGTTCTTCTCGCTCTACAAGGTGCTGTTCGTCACCATCGAGATGCGGCACGCGCCGTTCTTCGGCTGGATCCACGACCTGTCGGCGCCCGACCCGACCAATATCTTCAACCTGTTCGGCCTCATCCCGTTCGACCCGACCATGGTCCCGGTGATCGGCCACTTCCTGCACCTCGGCGCCTGGGCGGTCATCATGGGCATCACCATGTGGGCGCAGATGAAGCTCAATCCGGCGCCGCCGGATCCGACGCAGGCGATGATCTTCAACTGGATGCCGATCATCTTCACCTTCATGCTGGCGAGCTTCCCGGCCGGGCTGGTGATCTACTGGGCCTGGAACAACACGCTGTCGGTGATCCAGCAGAGCGTGATCATGCGCAAGCACGGCGCCAAGATCGAATTGTTCGACAATATCAAGGCGCTGTTCGGCAAGAAGAAGCCGCAGCCGTAGGCGGACGACCCCTTCTTCCGATTTTCTTGGACGAGATATTTCGGATCGCCGGGCAATCCCCGGCGATTTCGTTTATGGTGCCGCCGATGGAGAGATTCACCCGCGACGAGCTTGAAGCCGGCCGCCGCCTATTCGCCGGCGATTGGCATTTCGTTGCCGCCGCTGGCTCGGCCGTGTCGCTGCCGCCGATGCGCGGCATCGAGATTGCGCTCGCCGGCCGCTCCAATGTCGGCAAGTCGAGCCTGATCAATGCGCTCACCGGGCGCAAGAACCTGGCGCGCATCTCACGCACCCCCGGCCGCACGCAGGAGCTGATCTTTTTCAACGGCGGCGGCCGGCTTAACTTGGTGGACATGCCGGGTTACGGCTATGCGGCGACCGCGCAATCCAAGATCGCCGCCTGGACCGAGCTGATACACGCTTACCTGCGCGGGCGCGCCAACCTCGCCCGCATCTATGTGGTGATCGACGCCCGGCATGGCCTGAAGGTGACGGACGGGCCGATGCTCGAGGTGCTCGGCCAAGCCGCGGTCAGCCACCAGATCGTGCTCACCAAATGCGACGAGTTGAAGCCGCCCGAGCTTGCCCCGCGCATTGCCGAAGTCGAGGCGGCGCTCACCAAACGGCCCGCCGCCTACCCCACCGTGCTCGCCACCTCGGCCCGCGACGGCAGCGGCATCGCCGAATTGCGCGCGGCGATCGCACGGCTGTTGAAGCAGCAGAAACGCTAGCGTATTCCCGAAAGCCATGAGTCAGATCCTGATCGCTCTCGCCGGGTTCATGGGCGCCGCCGGCATCATGCTCACCGCCGCGGCGGCGCACGGCAAGCCCGGCGTCGGCCTCGACAGCGCCGGCTACCTGCTCCTGATCCACGCAGTCGCCGTACTCGCCGGCCTCGCCGCGATCCGGGCGGGCCTCGTGCTGCGCCCGCTCGGCGCCATCGTACTCTGCGGCTTCATCTTCGGCGCGGCGCTGTTCGCCGCCGACGTCGCCGCCCGCGCCTATCTCGGCCACCGGCTGTTTCCCTTCGCCGCGCCGACCGGTGGCATGATCATGATCGTGAGCTGGCTTGGCCTGATCGCGGCGGCGCTCGCCGCGCTGCGCGCCGGCTAGCCCGCCGTGAAAACGGTTTTGTAGCCGGCACGGCAGGACCGCATTGTCGCCTGCCGCCGCCTCGGCTAGAACCCTGCGGCCTTTTCAAGGAAAGCCGGCGCAATGGCCAGAGCCCCTAAGATCGACCCTATCGAGCAGGCGCGCATCCTCGTCGAGGCGCTGCCGCACATGCAGCGCTATGACGAGGAAATTGTCGTGGTCAAATATGGCGGACACGCCATGGGCGACGACAAGACCGCGCGCGACTTCGCCCGTGACATCGTGCTGCTCGAACAGACCGCGATCAATCCGGTGGTGGTGCATGGTGGCGGGCCGCAAATCGCCGCCATGCTCAAGAAGCTCGGCATCAAGTCGGAATTTGTCGACGGCTTGCGTATAACCGACGCCAAAACCGTCGAGATCGTCGAGATGGTGCTGGCCGGCTCGATCAACAAGCAGATCGTTGGCTACATCAACGCCGCCGGCGGCAAGGCGATCGGCCTGTGCGGCAAGGACGGCAACATGGTGCAGGCCCGCAAGGTGACGCGCACGGTAGTCGACCCCGATTCCAACATCGAGAAGATCGTCGATCTTGGCTTCGTCGGCGAGCCGGAGAAGGTCGACACCACCATCCTCGAGCAGGTGATCGGGCGCGAACTGATCCCGGTGCTGGCGCCGGTGGCGACCGCGGCCGGCGGCGGCACCTTCAACGTCAATGCCGATACCTTCGCCGGTGCCATCGCCGGCGCGCTTAAGGCCAAGCGCCTCCTGCTCCTCACCGACGTACCCGGCGTGCTCGACAAGGATAAGAGCCTGATCCCCGACCTGTCGATCGCCGACGCCCGCAGGCTGATCGCTGACGGCACCATCTCCGGCGGCATGATCCCCAAGGTCGAAACCTGCATCTATGCGCTCGACCAGGGCGTCGAAGGCGTCGTCATCATGGACGGCAAGACGCCGCACGCCGTGCTGCTCGAACTGTTGACTGACCTCGGCGTCGGCACGCTGATTCATCGCTGAACGCGCGCGCGCCAGCGGCGGGCGCTAAATTAGGCGTATGATTCGCGGTTTGACCGGCATGCTTGCCGCGTCGCTGCCCGACACGCAGCTCACGCGCCGTCTCGAGAAGGAGGGCCGCCTGCACAAGGACCACGACATCATGCTCGAGGAGCGCGCCGGCGATCAGTGCTCGATCGGCATCAACTTCGAGCCGGTGCGGCCGCTGCGCGACATCCTGACCGACTACAAGCGCGTCGTGGATACGGTTTATGCGCCGGAGAATTTCGCCCGGCGCCTCGAAAAGCTCGCCACCGTGCTCGACCGCCGCGACCGCCGCAACACGCCGGTGGCCGGGGATCGCCGCGGCGAAACGAGCTCGGCCGAGATGATCCATGGTATCATCAACGCTGTGCCCGGCACCCGCGAGATATTCTGGAACACGTTCAAGACCATCGCCCCGGACCAATCCGAGTGCGCTGCGCCACATCGTGATCCTGATGTCGCTCTACATGCACCTCGCTCCGTTCTCGCGGCGCGTGATCGATACCATCGACCAGCGTATCGCCGTGCTCGATGCGGCCGAGCGGCCCGACACGCACGCGGCCGCGCAGTTCGTCGCCGCGGAATGATCGCGCGATCGACGGCAGTTTTAACTGGTCACCTGTAATGAGCAACGAGCGCCGGACGCCGCGCGGTTTCGACCACGTCGAGACCTGGGTCTTCGATCTCGACAACACGCTCTATCCGCATCACCTCAATCTCTGGCAGCAGGTGGATGAGCGCATTCGCGCTTACGTCTCCGATTTCCTGAAAGTGTCGAAGGACGAGGCCTTCCGCGTACAGAAGGATTATTACAAGCGGTACGGCACCACCATGCGCGGGCTGATGACCGAGCACGGCCTCAATCCCGACGACTATCTCGATTACGTCCACCAGATCGATCACTCGCCGCTCGAACCAAACCCGGCGCTCGGCGCCGCCCTGGAAAAATTGCCCGGACGCAAGCTCATCCTTACCAACGGCACTCGCAAGCACGCCGAGGCGGTGATGAAGCGGCTGGAGATCGATCGCCATTTCGAGGACGTGTTCGACATCGCCGCCGCCGATCTCGACCCCAAGCCGCTGCCGCAGGTTTACAAACGCTTTCTCCAGCGTCACGCCGTCGATCCGACGAGGGCCGCGATGTTCGAGGACCTAGCTCGCAATCTGGAAGTGCCGCATGCGCTGGGCATGACCACGGTGCTGGTGGTGCCAGAGCACACGCGCGAGGTCTTTCGCGAAGGTTGGGAATTGGAAGGCCGTGAGGCGCCGCACGTCGATCATTTGACCGACGACCTCGCCGGGTTTCTGGCGCAAATCGTCAAGCAGCGGCACACGGCTTGACATCGCCTGCCGCGCCCCCGACAAACCGCTGCCCAGCAATGCCGGATCGTGCCATGTCCTACGACAAGCTCGCCAAGATCATCGACGATGCCTTCGAAGGCCGCGACAAGATCGGCCCGAAGACCAATGGAGCGGTACGCAAGGCGGTCGATGCCGCGCTGGACCTACTCGATCGCGGCGAGGCGCGCGTCGCCGAGAAGAAGGCGGACGGCGCCTGGCAGGTCAATCAATGGCTGAAGAAAGCCGTACTGCTTTCCTTCCGTCTCAACGACATGAGCGTCATCCCTGGCGGGCCGGGCAAGGCGGTGTGGTGGGACAAGGTCAATTCCAAGTTCAAGGGCTGGAGCGCCGCGCGCTTCCGTAAAGCCGGCTTCCGCGCCGTGCCCGGCTGCGTGGTGCGCCATTCCGCTTATATCGCGCCCGGCGTAGTGCTGATGCCGTCCTTCGTCAACCTCGGCGCCTATGTCGACAGCGGCACCATGGTGGACACCTGGGCGACGGTCGGCTCCTGCGCGCAGATTGGCAAGAACGTGCATCTGTCTGGCGGCGTCGGCATCGGCGGCGTGCTGGAGCCATTGCAGGCGGGCCCGGTGGTGATCGAGGACAACTGCTTCATCGGAGCGCGCTCGGAAGTGGTGGAAGGCGTCATCGTGCGCGAGGGCTCGGTCCTCGGCATGGGCGTCTATATCGGGCTGTCCACCAAAATCGTCGACCGCGAAAGCGGCAAGATCTATCAGGGCGAAGTGCCGCCCTATTCGGTGGTGGTGTCGGGCACGCTGCCGGGCAAGCCGCTGCCGACCGGCAAACCGGGCCCGAGCCTGTACTGTGCGGTCATCGTCAAACGCGTCGACGAGAAGACGCGCTCGAAGACATCGATCAATGAGCTCCTGAGGGACTAATATCCCTATCATGTCTGCTGATCCGCTCGCCCTGACCCGCGACCTCATCCGCTGTCCGTCGGTGACGCCGGCGGAATGCGGCGCGCTCGCCTTTCTCGAACGCACGCTGCAGGCGGCCGGTTTTACTGTCTACCGCATGACCTTCAGCGAGCGGGGCGCCGAGGACGTGGAGAATCTCTACGCCCGCATCGGCACGGCCTCGCCGCATCTGACCTTCGCCGGCCATACCGACGTAGTGCCGCCGGGCAATGAGGCGGCATGGGCGCATCCGCCGTTCTCCGGCGAGGTCGCCGGCGGCGAGCTGTACGGTCGCGGCGCGGTGGACATGAAAGGGGGTATTGCCTGCGCGCTCGCCGCCGTGCTCGATCATCTCGTCGCGCATGGCGGCAAGCCGAAGGGCTCGATCTCGTTCCTGATCACCGGCGACGAGGAAGGCATCGCCGTCAACGGCACGCCGAAGCTGTTGCAATGGGCCGCTGCGCGCGGCGAAACATTCGACCACTGCATCCTCGGCGAGCCGAGCAATGTCGATGAACTCGGCGACACCATCAAGATCGGCCGCCGCGGCTCGCTCAACGGCCACCTGATCGTGAGCGGCAAGCAAGGCCACGTCGCCTATCCCGACCGTGCCGACAATCCGATCCGCGGGCTGGTGACGCTGGTTGCCGCACTGCAGGCCGAGCCGCTCGACCATGGCAGCGCTCTGTTCCCGCCCTCGCATCTCGAATTCACGTCGGTTGACGTCGGCAACAAGACGGTCAACCTGATCCCGGGCGAGGCGCGCGCGCGTTTCAACATCCGCTTCAACGACAAGCACACGCTCGACTCGCTGAAAGCGCTGATTGAGCAGCGGGCCGAGAAAGCGGCCGCCGGCAAGATCAAATTCGCGTTCCAGTGGGAGCCATCGAACGCCGGCGTGTTCGCGGTCAAGCCGGGGCCGTTCACCGATCTGGTGGCCGATGCCATCGCCAAGATCACCGGCCGCAAGCCAGACCTCTCCACCAGCGGCGGCACCTCGGATGCGCGCTTCATCACACAGTATTGCCCGGTGGTCGAATTCGGCCTGGTCGGGCAGACCATGCACCAGGTCAACGAGCGCGTGCCGGTCGCCGATCTGCGCGCGCTGACCGCAATCTACCGCACGATCATCGACCGGTATTTTGCTTGACCATCTCTCCGTTCTTCAGGGGAGAGGTGAAGACAGCATTCAATAATCCACCCGCATTAAATACAGCCCGTCCGGCGGCGCCACCTGGCCGCAGGCGGTGCGGTCGCGTGCTTCGAGCACGCGGGACAGATTGTCAGGGCTCCACTTGCCCTCGCCGACCATCTCCAGCGAGCCCACCATCGAACGCACTTGGCTGTGCAGGAAGGAGCGCGCCGAGGCCCAGATGTTCACGGCATCGCCTTGCCGCTCCACATCGAGCCGGTCGAGCGTTTTTACCGGCGACTTGGCCTGGCATTCGGTGGAGCGGAAAGTCGTGAAGTCGTGCTTGCCGACCAGGCGCTGCGCCGCCGCATGCATGGCCGCGGCATCGAGCGGGCGCGCCACCCGCCAGGTGCGGCCGGCGTCGAGCGTCAGGTCGGCGCGGCGATTGATGATGCGATAGAGGTAATGTCGCTTGATCGCCGAGGTGCGGGCGTTGAAATCTTCGGCCACCCGCTCGGCCGCCAGGATCGCCACCGGATGCGGGCGCAGATGAGCGTTGAGTGCATCGCGTACCGTGTCGGGATCCCACTCTTTGCTCAGGTCGACATGGGCGACCTGCCCGCGCGCGTGCACGCCGGCATCGGTACGCCCGGCGCCCTGCACCGGGACTTTTTCGCCCGAAAAGGCCTCGAGCGCCGCCGCAAGCACACCCTGCACACTCGGCCGATCGGCCTGGACCTGCCAGCCGGAGAAGGGGGTGCCGTCATATTCGATGGTTAACTTGAAACGGGGCACGTTTGATTCACCTCAAATTCGCCGTGGGCGGCCAACCTATATTCGACTTCAAATATGAGGGACTTTTCCTATGAAGCGCGAATTCAAGCGGCAAATCATCGATTTGCTCAATGAGCATCGTGTTATGACGATGGCCACCAACCGCTCCGACGGCTGGCCGCAGGCAACCGTGGTCGGCTACTGCAACGACGGGATGGTCGTCTATTGCTTGATTTCCCGCGACAGCCAGAAATACGCCAACATCATGCGCGATCCGCGGGTCTCGCTCGCCATCGCCAAGGACTACCCGCAGCCGCTGCAGATTAAAGGCCTGTCGATGGCCGCTACTGCCGCGGTCGTCACCGACCCGAGCGAAATCGACCACGCCGCGCAGATCCGGCTGCATCGCTACCCCGAATATAAAGTGATGCCGCGTCCCGACCCGGCTGCGGTGCCCACTATCCGGCTGACGCCGCAGATCGTCTCCATACTCGACTATTCCAAAGGCTTCGGCCACACCGACCTGGTGCGCGTGACCGACAACGACCTCGCCGAATTCGTCGAAGCGCGCCGGCATCATTGGGCGGGATTTCACGCGGCCTAGCACCGTCAGACCAGTCGCGCGCCGAGCTCGACCGGCGTGCCGCGCAAAAACTCCTCCGCCGCCATCGGCTGCTTGCCGGCGCGCTGCACTTGCGTGAGCCGCACCGCACCCTCGCGGCAAGCTATCGTGAGGCGGTCGTCGAGCACGGTGCCGGGTGCCCCGTTGCCCTCGCCGCGCGTCGAGCGCAATGCCTTGATGCGGACGCCACCGAGCTCGAACCAAGCGCCGGGAGACGGCGACAGGCCGCGAATGTGGTTGTGCACCTCGCTCGCCGGTTTGCTCCAGTCGATGCGCGCTTCGTTCTTGTCGATCTTGGCCGCATAGCTGACGCCTTCTTTCGGCTGCGGCGTGAGCGTGAGCGAACCGCGTTCAAGCGCCGCCAGCGCGCGCACCATCAGATCGGCGCCGAGCCGCGCCAGCAAATCGTGTAGATCGCCTGCCGTCGTGTCCGATGCAATGACAACGGGGTCGCGCAGCGCCATAGCGCCGGTGTCGAGCCCCTCATCCATCTGCATGATGGTGACGCCGCTTTCGGCATCGCCCGCCATGATTGCGCGGTTGATCGGCGCTGCGCCGCGCCAGCGCGGCAACAGCGAGGCGTGCACGTTGAAGCAGCCGAGCCGCGGCGTCTCGAGAATCGGCTTGGGCAGGATCAGGCCATAGGCCACGACCACCGCGGCATCGGCGTTGTGCGCGCGGAATTCGGCCTGTGCCGCCTCGCCCCTCAGCGTTTTCGGCGTGAGCACAGCGAGGCCGAGCCGGCGCGCTTCGCGCTCGACCGGGGTTATCTGCAGCACCATGCCGCGCCCGGCGGGCTTTGCCGCGCGCGTATAGACGGCGACAATCTCGTGCCCGGCAGCCGCGAGCGCAAGAAGCGTCGGTACCGCGAAATCGGGCGTGCCCATGAAGATCAGGCGCATGGAAGCACCGCGGCGCTCAGCCGATATGATGCGAAGGCTCTTTGTCCTCGGCCAAAGGCTTCAACGGCTCGCCCTTCTTGGCCGCCTTCTTGAAGCGCCGCATCACCATGTCGCGCTTGAGCTTGGAGATATGGTCGATGAACAGGACGCCGTTGGTGTGGTCGATCTCGTGCTGCAGGCAGGTGGCGAGCAAACCTGTCGCCTCGATCTCTTGCGGCTTGCCATCGCGGTCGAGATATTTCACGCGCACCGCCGACGGCCGCGCGACCTCCTCGTAATATTCCGGGATCGACAGGCAGCCTTCCTCGTAGGTCGAGCGCTCGTCCGATGTCCAGATCACTTCCGGATTGATGAAGACCTCCGGGCGCTTGGGCTCGTCCTTCTTGGCGAGATCCATGGTGACCACGCGCTGCGGCACGCCGATCTGGATGGCGGCGAGCCCGATGCCGGGCGCCGCGTACATGGTCTCGAACATGTCGTCGATCAGCGCGCGCAGCGGCTTGTCGATCGCCTTCACCGGCTCGGATTTGAGCCGCAGCCGCTTGTCGGGAAGGATGAGGATGTCGCGCAACGCCATGCGCGCGATGTAAGGGGTAGTTCCACCGGGGTCAATGCACGGCTTTCCCCTTGAGCCACGGGCCCAATCGCCCTACCGTTCGCCCTTCGTTCGCCCGGGCCGACGAATCACGCTAGAAGCTCTCGCATGCCGGAAACCGTCATTGTCGTTCTCTGCCTGCTGGCCGGCTTGATCGCCGGGGCGCTGATCATGTATCTCGCCCGCCCGCGCGCGCCCGAGCCGGATCGCGCCGCCGCCGACGGCATTGCGCAGATTCATGGCCGCATCGACGCGATGGGAAGCTGGCTGCAAAACGCGCACGGCCAGTTGCAGCAGACTGTGCAGGCATCGCAAAGCCAGTTCCAGCAGACGGTCAACCAGCGGCTCGACGCCGTGACGAGCCGGCTCGGCGAGTCGCTTACCACGTCCGCCAATACGACCGCCGAGCATCTGAAGAATCTGCACGCCCGTCTGGCGGTGATCGACAGCGCGCAGAAGCACATCGGCGAGCTCGCCGCTCAGGTGACGACGCTGCAGCAGGTGCTCGGCAATAAGCAGTCGCGCGGCGCCTTCGGCCAGGGCCGCATGGAGGCCATCATCCAGGATGGATTGCCCAAGGACTGCTATGAATTCCAGGCGACGCTGTCGAACAAGGCACGACCCGATTGCTGCGTCTATCTGCCCGGCAGTCCGCCGCTGGTGATCGACGCCAAATTCCCGCTTGAAGCCGTGACCGCGTTCCGCGAGGCGAAAAGCGAGGAGGAGAAGAAGCTCGCCAGCGCGCGCGTGCGGCAGGACCTCGCCAAACACATCGGCGATATCGCGGAGAAGTATCTGATCCCCGGCGAGACGCAGGACATGGCGTTGATGTTCGTACCGTCGGAATCGATCTACGCCGAGCTCTATGACGGCTTCGACGACATTTTCCAGAAGGCCTACCGCGCCAAGGTGATCATCGTGTCGCCCTCATTGTTGATGCTGGCGATCCAGGTGATCCAGCAGATCAGAAAGGATGCGCGCATGCGCGAGGCGGCCGACAAGATCCTGGCCGAGGTCGGCCTGCTGGTGGCCGACGTGCAGCGGCTGCGCGACCGGGTGGAAAACCTGGACAAGCATTTCGGCCAGGCCAATACCGACATCAAGCAGATCGTTATTTCCGCCGACAAGATCTTGAGCCGTGGCGAGAAGATCCAGGACGTCGAGTTCGGCGAGGATGCCGGCGACGCCAATGTCATCCCCGCGCCGATCCGCAAGCTCGAGGCGGGGGAGTGAGTTTCTTGTCATTCCGCGACGCGAGCGAAGCGAGCGGGCCCGGAATCCATACTCCGCAGCACTGCGGGTTATGGATTCCGGGTTCGCCCGTCGCCGTCCTTCGGGCTTCGACGGGCGCCCCGGAATGACGGAAGACATCAACGCCCAGCCGCGCCCATCCCTGTTCGAAACCCTCGCCGTCTACCTCAAGCCGCGCGTGCTGATCGTGATGTTCCTCGGCTTTTCCTCCGGGCTGCCGCTGGCGCTGTCGGGGGCGACGCTGTTGGTGTGGATGCGCGAGAGCGGCGTCGACCTCGGCACCATCGGCCTGTTCGCGCTGGTCGGCACGCCCTACACGGTGAAGTTCCTGTGGGCGCCGCTCACCGACGCGCTCGACGTGCCGCTGCTGTCGCGCTGGCTCGGCCGCCGCCGCGGCTGGCTCGTGTTCACGCAATTGCTGCTGGTGGCGGCGATCGTGTTCCTCGGCTCGACCAACCCGGCCGGCGCGCCCGGCCTGGTCGCCCTCGGCGCGCTCCTGGTGGCCGCCGCCTCCGCCACACAGGACATCGTGGTCGACGCTTTCCGCGTGGAGAGCCTGCCGGAGAACGAGCAGGCCGCCGGCATGGCGACCTACGTCGCCGCTTATCGCATCGGCATGCTGGTGTCGACCGCCGGCGCGCTGTTCCTGGTGAGCGGCTTCCAGGCCTACGGCTTCGACAAGCCGGCGGCCTGGCGTTGGGGTTATCTGGCGATGGCCGCGCTAGTGCTCATCGGCACCGCGACCGCGCTCGTCGCCACCGAGCCGGCGCGCTCGGCGCAAGCGGAGGCGGCGCACGCGCATCATTCGCCGTTCGCGCGCGTGGCGGAGGCCGCCGTCGGCGCGTTCAAGGATTTCCTCGGTTTCGAGCTCGCTTTCGTCATGCTCGCCTTCGTGGTGCTGTTCAAGTTCACCGACGCGCTGTCCGGCGCGATGACCGCGCCTTTCGTCATCGATCTCGGCTTCTCGCGCAATGAGTACGCCGCGGTCGTCAAGGGCGTGGGTCTCGCGGCGCTGCTCGCCGGCGGGTTTGCCGGCGGATTCGTCGCGCGCACGCTGTCGCTCGCCGCAAGCCTATGGGTCGGCGCCATTGTGCAGGCGGCGGCCAATCTCGGCTTCTGCTGGGTGGCCTATGCCGGTCACGATCTGACCGCGCTCACCGTCGCCATCACGCTGGAGAATTTCACCAGCGCCATCGGCACGGTGATGTTCGTCGCCTATCTCTCGGCGCTCTGCCAGAACCCGCTGCACACGGCAACGCAATACGCGCTGCTGACCGCGCTCGCCGCGGTCGGGCGCACCTATTTGTCCTCCGGCGCCGGCTTCATCGCCGAATCGACCGGCTGGGTCTGGTTCTTCGTGCTCTGCGCGCTGGCCGCCTTGCCCAGCCTCGCATTGCTGTGCTGGCTGCAGATGCGCGGCCATTTCAAGCGGCTGGAAACGACGAAGGCCGCGTAGTCATTGCCGGGCGCGGGCGAAGGCCGCGAACCCGGAATCGATAATCCCAGCGCTGCGGAGTATGGATTCCGGGCCCGGCCTTCTTCGGGCCGTCCCGGAATGACAGAATCAGAACAACGTCCTTTGCTTGATCGCCGCGGCGAGCGTGCCCTCGTCGAGATAATCGAGCTCGCCGCCCACCGGCACGCCGTGCGCGAGCCGCGTCACTTTGACGTTGGCGTCGTGCAGCAGCTCGGTGATGTAATGCGCGGTGGTTTGCCCATCGACCGTAGCATTGAGCGCGAGAATAACTTCTTTCACCTGCGGCTCATGCGCGCGCGAGACCAGCGCGTCGATGGTCAGGTCCTGCGGGCCGACGCCATCGAGCGGCGACAGCGTGCCGCCAAGCACATGATAGCGGCCGTTCACCGCATGCGCGCGCTCGAGCGCCCACAGGTCGGCGACGTCGGCCACCACCACGATGATCGAGGGATCGCGCTTGGCGTCGGTGCACACCGTGCACGGGTTCTGCGTGTCGATGTTGCCGCAGGTTTTGCAGACGACGATTTTCTCCATCGCGGTCTGCAGTGCGGCGGCGAGCGGCGCCATCAGCAATTCACGCTTCTTGATCAGATGCAGCGCGGCGCGGCGCGCCGAGCGCGGGCCCAAGCCGGGCAGGCGCGCCAATAGCTGGATCAGGCGCTCGATCTCAGGTCCGGCGACGGCGCTGGGCATTACGGCAGATTGAACCCCGGCGGCAGCGGCAGCCCGCCCGTCAAGGCCTTCATCTTCTCTTGCATGACGCCTTCCGCCTTGCGCCGCGCGTCGGCATGCGCTGCCACCAGCAGGTCTTCGACGATCTCCTTTTCCGACGGCTTCATCAGCGAATCGTCGATCCTGACGCCCTTGAGCTCACCCTTGGCAGTAAGCTTCACACTCACCATGCCGCCGCCCGCAGTGCCCTCGACCTCGATGCGGTCGAGCTCGGCCTGCAGCTCCTGCATTTTGGTCTGCAGTTGGGCTGCCTGTTTCATCAGGCCCATGAAGTCGGCCATGCTCTAGTCCTCGATATCGTCGCTTGGCATCTCTTCCGGCACTGCCTCATCGGCGCCGGACGTCGCCTGCGTGACGCCGACAATCTTGGCGCCCGGGAACCGGTTGAGCACGGCTTGCACCAGCGGGTCGCTTTGCACGCCGCGCTCGATCTCGGCCTTGCGCTCGTCGGCCTGCGCCCGAAGGGTCGGCGCACCCTGCTCCTGCGACACCACCACCATCCAGCGCTTGCCGGTCCACTGGTTGAGTTTGCGTTGCAGATCGTGCACCAGCGTCTTTGGCGCGCTCGGCTCAAGCGCGATCTCAAGCCTGCCGTCCTCGCAGCGCACCAGCCGCACATCGCGCTCCAGCCCCAATTTCATGCCGATGTCGCGCTTTTCCGCGGCGAGCGCGATCAGCGCGGGAAATGACGCGATGGCGAGTGTCGGCGCCGCAGCCGGCTCGCTGTTCTCAGGCGCCGGATTCTCGCTGAGCCGCGGCGACACTGCCACCGACGAACGCGGGCTCCCGCGGGCCGCCTCATAGCGCGGCGCGAAATTCTGCGCCGGCGTCGCCGCGACAGCCCCGCCATTACTCTGCGGGCGCGCGCCGCCCTCCTCGCCGAGCGAACGGAGCACCTCGTCCGGCGTCGGCAGGTCGGCGGCATAGGCGATGCGCACTAGCACCATTTCGGCGGCGGCCACCGGCCGGCCGGAGGCCTGCACTTCGCTAATACCCTTGAGCAGCATCTGCCAGGTGCGCGACAGCACGCGCATCGACAGTTGCGCGGCAAAGGCGCGGCCGCGCACGCGCTCGGCCTCCGACAGCGAGACGTCGTCGGCGACCGACGGCACCACCTTCACGCGGGTGACAAAATGCGTGAACTCGGCGAGATCGCTCAGCACCACGCCGGGATCGGCGCCGATGTCATACTGCTCGCGCAGCTCCTTCAGCGCGGTGGCGATGTCGCCCTTCATCAGCGACTCGAACAGATCGACCACGCGCACGCGGTCGGCCAGGCCGAGCATCTGCCGCACGTCTTCCGCGCGCACCGGCCCCGCGGCGTGCGCGATCGCCTGGTCGAACAGCGAGAGACTGTCGCGCACCGAGCCTTCCGCCGCGCGCGCGATCATCGCCAGCGCCGCCGGCTCGGCTTCGATCTTCTCCTTGGCGGCGATGTTGTCCAGATGCTTGACCAGCAGCGCGGCATCGACGCGGCGCAGGTCGAAGCGCTGGCAGCGCGACAGCACCGTCACTGGCACTTTGCGGATTTCCGTGGTGGCAAAGATGAACTTGGCGTGCGGCGGCGGCTCTTCCAGCGTCTTCAACAGCGCGTTGAACGCCGCACCCGACAGCATGTGCACTTCGTCGAGAATATAGACCTTGTAACGCGCGCTCATCGGCGCGTAGCGGATGGCGTCGTTGATTTGCCGCACGTCCTCGACCGAATTGTGCGAGGCGGCGTCCATCTCCAAGACGTCCGGGTGGCGGCTCTCAATGATCGCCTGGCAGTGCAGGCCCATCGCCGGCATGTTGACGGTCGGCGCAGTCACCGAGCCGTCGGGCAGCTGGTAATTCAGCGCGCGCGCCAGAATGCGCGCGGTCGTAGTCTTGCCGACGCCGCGCACGCCGGTGAGAATCCAGGCCTGCGGAATGCGGCCGGTCTCGAACGCGTTCGAGATGGTGCGCACCATGGCTTCCTGGCCGATCAGATCGGCGAAGCTCGCGGGGCGGTATTTGCGCGCCAGGACGCGATAGCCGGGTTCCGCCGGCGCGTCGCCGAGATCGAGGCCGGTGGGTTTGGCGGTGTCGCTCATCGTGCCATCCGGCTCGCCGCCGCGCAGGCGTCATCTGCTGGAATCGCGGAAAAGGGTGGGAGGCTGACGAGCGACCCGAACCGCGCTCGTTAGGGCTGCTTCCTTCCGGACCTGACCCGGTTGGCGAGTGGCTCGTCCACCGCCAACCTCCCGGGGACCTATATCGGGCCTA
>Ga0187771_10000707_pt1 | contig 20956 bp, 18 predicted proteins | sample 0116_SJ02_MP15_1_FD_133139 | JGI IMG/M metagenome (GOLD analysis project Ga0187771, IMG submission 133139) | Tropical peat soil microbial communities from peatlands in Department of Meta, Colombia - 0116_SJ02_MP15_10_MG | ecosystem: Environmental > Terrestrial > Soil > Wetlands > Peat | place...
CTTGACTTCTTTTTTTCGAAGGGTTGCTTGAACGAAGAGAATGAGCGAGAAGATCCCCATTATCCCTGAAGCACCGAAGGTTAAAAAGCCCATGCCGGGGTTGTGAAGGGTACCTATGCCTAAACGGAGGGATCCGAAAAAGACAGCGATGGAGAGGAGCAGCCAGAAGAGGCTGCTTCCCTGATCATAGACCTTCATCATTCTTATTACTTTTCAGGTTCTTTGGGGAGCTTAAGTTCCCTGATCATCTTCCCAAGACGAATATAGGCCTCTTCAAGATATTTTTTCAAATCTTCAGAATTTCGATAACCGACCTCGATCTCCAGCTTCTCCATGGTCTGTATGAACTCTGGATCGTCCATGCCCTTTCGAAAGGCTTCGTCCAATTTTTTTATAATCGATGGAGGCGTTCCCTTCGGAGCGGCAAACATAAACACACTCTCATTGATGAAGTCATATCCCAGTTCCCGAAATGTGGGTACATCTGGGAAAGACTTCCACCGTTTCTCATGGTGGGTGGCCAAAAGGCGAATCGTTCCTTCCCTGACATGGGGAAAAGATTCTGAACTTCCTGACTCGGCAGTGACATGGCCACCCAAAAGGGCAAGGAATGCAGGGCCGCTACCAGGAAAGGGAACATGGGTCCATTGAATCCCTTCCTGCTTAGCAATGTATTCCATGGCCAAGTGCATGGGTGAACCAATCCCCATGGAGCTGTAAGTGACCTTCCCCGGATTCTTCTTGGCATATTCCACAAGCTCCTTCAGGGTTTTCCAAGGCGAATCTGCCTTAACGACCAGCCCGGATGGGGGGGCCCCAAAATGCATGACCGGGACGAAATCTTCGAGTTTATAAGGAACCGTACGGAATTGTGGGATCCTGATCAAGCTTGTGCTGCTACAGCCGGCAAGGTGATAACCATCTGGTTTTTCTTTTGCAAGGATAGCCATAGCGACCGATCCTCCCCCTCCACCATTGTTGGAAATAACGAAGGGCTGACCAAGAAATTTTTCAGCCTTGCTCGCGAGTAAACGCATGGAAGGATCCGCGGATCCGCCTGGAGAGAAGGTAATTAAGACATTGATCGGCTTGGTTGGAAAATCTTGAGCCAATGATAAGGCGGAAATTAAAAAGAGAAAAGACGCAAACAAGAAAAAAAGTATCTTTGCCTTCCATCCTCTTTGTTTCATCGGTCCCTCCTTTCTTTACCCCGTTAGAAAGCCCCGTGTTTCAAGACGGGGTGCAGCGTTTACTTGACGTCCATGCCCCACTGTAGTAAAAATGTATATTATAATTGTCTCCATTTGTCAATTCCGATACTCCTTCTCGGCTTGAGGCTTAAGAAGTGAATCTATCTAAAAACCTTGAAAGATCGGCATTCTATTTTCCTGATCGCGTGTCGATCATTGAGGGAGAGAGGGAGGTCTCTTTCCAAGAATTTGATCAAGAGACCAATCGTGTGGCCACAGCCCTGATAAGCTTGGGAGTTCAGGCAGGAGACCCTGTGGCCCTTTTTGCCCCGAATTCCTATCACTGGTTAGCCTTTTACTTTGGCATCCTGAAGGCTGGAGCAGTTGCCGTTACCCTATCGAGCGCCCTGAAGAGAACCGAACTCACCCCGCTATTAGATGAAGCAAGGCCTACAGTCCTTTTTACGATCGATGAGAAGCTGGATGATGTAGGGGACCGACGAGAACACCCGTATCTGAAGAATATCATTACCGTTGGGGGAGACCTCTCTTACGAGAGGCTTGTCGAAATGGGTTCCTCCTCCTTCAAGACCGTTGATTTAGAACGCAAACAAACCGGGGCTATCCTTTTCACCGGAGGGACGACAGGCGTTCCAAAGGGCGTCATGTTAACACACGAAAACTTCATCACCTCGGCCCACAACGTTTGCCATTTCGAACGATCGAGCCAAGAGGATCGCACCCTGTGTTTCCTTCCTCTCAATCATGTATTTGCTCAGATCCACATTATGAATTCAATGGTCTATGCTGGGGGCTCCGTAGTGATCCAACCGTCCTTTGATTTGGATAGGGTTGTGGATGTCCTCAGAAGAAACAGGGTTACGAAATTTTATGCAGTACCCACAATCTATGTCCGATTACTTCAGGCAGACAATCTTAAGGAGAAGTTAGGTTCCGTCAATTACTGTTTCTCAGCTGCGGCCAGTATGGCCTCTGAGATCGTGCAGGAGTGGAAGAAGCGCACCGGTCTGAATATCTACGAGGCCTATGGAATGACTGAAACTGCTTCTATGGTTACCTATAACCATTATCTCCGTCATGTGGTCGGTTCTGTTGGCACTCCGGTCAACACCGTTGAGGTCCAGATCAGAGATTCACAGGGTCATGTCCTGAGGCAAGGGCAGGAAGGGGAGATCTGCATCCGCGGCCCCAATGTGATGAGTGGATACCTGAATAACCCTGAAGAGACCAGAGCCGCTTTCTGGGATGACTGGCTTCGGAGCGGAGATGTCGGGGTGTTTGATGAGGAGGGTTACCTCTACATTGTCGACCGGATCAAAGATATGATCATCACCGGAGGAGAAAACGTCTATCCGAGGGAGATTGAAGAAGCCTTATATAAGAGGCCTGAGATAGGAGAATGCTCTGTCATCGGCCTTCCTGACAAAGAATATGGAGAGAGAGTGACTGCCTGCATCGTCTTCAAGCAGAGGAATCAACCGCTCGATCTGGCCGAACTCAAATCTTTTCTTAAGGCCCGCCTCGCAGCTTTTAAAGTGCCCAAGGAGTTCATCACCCTTGATGAGCTACCTAAGGCGAGCACCGGGAAGATATTGAAACGGGAATTGAAAAAGCAACTCCTAAGCCAGCCGAGGTAAGAAAGAAGAGAGAGCCATTTGAAAAGGGATCATCAGTGGGGATGAATCCTTAGTGCCACACTTGAGTTCATAAGAAATTAATGGTTCTTAACCCTATGCTCCTTGCGCTATGCATTATGTCCATTCTGTCGTTTGCGATTGACACCTCGCTACTTCAATCATCGCCCTCAAATTCTCTTTGGGCGTTCCGGGTGGGACAGCACATCCAGACATCAGGATAAACCTTTTTCTACCTCCCTGTTCAAGACATCTCAGGGTCTCCCGTTTAACATCTTCAGGTGTCCCGAGTAAAAGGGCCTGGATGGGATCGACATTTCCTCCTATCCCGCAATGTCCCATTACGAATTGCTTTGCCAAGGTGAGGTCCATGCATTGGTCAAGGCTCAGTATTTTCGCTCCTGTCTCCGCCATCAAGTGAAGAATAGGTTGAGTATCTCCGCAGACATGGAGGATCACAGGGATCTCCAAACTCTTAATCAAACGTTGGAGATGGGGGAGGACGAATTCATGATAGAACTTCGTGGAGATCATCGTTGACGAACTCACAGGGTCTGCAATCATCAATCCGTCAAGGCCAGCCCTTTCAAGGGCACGACCAAAATTCGAAAGGAGTTGCTCAACCTTTTCCAACATTCTCTCGACCATTGGCCTGTTTCGGTAAAGGGCCCTCATCATCCTTTCTGTACCCATGATTCGAGAGGAGGTGGTAAAAGGCCCTTCGAAGAGGCTCAATACAGGAACTTCCCTTTCCGGTAATCTTGCAAGTTGCTCAGCAACATTTAAAAGCAATGGAAGTCTTCCATCCCTTCGGATATCTGGAATGGGGATTGCCTTGACATCCTCTTCTGTATCGATCTCAAGTGGCGAAACATCGGCACCAGAGGGACGGAAAACGATCGGACATCCAAAGGCTTCGGGAATATAAAGGGCGTCCGTATAAGCGAACAGTGCATCATACCCAATGGTTTTCTGTGCGTCGACCTGTGCTCGGACGATGGCTTCTGAATCGTAAAACAAATCTTTTAGAGGAAGGCCTGAAAATCTTGCCACCCAACCGCTCACCGAGGGGATGGCAGGGACTTCTTCGACCTCTTCAAAGGCCATCACCCTTTTAAAAGACACGATTTTGTTATGAGACATATGTGACGATTATAAAAGATCGATAAAGATCATTTCAACAAAAATTGATATTTTGTTAACGAGGAATCATTAAAGAATTTAAGGAAAGAATTTGATCGGTCCACATCCATTTTTTGACATCAATGATTCTTTTTGATATAAATTTTTATCGTTTCCAAAAAGCGGTTCGGCTTTGGCGCGGCTGAATGGATCAAAACAGGACAGGAGGAGAAAAGTGCCAAGAGAATTAATTGATTTTTTGGAGAGGCTAAGGGAGGAAATGCCAAACAGCTTACTTGAAGTCGATAAAGAGATCGACTCAAAATTTGAGATCACGGCCTTCCTGCGAAAACTCGAGGGGAGAGGGAAATATCCGGTAGTGTTATTTAACAATGTTAAAAACTTACAGGGGATCGGGGGGAACAGGGTCATAACGAATGTCACAGCTGACAGAAAAATGATCGCTATGGCTATTGGACTCCGAGCTCATGAGTGGAGGGAAAGACTTACTGTAGAATTTGGAAAGAAGGCAGAGAAAAGAAGGATGAAGCCTGTTCTCATCGATAAGAAGGAAGCGCCGGCAAAGGAAATAATAAAAATGGGAGAAAAGATGGATTTGAGGGAGTTTCCTTTTATTTATCATCATGAGATGGATGGGAACCCCTACGGAACGATGTTAGTGATTACAAAAAAACCTGACGATCTTGGGTACAATTTATCATACCACAGAACCATGTTTAAAGATTCAAAGAGGACAGGTATACACATGTCCCCGTTTCACACTCGGAGAATTTTTAATGACCACGAGGAGAAGGGTGAACCCACGCCGGTCATTATGGTCTACGGCCATCATCCTGGCTTCAATCTCGCTGGTATATTCATGTCTCCTTGGCCTTGGGATGAGTATGAGGTTGCAGGATCATTTCTCGAAGAGCCTCTAAGGTTGACTTCCTCGGAGACATGGGGATCTAATTTTTTGGTTCCTGCAGATGCAGAAATTATTGTTGAAGGAGAGATTCAGCCGCATATTAGAGAGCCGGAAGGCCCCTTTGGAGAGTGGACCGGTTATTATGGACCTCAGAGGCAGAACCCCGTGATAGAAATAAAAGCAATCACTCATCGTAAAAATTATATTTGGTACGACACAGATATAGGCCATATCGATCATCCAGGCATAGGATGGGAAGCAGAAATTTATCGACGTGTGAATGATGTCTTACCGGGCATTGTGAAAGCGGTATATAATCCTCCGTCTGGTAGGGGAGGATTCCATGTTTATATTTCCATCAAAAAGATGTCCGAGGGTATGCCATCGATCGCTGCCTGCGCAGCTCAGACTGTAGGTTATCCCAAGCTTATTATTGTGGTAGATGAAGACATCGATGCCTATAATGAATCAGAAGTTCTTTTCGCTGTGGCTACCAGATTTCAAGGAGATCAAGGATTGACCATATTAAAAGATATTCGGGGTTCTATGTTGGATCCATCGATGGCAGAGCTCAACACTCACTCTTCGGTTTTCATTAATGCAACAAAGCCATATGGAATGGCATTCTCAGAAAGGGTGAAAGTCCCTGATGAGGTAATGAGAAAAATAAATCTTGAGAAGTTCTTGGCCGAAGAGGAGATTGCTAACGTTCCTTCACCCAATTTTTGAAGAGGAGGCAGAGATGGTTTCTATAGCATGGATAGTCTGTCCGAATTGTCAAAAAAGGTTTTATGTTGAAAAACCTCAATTAGGGAAAGGAGGGAATTGGATGTGCCCGTTCTGTAAAAATATTTTTAAAGACAATGGGACGATCAAGAGCCAATAATTTAATATCCTATGAGATCGTAAAGCGAACCATTCTCAGAACGGAGCAGAGGATTTTGATTCACATGCTGGCAAAGTATCACGTGTCCGAGAGGGCGAGCACCCGACGGGAGCTAAAGTCTTGATGGGGTGTTCTACCGGTATGTAGACATAGGTCAAGGATTGGATCTGACGGAATTTGCAAGGGGCTGTGAACCAAACTAGGAGGGGAGAGATCAAATTGAAGAAAATGACGAGAACAAAGGCCCAGAAATAATTCTTGGTTTGATCGAAGATATATCCAGCCAACCAAAGCCCTCATGAAGATAAGGCTCCCAAGCCGACAAAAAGAGAGGCTGCCCACAGCTTATCCATTCCCAGATTAACAAGATATCTCACATGATGAACAGTGATGATGTAGAGGCCGAAGGTTGTGAAGAAGGGAAGAGACTCACAGCCCAAAATCTGGTGGTCTTAAATGTTTCTAAGAGTCTCCGATCTACACGTACTACATGGTCGAAGACAAATTTAATATTTTTAGCTTTTCCGGTCAAGGGACAGGACCCCCTCAAAGTCGCGCTATACAAGTTATCAAAGTCCCTCTAAATCTCCCTTTGCAAAAGGGAGACTTTAATTACCCCAGTTTGGAAAAGGGGGTGACGGAGGATTTTAAGAAAGAGCCCATTTTTAAAACGGATTCGACAAAATAACGCTGACTATGACGTTACCCTGAGTCAAGGGATAAGACCTCTTGATTTACTCTTAATTATCTGGTAATGATTCAAAAGAATCTACCCAAAGGAGGCGACTCTTGAAAACCGTGATGAGGTACTTAAGTCTGTTTGCAGTCATCTTCATTCTGATCTCCTGTGCCGGAGGGTCAAAGAGCGAAAAGAAAGATAAAGGTGTCAGCCTTGATGAACATTTCCAATTGGCGTTTACCGCTACAGAGAGGGGGAACTTGGAGGAAGCTGTTTCTGAATACCAAAAGGGGTTGAAATTAGACCCAAAGAATGCAAAAGCCCATCTCAATCTCGGGATCGTTTATGGGAGGCAAGGGAAATGGAAACTGGAGATTTCGGAGTACAAAAAGGCGATTGGCATTGACCGGAATTTTGCTGAGCCCCATTACAATTTAGGGGTGGCTTACAATGATAGGGGGAATCTGAACGAAGCAACGGCCCAATATCAGAAAGCTCTCCAAATCAACCCCAACTATGTCGAAGCCCACAACAACTTGGGGAATATTCATTTTAGAAAGGGAAGGATGGATGAAGCCCTCTCTGAGTATCAGAAGACCATCCAGATCAGACCAAACTATGCCAAGGGCTATTACAACATCGGAAATGTTTATCGACGCAAAGGGAAAATAGAAGAGGCGATCGCTTCGTTTCAGCATGCATTAGAAATCAATCCCCAGTATGGAGAGGCCCACTACAACCTTGCGGTAATCTATTATGAGAGACAGGAATTTGGGTTGGCCATCGAACATGCGGATCAAGCCGGGAAACTGGGGATGGTGGTCGATCCCAAATTATTAGAGCGACTCAAACCCTATCGGTAAACATTTCTGAATGATTTGTTCAGAACCGCCCTTACCCTTGTCCCGCCCTCAAATGTTTTGAAGATGTTTTCAAGAAAGAGAACCCAAAGGGTTATTGAAACGGGGAAGGGCTATGGCTAAAAAACTGATTCACTTAGAAGTTATAGTACGTAATGAGGCTTTAAGGGAAATCATTGGAAATCCGTCATCCGGATTCTTGATACTTGATTTTTTCCTCCTTTTCTGATAATTCTCGTACCCATCAAAACATTTTTATTATCCGATTTTTCAATGGGACAATTGAGATCATGGGAGCGATGAAGAAGAATTAAGAAGCTGTGTAATCGTTTTTTAAATCGATGTAATCTATAAGGAGAATTCATGGATACAAGGGAGGCAATTCTAAATTTTCAATATTCAGAGAAGATGAAATCTGGATTGATTATAGGAACCCATCTCCTCAATCAATTGGTGTCCTTAAAAAGTGATGAGTTATCTGGCGGCAAAAAGGTCTTAATATGGTATCTGGAAGGATTACTCCGGGAGGTTCGAATTGCCGAAAACGTATTCGGGAAAGGTCATTATATAGATTTGGAGAGAAAACTGATGGAGGTCATTGGAAGGGTCGAAATGTCCCAATTTCAAGAAACCCAACAGTCTTTCTCTGAAGCAATCTCTCTGGCCACCACTTCTTGCCAGGCGTCGATGAACTTCTTGATAGAAAAAAAATTGGTTTAAAAAATCAATATAGAAAAGAGACCAACATAAAGGAGGTGGATGATATGATCAAGACACCCAGCCCAAGTTATAGCATTCTCGTTCGACTTGAGATCCTTACCAGACCTGGAATGTTAGGGAAGGTCACCTCTGCCATTGGTAAGGCAGGAGGGGATATCGGTGCGGTTGATATCGTCGGATTTGGGAAAGGAACAACCCTGCGAGATATTATCGTCAGTGTGGCAGATATCCCTATGGGGCAGAAGGTTGTGGAGGAGGTGAAAGGAATAAGAGGAGTCAATGTCCTGAATGTGACGGATCGAACCCTTAGGATCCATCAGGGAGGAAAGATCGAAATAAAGAATAAGATCCCCCTGAATACGCGCGAAGACCTCTCCATGGCTTACACCCCTGGAGTGGCAAGGGTGTGTATGACAATCCACGAAGACCCCAATAGGGTTTATGACCTCACCATCAAAAAGAATACGGTGGCCATTGTCACTGATGGGACTGCGGTGCTCGGGCTCGGGGACATCGGACCAGAGGCAGCCCTTCCGGTGATGGAGGGGAAGGCAATGCTCTTCAAGGAATTTGGCAAGGTTGATGCCTTTCCCATCTGCTTAAAAACGAAGGACCCGAAGGAGATCATTTCAGTGGTGAAACAGATCTCCCCGGTATTCGGCGGGATCAACCTGGAGGACATCTCTTCTCCCCGCTGTTTCGAGATCGAAGACAGGCTGAAAAGAGAGTTGGACATCCCAGTCTTTCATGATGATCAACATGGAACAGCGGTTGTGATCTTGGCAGGCTTGATTAATGCATTGAAGATCGTTGGCAAACGTTTTGAAGATATTCGAATCGTGGTCAGTGGTGTGGGAGCCGCTGGAATAGCATCCATTCGACTCCTTCTCTCCTTAGGTGTAAAACAGATTATTGGATGCGATCGAAGCGGCATTCTCTACCATGGCAGAAAAGAGAATATGAATCCTGTGAAGGAACAAATCGCATCGAAGACCAATCCGGAAAAGATCAAGGGGCCTATATCGAAGGCCATGAGAGGCACAGATGTCTTTATTGGCCTCTCTCAGCCCGGCGTGATCCATGCGACGGATGTCAAGAAAATGGCAAAAGGCCCTATCGTTTTTGCCATGGCCAATCCAACCCCTGAAATCATGCCCGAGGAAGCGGGACGTTATGCACGCGTGGTCGCTACGGGGAGATCTGACTATCCCAACCAGATCAATAATGTCCTCTGCTTTCCCGGCCTCTTCAGAGGAGTCCTCGACTGCCATGCCCGGGAGATCAATCATGAGATGCTCTATGCAGCAGCCAATGCGATCGCTTCCACCGTTGCAAATGAGGAACTGAGGGAGGACTATATCATTCCAAGTGTTTTAAATCTAAAAGTTCCAGAAAAGGTTTCCAATAATGTGAAGGAGGCATCGATCCAAACCGGGGTGGCGAGAGTTGAATTTAGCTATTCCTCATTTTATCGAGTTTAGCATGTATCTGCCTTTGGGGTGAGTAAAGCGTACCAATTTTGTCTTGCAGGAAGGATCCATTCCATTTTGTAGGAGGTGAACTATGCCAGAGAGATCGTTAGAAGCCTTTGAATTTAAAGGACCGAGGCCTCGTACGATAGGGCTCCTCGCCATTCTTCTTATCATCTTTATCTTTGTTTGGGGCTCTTTCGTCATCATTCCAGCAGGCCACAGAGGGGTTGTCCTTTGGTGGGGAAGCGTGGAAAGAAGGATCATGGGAGAAGGGCTCAACTACAAAGTTCCCATGGCTGAAAGGGTGATCAAGGTGGATGTCAGGGTCCAGCCCCACCCGTTCAAGGAGATCGATGGGGCTTCGAAGGAATATCAACTGGTAAAACTGACAGGAATGATGAATTTTCATATCGATTCGTCTTATGTGAATGACCTCTATCAAAAGGTAGGACTTGACTTTGCCAACAAGGTCATCGATCCGGCTTTTAATGATTTTGTCAAGGAGGTCATTCCCATCTATCCAATTACTGAGGTCCTTCCCAAAAGAGAGGAGATCCGAAAGAGGGCGATGTCCAAATTGGGAGATAATCTGACCAGGTACCATATTATCGTCGATGATATTTACTTTGCAAATATCCGCTTTTCTCCTGAATATGAGAGAGCCGTCGAAGCCAAGCAAGTGGCTCAGCAGCAGGTGGAGACCCAGAGACAGGTGTTGGCTCAACGTGAGATCGAGGCTCAGCAGAAGGTGGCAACAGCTAAAGGCGATGCTGAGTCGATCCAAGTGGTGGCACAGGGGCAGGCCAAAGCCAATGATGCCCTCTCCCGTTCGATCAGCCCAATTCTTGTCCAGTACAAAAGTATTGAGAAATGGAATGGGATCTTACCACAAGTCTCTGGAGGTGCGGTGCCCTTTATCGATTTGGGCAAGGCAGAAGGAATGCCTTTCGGAGGGAAAAAATAAATTCTGAATTCAGAGTCATTAGTCGTGTAGTCCAAAGACAAAAACTACGAAACGAAGAAACTATGTGACCATCGGACTAAGTGACTACGGGACTACCTTGCCTTTTGCGAAGCATCACCGTGAAGGTAGTTCCTTTGCCCAATTCGCTGTCAAGAAAGATCTGTCCCTGATGGAGTCGAACAATTTCCTGAACCAGGGAGAGACCTATTCCCAACCCTTTCACCTTTCCCAAGGGTTCTGCCTTTTCCTGGAAATGACGGGTGAAGACTTCCTTCAGGGATTGATGGGAAATCCCAATCCCTGTGTCCATGATACGAGCGAAGGCAAATTCAGCGTCCTGGTGGAGGCTCACACCAATTTTCCCCCCTTGACGGTTATATTTGATGGCATTGGTAAGAAGATTATCGAAGAGCTGGTTCAGTTTATCTTCCACGCCTGAAATCCTGACCGGATCTGAAGGGAGTTGAACCTCGAGTTGGATTTGATGTTCCTTGGCCAATGGTTCGACCGTGGAACATGAAAGTCGGATGACCTCGGATAAATCGACCTGTTCAAATGTCCAGTTCTCTTTCTGTATTCCCAATTCAGCCAGGTCCAAAAGATCGTCAATGTTCTTCCCGAGCTTCAACAGATTTTTGTACGAGATTTCTAAAAACTTCCTCTGCTGTTCAGTCAACTTCCCCACCTTCTCCTTAAGGATCATCCCGATGTAGCCCATCATAGAGATCATTGGGGTTTTTAGTTCGTGGCTGATATTGGATAGAAAATCATCTTTCTTCTGATCCAATCGTCTTAATTCCTTGTTGGCCACCTGCAGCTTCTTCAATGTCTCTCTGAGTTCATCCTCTGCTTTCTTACGTTCAGTCACATCTTGACTAACGACGATGACGCCCAAATATTTATTCCGAGGCCCCCAAACAGGAGAGTAGGTGTTGTCATAGAATTTCCCTTCCACCATTTGGATATTCATCAGGTGGTGCCCTTTCACCTCACCTGATTTTAGGTCCTCTATAATTTTTAAAACTTTTGGATGGGCTTTTAGAGGGTGGCAATCTAAGATGGATTGGCCCAATACCTGGTCCGGCCGAATATTTCGAATCCTCTCCGCTGCTGGATTGATGTAGGCAATTCGATTCTGGTCGTCAATGAAAACCACCCCCTGTTCCATAGACTCGAAGATGGCTTTTAAGACGGATAATTTCATTGTTATTTCTACCTCTTAGACTAAAATAACATGGAACCCAAAAACGAACAAGAGAGGAATGGGTTGATGCTTGCCCCATTCGGCGGTGCCAAACCCCACCCTTTAGCGTGGGGTACAAAGCGCCGTTCAGGGTTGAGTTATCTTGTGACGTGGCTTTGCGGGGCTATCTGGTAAAACGGATTAGTAAACGATTTGGTATTACCTTTGATCCAAAAACTTATTCTGGATTTGACCTCCTTGAAATCGAATCCCTCTTCAGGTGTAAAAAACCAGATGAACCTTTTGATATGTTTCTAAAAAAGTCCCCAAAGGGCCTTAGTATTAAATAGAAGAACCTTCTCTCATTCATTCTCCTCTTTCTATCGATGCCGCCATTTATTCGCCTTCGCAGAAGACCAGAGGTTTGCCAGTGGGGCTCCATTCTCAGGCTGTTTTGCTTTTCCCTTCGGTTTTTGCCTTGGCGATTGCCTCGTCCTCCCTCTTCACATCTTCTAAGGTTTTGGGTTTCACCTTTTCCGGCATGGGCTCCAACCCATATTTCCACTTCAAAAACTCAACTCCTGTTTTGGGATAAAGTGCGTAAGTCAAGGTGTCACAAAGGTCTCTTGCCAATCCCTTGGTCTCCTCCTTCGCCTTATCCAACTCCGGCTCAATCAAATCCGCAGGTCGGCAGGTAATGGGCTCTTTTCCCTTCTTGTACCCTTTCAATACCAACTTCTTAATCTCATCTGAAATTGGCACGGGTGGCCTCCCATAAAGACCATAAACATAATCCTGCGTCTCCATGGAAACCATCTTGTATCGACCAAAAAGAACATTGAGAACCGCCTGAACCCCAACAATCTGAGAAGTCGGGGTTACCAAAGGGGGATAACCCAAGTCCTTTCGAGTCTGAGGGAGTTCCGCATAGACCTCATCAATCCGATGGAGAGCCTTTTGCTGCTTGAGCTGACTCACCATGTTCGAAATCATCCCCCCAGGAATCTGATGCCTCAGAACATTTGTGTCAATGACCGCCATCTTCGTCGTATCCAAGAAGTCCCGATATTTGGGAGCAATTGTCTCCAGATACTCGCCCAACTTCAATAACTTGGAAAGATCAAGCTTAGGATCCCAAGGCGTCCCCTCTAAGGCCACGACAATCGGTTCCACGGCAGGCTGTGAAGAACGGAGGGCAAATGGTGCCAATGCCGTATCCACAATATCCACCCCTGCCTCGATCGCCTTAAGATAGGTCATCGAAGCCATTCCGCTCGTATAATGGGTGTGAAGCTGAATAGGAATCTTTATGCTCTTCTTGAGCGCCTTGATCAAGTCATAGGCATCATAAGGAGCCAAGAGCCCTGCCATATCCTTAATGCAGAGCGAATCTGCCCCCATCTCTTCAAGAATTCTCGCCTTTTCAAGATAGTAGTTCAGATTATAGACTGGCCCTCCCATCCTCCTCTCGGTCAGAGAATAACAAATGCTCCCTTGGATATGCCTTCCCATTCTTTTGATCACTTTAAACGCAGTCTCAAAGTTCCGCTCATCGTTCACCGCATCAAAACAACGGAAAATGTCAATTCCTACCTCCGCTGACTTCTCCACAAAGGCCTCTACCAGATCATCGGGATGGTTCCGATAGGCCACCAGATTCTGACCGCGGAGAAGCATCTGAAAGGGAGTTTTAGGCATCAATTTTTTGAGAACCCTCACCCTCTCCCAAGGGTCTTCACCCAAGAATCGATGGGCAACATCAAAGGTCGCCCCGCCCCACATCTCCACAGAATAAAACCCCACTTGATCCAATTCCTGAGCAATCGGGACCATATCGTCTGTCCTCATACGGGTGGCTAAACTCGACTGGTGCCCGTCCCGAAAAGTCGTATCGGTAATCCTGATCGGTTTCTTCTCTACCTTTTCCATTTCATCCATTCCTATTGCCTCCTCTAAAAAGTTTCATGGATTATGTTTAAAATATTTTCTCACATCCACTTGCGACGAGATTTGTAAATATGTTAGCGTATTAAGGAAAATTTTTCAAATGAAAACTTTCACAAAACCATGCCTTCATTTCTCTTGACAAAAAACATTTTTTTAATATATTTAAACTTTTAATTTATTAAGAGAGCAAATAGAATGCTTACCTTAAAATTAGATGAGATTCCAGAAGAAGGGCTTCACATGAAATGGAAAGAAGACCGGGCTTCCTTATTAGCCTACTTGGAGAATCTTTCCAAGGTTGACTTTGACTTCGAAACCCCACTCCAGTCGGAAGTAGATATCCATAAGGTAGGCCGATCTGTTTTAATTAAAGGAAGTGTCCAAACCCATCTTCGATTACAATGTGTGAGGTGTTTGAAAGAATTTTCTTATCCGCTTTCCTCCATCTACGAACTCACGCTTCACCCTTTAAAGGAAACCTCCTTGACCGAGGAGACTGAATTAGGTGAAAAAGAGATGGAGTCAAGCTTCTTTGAGGAGGGAGATCTCCACCTCTCTGAGATTGCCTGTGAACAGATCTTTTTGGAAATTCCTCTCCAACCCATCTGCCATGAGACATGTAAAGGGCTTTGCTCAATATGTGGACAGGATCTTAATCTCTCATCCTGCAAATGTGTCAAGGAGGAATTTGTATCAGGTTTCGCTGCCCTTAATAAATTGAAACTCGATTGATTCTTAAAAAGAAAGGATGTTTATAATGGGAGTTCCAAAGCGGAGACACTCACCGTCAAGAAGGGATAAACGCCGGACCCATGATAAATTGAGTCCACCTACCATTTCCCTTTGCCCCCAGTGTCATGAACCGTTATTGCCTCACCATATCTGTCCGCATTGTGGGACTTATAAAGGGAAAGAGATCATCAAGATAGAAGAAGAAAAATAGATGATCAGGATGATCACGGAGGAATATTTGATATGAAGATTGCGGTCGATGCCATGGGAGGGGACTTTGCTCCTCAAGCCATTGTCGAAGGAGCCTTGTGGGCTTCTAAGAAACATGGGGTAAAAGTAGTCTTGGTCGGAGATGAAGACCAGGTGAGCAAGGAGTTGTCTAAATATCCTACCTCGAAACTTCCTATCTATATCCATCACGCTCCTCAGGTGGTGGCCATGCATGACTCTCCTTCCATTGTCCTCCGGAAGATGAAAGATAGTTCTATTAAGGTTGCCCTTGATTTGGCAAAAGAGGGACAGGTGAGTGGGGTGGTCTCTGCTGGGAATTCCGGGGCTGCCATGGTCTTAGCCATGTTTATCCTCAAAAAATTGGAGGGGGTGGAGCGACCTGCGATTGCAACCATCCATCCAACCATGAAAGGCTCCACAGTCCTCATTGATTCCGGTGGCAATGTAGATTGCAAACCCTACCATCTCATCCAGTTCGCTATTATGGGGGAAGCCTACGCAAAATACATTCTCGGTAAGGAAGAACCCAAGATCGGCATTTTAAGCAACGGGGAAGAGGAAGGAAAGGGTAATGAGTTGACGCGAGAGGTCCATGATATCTTATCAAATACGAATATGAACTACATCGGCTATGTGGAAGGCCGTGACCTCAACAGCGGGGAGGTCGATGTCATCGTCTGCGATGGTTTTGTAGGAAATGTGGCTTTAAAGATCAGCGAAGGGCTGTGGGAGACCATCCACGGTATTCTTAAATGGGAGGCCCAGGACAATATTAGGGCTAAAGTGGCTTATTTCCTGATGAAGCGAGCTATTCATCGCTTGGAGAAAAGACTGGATTACTCCGAGTACGGAGGGGCGCCGCTCTTGGGGATTAACGGTAATTGTGTCATCAGCCATGGTGCATCGAATGGTAAAGCGATTATGAATGCCGTCCTTTTAGCCTCGGATCTGGCAAAGAACAGGCTCAATGAACACCTCATTCAAGAACTTGAGGAGAAGAAAGAACTGCTTCGCTTAGGACAAAAACGACAGGAGAAGATAAATGGGCTGATCAAAGCGGTTCATTGATCTCCATTGAAAAGGAGGAAGGCATTTTGGATTATTTTCTGACGCCAGAACAAAAGATGATTCAAGATTTAGCGAGGAAGGTCGCTGATGAGAAGATGCGACCGGTTCGGGCGGAATTGGATGAAAAAGAAGAATTTCCTTGGGAGGTTGTTAAGATCAGCGCAGAAACAGGCCTCATGGGCGTCTCCATGCCAGAAGAGTATGGGGGCTTTGGAGGAGGGGTATTAGAATACTGTTTGGTAGCAGAGGAATTGAGCCGTGTCTGTCTCGGGATTGCGACGAGTGTGGTAGCCAGCGGCTTGGGCGCTATGCCCATATTGCTTTTTGGAAACCCTGAACAGAAGAAAAAATATCTTCCTGATATTGCCAAAGGGAAAAAACTGGCTGCTTTTGGATTAACCGAGGCTGATGCTGGAAGCGATGCCAGTGCCATCCGAACGACGGCTACCCGGACAGAAAATGGGTATATCCTAAATGGGACAAAACAGTGGATCACCAATGGAGGGGAGGCAGAGATCTACACGATTATTGCCATGACGGACCGATCCAAAGGACCGAGAGGAGCAAGTGCTTTGATGGTCGAGAAGGGAGTCCATGGTTTCAACTTTGGGAAGCGAGAGAAGAAGATGGGGATTCGGGCTTCTGCGACTCGAGAACTGATATTTCAAGATTGCTTTGTTCCAAAGCAGAATTTGATTTCAAAAGAGGGAATGGGATTTATCGTCACCATGAGGACCTTTGATCGGACCCGGCCGGGAGTGGGTGCGCAAGGTGTGGGATTAGCCCAAGGAGCACTGGATGAGGCGGTATGTTATGCTCGAGAACGAGAACAATTTGGGAAGAAGATCATCTCTTTACAGGCCATTCAACATCTGTTGGCTGACATGGCTACACAGGTAGAGGCTGCCAGGGCGTTGGTCTATTCTGTCGCACGCTATATTGATCAATCAGAGAACCCCAAGGAGATTTCAAAGGTCTCGGGAATGGCCAAGGTTTATGCCAGCGATGTGGCCATGAGGGTGACGACGGATGCGGTTCAGATATTTGGAGGATATGGATATATGAGAGAGTATCCTGTGGAGAAGATGATGCGGGATGCGAAAATTCTTCAGATCTACGAAGGGACCAACCAGATCCAAAGAAATGTTATTGGCCTGGAATTGAGCAAGGAATACGCTGGAAAGAAATCATGATGAAACGAACAGCCTTTGTCTTCCCCGGTCAAGGGTCTCAGTATATTGGAATGGGGAAGGAATTATACGAAAATTTTAAAGTGGCTAAAGAGATTTTCGATGAAGCGGATGATACCCTTCATTTTTCTATTAAAAAAATTTGTTTCCAAGGACCGGAGGAGATGTTAAGGTTGACAGAAAATACCCAACCTGCCATCTTGACAGCCAGCATTGCTTCGCTTAAGGTTCTTCAGGCGGAGAAGGAAATAGAACCTGAACTGACTGCGGGTCACAGCCTTGGAGAATATAGTGCTTTGGTGCTCTCAGGAGCCCTCTCTTTTAAGGATGCCGTCCAAGTCGTCCGTCTTCGAGGGAAATTTATGCAAGAGGCAGTTCCGGTGGGAGAAGGAGCAATGGCTGCCATCCTCGGCATGGAACAGGGAAAAGTGGAAAAGATCTGTGAAGAAGTCTCTTATGGGGAGATCCTTTCCCCTGCCAATTTTAACTGTCCTGGTCAGATTGCTATCTCAGGCCATTCGAAAGCAGTCGAAAGGGCAATCGAGAGGGTAAAGCAAGAGGGAAAGAAAGCGCTTTTGCTTCAGGTGAGCGCACCTTTCCATTCCCCTTTAATGAAACCAGCAGGGGAACGACTTGGCGAGGCTATGGAAGGAATTCCTGTCGGAGATTTAAACGTTCCAGTGGTGACGAATGTGGAGGCTGAGATCAATAGATCAAAGGAGAGGGTGAAACCTTTGCTGGTCGCTCAGGTGTCGAGCCCTGTCCGTTGGGAGGAATCAATACGGAAAATGATTGGAGAAGGAATTGAAAGGGTATTGGAGATAGGGCCTGGGAAGGTTCTTACAGGTTTGATGAAGCGCACGGATTCCAGTGTCGAAACTGGAAACTTAGAAGATCTTCAGACCCTTAAAAAGATTTCCTGACGAGGATGGAAACATTGGAACTGACAGGGAAGGTTGCTTTGGTCACTGGGGGGGCTCAAGGGATTGGTAAAGCTATCGCTTTGCTTCTGGCTCGAAATGGAGCCGACCTCGCCGTTTCGGATATCAACCTGGAGAAGGCTCAAGAGACCGCAAAAGAAATTCAAACCATTGGCCGAAAAGCCTCGACACTCAAAGTCGATGTGGCCAACTTGGAAGATGTGGAGCGAATGGTTCAGAGCGTTCTGGAACAGTTACACCGGATTGATATTCTGGTCAACAACGCTGGGATCGCCCGAGATAAATTGATCCTTAGGATGACTGAAGAGGATTGGGACGCGGTCCTCGATGTCAATCTGAAGGGGACGTTCAATTGCACTAAAGCGGTCATCCGGCATATGTTAAAGCAGAAAAGTGGGAAGATCGTCAACATCGCCTCAGTTGTAGGAGAGATGGGAAATGCAGGGCAGGCGAACTACTCTGCCTCAAAGGCCGGTGTGATCGGCTTTACTAAAACGGTCGCACGGGAGTTTGCACAGAGGGGGATCAATGTCAATGCCATTGCTCCCGGATATATTGAAACGCCGATGACGGATGCCCTTCCGGAAAAGGTCAAAGAAGAACTGAAGCGGATGATTCCTTTGGAGCGATTGGGTCGGCCTGAGGATATCGCGGAGGCTGTTCTGTTCCTCGTTTCTCAATCTTCAAACTATATCACTGGACAGGTATTGAATGTCAATGGTGGCATCTATATGTGAGGAGAAGCAGGCGAACAAGACAAAGGAGGTGATTTCATGGACATTGAGAAGAGGGTCAAGGAGATTATTGTCGAACAATTGGGCGTCAACGAAAGCGAGGTGACCGCCGAGGCCAAATTTGTCGACGACTTAGGGGCGGACTCTCTCGACCTGGTCGAATTGGTCATGGCTTTGGAGGAGGAGTATAATATGGAGATCTCCGACGAGGATGCAGAGAAGATCTTAACCGTTGGCGATGCCATTGAGTATATCCAAACCCATGTCGCTCAGTAAACCCCGTTAGAAACTCCAGCCTGCCTACCGCAGGCAGGCGGGGCATTAACCCTGCAGGATTATTCTTGAATGTAACCCTGGCCCAAGACAGGAAGGTATCATTTCTAACGGGGCAAAGATGGCATCCACGTTTCTCTACTGAGGCCTGTGTGACGCAGGCTGGGTAGACAGGTTTAAGGAGGTAGAAAATTTTGAGGAGAAGAGTTGTCGTAACGGGGATGGGGCTGGTGATCCCTAATGGGATTGGGGTTAAAACGGCATGGAAAAATATTTGTGAGGGCCACTCAGGGATTGGCGCCCTGACAAGGTTCGATGCGAACGGATTTGAGACGAGGATTGCCGGTGAGGTGAGGGGCTTCAATCCGGAGCTCTACATCGATAAAAAAGAGATCAAGAAAATGGATCTCTTCATCCAGTATGCGTTGGCCGCTACTCAAGAAGCCATAGAAGACGCCCAGTTGAAGATCACACCCGAGAACAGTGAGTGCATCGGGGTGATTGTGGGCACAGGGTTAGGAGGGCTGCCCACCCTTGAAAAGTACCATAAAGTCCTTTTGGAAAAGGGACCGGGTCGGATCACCCCGTTCTTCATCCCGATGCTCATTGCAAATTTGGCCTCTGGACAGATTGCCATCCAGTTTGGCGCAAAAGGACCTAACACCTGTGTGGTGACGGCTTGTGCCACAGGGGCTCATTGCATAGGGGATGCGTTTCGTGCCATTCTTTATGGAGATGCCGAAGCCATGATCACCGGTGGGACGGAAGCCAATATCACCCCTCTTACCGTTGGGGGCTTTAATGCGATGAAGGCACTCTCCACACGAAATGATGAACCTGAAAAAGCCTGTCGCCCCTTTGACAAGAACCGAGATGGGTTTGTGATCGCAGAAGGTGCCGGGATCCTCATCTTAGAGGAATTGGGATTTGCCTTGAAACGAAATGCAAAGATTTATGGAGAATTGGTAGGCTATGGTTATACTGGCGATGCCTATCATATTACCGCACCTCCTCCGGACGGCGATGGAGCAGTACGCTGTATGCGGATGGCCATTAAAGATGCAGGGCTAAGGCCTGATGAGATCGATTATATTAATGCCCATGGAACCTCCACTCCTCTCAATGATCTGACAGAGACGGTGGCCATTAAAGCTGCCTTTGGAGACCATGCCAAAAAGATTCCTATCAGTGCAACCAAATCGATGACCGGCCATCTCTTGGGAGCAGCGGGAAGCACGGAGGCCATCTTCACCGTGTTAGCTATTTGGGATGGGATCATGCCGCCTACCATCAACTATGAGGAGCCCGACCCAGCATGTGACCTGGATTATATCCCTAATATGGCAAGGCGAAAATCTTTGAATGTGGCGATGTCGAATGCCTTTGGGTTCGGTGGAACAAATGCCACACTTGTCTTCAAGAAATTTTCAGGATAGGGCCATGCAGATTGGATTGGCCTGTGACCACGGTGGTTTCGAACTGAAAGAGGAACTGAAGGCATTTTTGAAATCGATCGGCGTGGAGCCCATCGATATGGGAACGTTCAACGATGATTCAGTCGATTATCCTGATTTTGGTGTTCTGGTTGCCGAGAAGATTTCAAAGGGGGAGTTGGAAAAGGGAATACTTATCTGTGGGACCGGTATTGGGATGTCGATTGTGGCCAATAAATTCCGTGGGGTGAGGGCTGCTCTGGCTAACGATCTCTATTCCTCCCGATTCAGTCGGGAGCATACGGATGCCAATATCTTGGTGATGGGTGGCCGGATCGTGGGAAAAGATTTAGCAAAAGAAATCCTCAGGGTATGGTTGGAGACCCCTTTTGCCGGGGGGCGGCATAAAAGGCGATTAGAAAAGATCGAAACCATAGAAAAAGAAAGGTTTAAGTAGAAATCCTAAATTTGAATATCGAAATCTTTACCCTGTTAAATAATTTTGCGCCAAGCGGATGATTTTTACTTTTCAAGGCTATTGTGATAATTCAAATTAGAAAGTGACTCGAAACGTATTTAACAGGGCAGGCAAATCCGAATTTTTAAAATTCAAATATCTTAAACGTTTTATTTGTTTCGAACCTATAAAATTTGGCTATTTGATATTGTTTCGAATTTAGGACTTCATACTTCGGATTTGATCCTCTTAATGGCTTATCTTTGAAAGAGAAAAAGAAAAAAAGGGTTC
>Ga0187771_10000708_pt1 | contig 20947 bp, 15 predicted proteins | sample 0116_SJ02_MP15_1_FD_133139 | JGI IMG/M metagenome (GOLD analysis project Ga0187771, IMG submission 133139) | Tropical peat soil microbial communities from peatlands in Department of Meta, Colombia - 0116_SJ02_MP15_10_MG | ecosystem: Environmental > Terrestrial > Soil > Wetlands > Peat | place...
CCGGCGCTCCGCGTTCTCGTCGCGCAGGGCCTGGTTGGCGCGCTCGAGGTCCGCCGTCCGCTCTCGGACCTGTTGCTCCAAGTGGACGTAGGACTCCCGGAGCTTTTCCTCGGCGGCCCGGCGTTCGAAGTAGGATGCCAGCATCTGGGCCACCGACTGGATCAGGGACCGCTCTTCCCTGAGGAACGGACCTTCAAAGGATTCGGGCTTCTCTTCGAGATAAACGACGTCAATCCGGCCCGCCACGGCCCCGCCCGCCGGAAAGGACGCGGATTGTCTCCACTCCGTCCGACGGAAATTGGGCGTGGCGGCCTCGATCCTCCCGACGCTGATTCTTGCCGCCGTGATTTCCGGGTACTGCCAGGCCGGGGGGAGAAGAGCGCAGGTTTCTGCCAGGACCGACGCGGCGGCTTTCTTTCCGTCCTGGAGAAGGCGGGCCACGCCATGGAGGGCGGTCAGCTCCTTGACACGCTCGCCCAGCGCCCAGAGCAGGCTCTCTTTTTCTCCGGCTTCTTTAGGCGATGCTGTCGCGCGGTCCATCTGCGGCCAACGGCACGCCTCATTGTATTCGGGGACAACGCGGAATGCAAGGATTCCGGGCCTATTTTCCCCATTCGATGGCCACGATTCGCTGCCCGTTGACGCCCTCGGCCTCGTCCGAGGCGAGATGGACGGTCGGCGGCCCCATCACGGCCGGGTCGATCAGGTCCCTCCTACGGGATGCGGGGAAGCTCTCCGGGATCATTCCCGTGTTCGTCGCCCCGCCGGGGAGCAGGATGTTCAATGTGACGCCTGTGCCCTCCAATTCCCGGGCCCAAATGAGGCTCATCGATTCCAGGGCCGCCTTGGACGGTCCGTAGGGCGAGAAACCCCTGCGTTTCATGGTCTCGGAGTTGATGGAGATGTTGATGACCCGGCCGCGGCCGCGCCGGATCATATGAGGAAAGACGGCGCGCGTCATCAGAAATACCCCGTTCACGTTGGTGTCGATGACCATCCGCCAGGCGGCGGGGTCGGCCTCCCAGAAGGGCCTCGGCTCCGTCAAGAAGCGTTCGTTGATGAACCTCATCCCCCGAGCGGCGTTGTTCACGAGGATGTCGATTCCGCCGAAGTCCGAAACGACCGAATTGACGAGCCTCCGGACATCTCCCTCGTCCGCGACGTCCGCCTGAACCGCGACGCCGCCGATACGAGTCGCCACGTCTTCGATTTCCTGTTTCCGCCGGGCGGCGGTGACGAAGACTTTGGCGCCTTCGCCGGCGAACGCTTCCGCTATAGCCCTCCCGATCCCGCGTCCCCCGCCCGTGACGATCGCGATCCTGCCCTTCAATTTCATGGATCGATCTCCTTGCGAACCCTGCCACCGGCCAATGTATCACCCGTGCGGAGGGAGCTTCAAGGGGCGTGATAAAGACCGGATCCCAGGGGAGCTTCTCGCTGAAGATGGGGGTTGCCCAGGCAAAAAAGGACCGCCGGGCGTTTCCCGCCCGGCGGCCCGATGAAATCACCTGTTTTCGCTAGCGCTCCTATGAGCCTTACAGCATGCTGAGGTCGACTCCGGTGGCATCGCCCGCGCTGAGGTCGGCGATGGCGGGGACGCCCACGGCGAGGACGGATGTCGTCGTGGACCAGCCGATGGCGTCGACGCCGTAAATGGTATAGGCGGCTCCGCCGGGCAGGTTAGACATGATATAGGCGCCGCCCGTCGCCATCTGCGGCCCGACGTCGATCGTGTTCAGGATCATGCCGCCGTAGACCACGAAAAGCTTGCCGCTGTCCATCTTGTTCTGCAGCTCCGAGGGGACGACGATGTTCCCGGAGACGCTGTTGGCCGAAGGCGTGCTCACGGTCATGGCCGCGAAGCCCGCCTGGGCCAGGTCGGTGTTCGACGTCGGGGTCACGATGACCGCATTGCCGCGGTTGTAGAGCGTGGCGTTCTGCACGGCCTGGAACCCTCCCGCGACGCCGCCTTCAACCGGCGTATACTGGGTCAGCGTCGGAACGGTCGACCCGTCGACGTACGTCCCGGCGAGGAGCGGGCTTGAGGACAACTTGAAACTCTTGATGCCGCCGGTGAGCGGATTCAGGTCCCGGGTCCGGATTTCGTAGGGGAGCTCGCCCGCCAAGGGCAGGGTCTGGTAGAAATTGATCCACGACCCGGTCGGAGTCAGCACGCCGTCGTCGGCCGTCACCGCGTAGTCGTTCCCCGGAGTCATGGTGATCGTCGGGATGACGGTGGCCCCCGAGGAAGGCGTCGTTCCCTTCGTCACCGACACGCCCTTGAGGATGACGGTTTCGTACCCGATTCCGCGCATGATGATGTCATAGGTTCCTGGCGCCAGGGGATAGAGGACGAACTGGTTGTTGGTCGTGTCGTAGACCGTGGCCCTCTTGACGACGTGGTATTGGGAGGGCGTCATGTCGCTGTTCGGCACCTCGGCCTTGAAGACGAATTCCGCGGTCGCATTGTTGCCCGCGGCAGTGGCGTCGATCGTCCCGACAATCGCCCCCGCGTTATCGAGGTCGAAGTAGGCCAGCCTCGGCTTGAGGAAATATTCCGTGACGCCGTTCCGCGTGATATCGACGATGTCGTCGCCGGCGTCAAAATCGATGGCCAGGTTCAGCGTCGAAGACGTCGTCACCTGGAACGTCCCGGCCAGCCGGATGCCGTGGGAATAGTCCGGGACCCAGAGCGGATGTGCGCCGGAGGCGTCCACGACCTCATTGTTGTAGTTGAGGCCCTGGGCGGTGGCGGAGGCCGTCAGCTGGGCGGCCGTCCCCGCCAGCAGGATGCGGATCTGCTTGTAGGTGCCGACCGGGAGCTTGATGTTGTCCCAGATCGCGGAGCTGACGACGCCGTTGCACAGCGTCAGCAGGTCCACCGTGTAAGGGGTGACATCGTATTTCAGCCAGGCCGGATCCCCGGGCCCTGCCGTATCGCTCGTGTGGAACCAGAGCGATTTCACGGTGATCCAGACGTTGTCGTACCCGTAGGCGGCGGCGTCCGTGAGGCTGACGTTTACCGTCCCTTCGGAGCTGCCCGAGCTCGCGCTGGTGCCGGTCGAGCTGCACGAGCCGAGCGCGAGAGCAGCGGACAGGGCCAGGACCCCAAGCCAAAGAGCCTTTGTGCTTTCCTTGCGGAGAATTCTGGTCATTTTCAAAACTCCTTCGAAACTTTAGACCGCGAGGATCCTTCAGCCTTTGTCGGATGCCTCGCTTTTTTCATCACCGGCCCATCATAAAGGCCCTTTCCAGGGGGGGAATCACCTTTTAAGATGAACTCAGGGGAGATTGTGTATCCCCTCCCGAGCTCTGCGCATCACGGGAGCACAACGATATGTGTCCGGAAATGATACGTTCGGTTTTTTCAGACGCGGACATTTTTTTCTTGACTTTTGCCCACTGGCCGATTATATTTAACTAAATGGATAGTTAAAATGCGGCATAAAAGAGGCGGATGTTCGATTCGCGGGAGAACCGGCCGGCGCCACGCCCCGGGCCGCGCGGACGGCTCCGCCCTGTCCCGCGAGCGGATCCTCGACGCCGCGGAGAAGGTGTTTTCAAAAAGGGGCTACGACGGGGCGCGGGTCGACGAGATCGCCGCGGAGGCCGGCCTGAACAAGGCGCTCATCTATTATTATTTCGAGGGCAAAAGGGACCTGCTCCTGGAGATCATCGACCGGCTGATCCGGGAGATCGTCGCCACGAAGGAGCAGATTTTCAAGGCCCCGGTCACGAATGAGAGGGCCTTTTTCGATCAGATGCGCCGCATCCTGGATATCGCCAGCCGGCGGAGGCTCATCTTCGGCATCCTGGTCATGGAGTCCATCAAGAACGACGAACGGCAGGCCGACATCTTTCAGGCGTTCGACAAGATCTATGAGAGCAGCGTGCGGTTCGCCCAGAAGCTGGGGCTCGCTCCGGAGAAGTGGGGAGAAATCCGGACTCCGGCGTTTTTCTTCGGCCTCACGCCGTTCGTGTTCTTCGAGATCCTGAAGGACAAGTGGGCCAGGCACTACCGCGTCGACAGAAAAAGACTCCAGGAGGAATTCTCCAGGTCCTTCGAGGAGATCTATGGAAAATTCGCCATGTCTCTGCTGAAAGAAAGGATACGACCGGGCCGCCGGGCCAGAAATTCAACCCCGTAGGCCCGATCAAGCTCATCTGCCGATACAGCGAGGCGCAAATGCTCAAACCTCGGAAGCGGAAAGCCATAGGAAAACGGCCGGGGGAAGCGCCGGGCGGGACTTGCGTCTGGCCCCCGGCGCGCGCCGCCGGGGTGACGGCACTGCTCGGAGCGGCGCTCCTCGCCCTCAGCCAGCCGTCGCCGGGCCCGGGACCTAGCGGGCGGAGACCTTTACAGCCTGACCTTCCGCAAGCCCTGCCGCGGTGGCTTCAGATTTTGATGAGGATCCTGCGCCGGTAGAGCCAATAGCACATCGACCAGAGCAACGCCCAGGCCGCAAGACTGGTGGCGATTTCAGCGCCCAGATTTCCCGTCCAGCCGAAAGCGGCCTGCGTGAACGGCCGGGCGAGGCGCGCCAGCCACTCCGTCGCGTTGGTCTCGCTGATAATGTAGATGAACAGCGAATTCATGCCGACGATGTTGAAAAAGACGGCGCCCCGCCGCATCTTTTTGACGTCGACGAGCCAGTAGCAGAGCGCGAGCGCCAGTAGGCAGAAACCGCCACTGGCCGCGACGAAAGAGCTCGTGCAGATGCGCTTGATCATCGGCGAGACCCGGGTCAGGGCGAACCCGGCCGTCACTCCGAGGAGCCCGGCTAGCACGAGGACCCGGAGCTTTTTTCCGGCCGGACGCGCGCTCATCAGCCATTGCCCGGCCACAACGCCCCAGATCGTGTGGGCCGTCGTGGGGATGGCGTTGAACGAGACCCAGTGCCCCGCCGAAAGCTCGCCGGAGATCATCATGTCCAACCAGGAACCGAAGTTGTGGTCCGGGACAAAAGGCTGATTGTAGCCGGGGATCCAGAAGACGCGGTAGAGGATCTCCGTGAGAAGGATCAGACCGAAGCTCATGGCGATCTGCTCGCGGGCCGGCCGCTTCATCATGAAGTAGGCGATAATGTATGTCACGGACAGTTGGGCCAGGACGTTCTGGAAGCGGAAGGTGATCCGTCCGGGCTCGATGCAGTAGAGGGCCCAGCCCATGAGGAGGAGGACCAGAGCCCGCCGGACGGCATGGCGGGTTATCCGGCCGCGGCTTTCGCCCCGCGCCTCGCGCTTCGCCGTGGAGAGCGCCAGCGCGACGCCGACGATGAACATGAAGAACGGCTGGACGAGGTCCCAGAAATGGAGCCCGTTCCAGGGATGATGGTCGAGCTGTACCCCGATCGCATGCAGAATCGTCCCTCTCAGGGCCGGATCACGCAGGTGTTCGTACAGAAGCGTGCTTTCCCCGATCAGGAGAAACATAGTGAGGCCGCGGAAGAGATCGAGAGAGAAGAGCCTTTCCTTCAACGAAGCGGCCGCGGAGGCCTCGTTCTTCATCCGTCACGCCCCTGGCCGAAGCATGAACGCTTTTCGGCGACAAACGATAGCAAAGCCGGGGGCCGCCTGTCAAGAATGCCTGGAAGGGCTCGACACGGGCCCTCCCGGAACGCGCCGGACCGGGATGACGGGCCGCCCGTGACCCGCGTCTTCGCGCCCGCAGACCTTCGGCCGCCGGGCCTGGCAGAGGTCTGTGTCCGGGATCCCGCGGGCGGAGGCCTTTAGGGCCTGACCTTCCGCAAGCCCCGGCAGAAAAACGCGTCGCGCCGGGAGATCACCGGCGACCGGGGTCCGTCCGGATCAGGCTACCTCTTCGTGGCCTGGTCGATGAAGGCGGCGACGTTGTCGTGGAGCTTCACCCGGCTTTCGTCGTGCAGGTACATCATGTGGCCGGCGCGATAATAGTCGAGCCGGATGTGGTCCTGGAGCTCGGGGGGCAAGCCGAGGTGGCTCATGGTGAACTCGGTGGCGAAGAACGGCGTCGCCATGTCGTAATACCCGTTCTCGACCTGGACGAGAAGGCGCGGGTTGGTGATCATCGCCTGGGCAAGGTCGGACTCGACGTTGGGCGCGCCCGGGAAGAAGCCGCCGCCCCGCGCGGCGGGAGCGCCGGGAAAGCCGCCCATCATGGGCCGCCGCCGCCAGTTCCACTCGTAAGCGCCGCCACTCGAGGGCTTGTAGACCTTGTCCTGCCCGAATTTCAGCTCTTCGTGATTGTAGGTGTTGAGCATGGCCGTGAAGGCGCCGCCCACGGCCGGACCCTCCGGGTCGCCCTGGGCGTATTCGGACAGGAGGTCGCGGGTGTAGCCCGTGAACCGGGCGTCGATCCGGCCCGTGGTCAGCCCGCGGCTGCGCTCGAGCTCGACGTTGAACTGGGCCAGGTTCACTCGCAGGTCGGCCTTGAGCCAGTAGTTCGGGCCGAGGCCCGTGAACTCGGCGAGCTTGTCGGCCACGGCCTGCTTTTCGGCGGCCGGGAGGGCCGCGCCCTTGAACAGGGCGGTGGCGTATTCGCCCTGGGCGTAACGCCGCACCTCGGCCAGGAAGGATTCGAGGTCCGCCGGCCGGTTCTTCAGCGCCTGGTGATACCAGGCCACGGCGGCATAGCTCGGAAGGTAGAAGACATAGCAGCGGTCATCGCCGGTGCCGAACGTTATCGTGGACATGTCGAGAACGGTCGAGATGAGGACGATGCCGTTGAGATGGATCCCCTCGCGGGACTGGAGGGCGTTGCCCAAGGCGGCCGAGCGGAAGGTCCCGTAGCTCTCGCCCACGAGGAACTTGGGCGAGTTCCAGCGGTCGTTCCGGCTCAGGTAGGTGTGGATGAACTGGGCGAAGGCGTCGACGTCCTCGTCGATGCCGTAGAAGTCCTTGTCCTGGGCCTTGCCCACCGCATGGCTGTATCCCGTGCCCATGGCGTCGATGAAGACCATGTCCGTCTTGTCGATCAGGCTCTCGGAATTGTCGACGAGAGCGTAGGGCGCGGGCGGCGTGAACGAGGCGTCTATTGTGGACACGCGGCGCGGGCCGAAGGCCCCCATGTGCAGCCACATCGACGCCGACCCGGGCCCGCCGTTATAGAAAAAGGCGACGGGACGCGCGCTCGGATCCTTGATGTCGGTGCGGGTGTAGGCCACGGCGTACATCAGGCCCGTCGGCTCGCCCTTGTCGTCGCGGAGAAACGTCGTCCCCGCCGTCGCCCGGTAGGGGATGAGCTGCCCCTTGATGCGGATTACGTGCTCGGACACGGAGGACTCTTCCACGGCCGCGGCCAACCCCGCGGACGGAGAAGACCTGGCCTCCTGCGGCCTCGGTCCTTGCGGCCGCTCCTGGGCCGCGACGGGCATCGACATCGCGAACACGAGCAATACAAAGACCATGAGCACCGGAAGGCTGTTTCTTTTGATCATGCTTTCACTCCTTCTCCTAGGCTGCTTTTCCTGCGCTCCATCGGCAATGTGATAATTTTACCCAAGAGCGCGCTAAAAGGGAAGGGCTTTTCGCCCGGCGGCCCGGGCCGCGAAGGCTAGGCCGGGATTTTGCGTTTCAGGTAATCCGAGTAGTCCTTGACAACGCGCCGGTACGGGACGTTCATCAGGGGAGAGGAGATCATGAAATCGGCGGTCGAGCGGTTGCAGGCGATGGGGACGTTATAGAGGACGGCGACCCTCAGCAGCGCTTTGACATCGACATCGTGCGGAAAAGGCTCCATCGGATCCCAGAAGAAAATTACGAAATCGATCCTGCCGTCGGCGATCATCCCCCCAAGCTGCAGGTCGCCCCCGAGGGGCCCGGATTTGAGCTTCTTGATCTTCAGCTCCTCCCCGGCGATGCCGTCCTCCTCGAGCTTCCGGCGGATCGTCTCCTCGACCAAGCGGCCGGTCGTGCCCGTGCAGACCAGGTCGTGGCGGACGAGCGTGCGGTAATTGTACTCGATCCATTCCTTGAGGTCGCGCTTCCGGTTGTCGTGCGCGACCAGGGCAACTTTCTTTCTCTTTTCCACGGGAAACCTCTCTAGGGCGCGGCGGCGCCCCGCGGCCAAAAATCTCAGACCGTATTATACACAATCCGGGCGCCCGGGATCGAGGCGGGGCCGGAAACGCGCGTGGACATGTCCGCGGCCATCCGGGAGATTTCCGCAGCCGTCCGTTGACAAAAGGCTTGCGCGCGGGCGGGTACTCTCCTATAATTTAATTGAAGGGAAACGTTGTCGGCGCTTGGGGCGTTAGAGACATCGCAAGTTTATTTACACGATTTACGGGTCCAGGCTGGCCCGGCGTCGTGGCATAAGGCGAATCGGGGATCGACTTGCTGGCACAATTTATGCATTGGCATTGAGTGGAATTAAGGGGTTTGTCTAAAGCGCCGTATTTGGCTTTTTTCACCGGCATCGCGGAGCAACGCCCTGACCGGACGATGCTTGCGGCCGGAGCGGGGGGTGTTTTGCGGATCGGCTGATGTTGAAACTGACCGGCCTCAGGAAGTTCTACCGGATGGGAGAGACGGCCGTCCGCGCCCTGGACGGTATCGACCTGCACATCTCGCGGAACGAATTCGTGGCCGTAATGGGACCTTCCGGGTCCGGCAAGTCGACCCTGATGAACATCCTGGGGTGCCTGGACAGGCCGACGGAAGGCTCCTACCTCCTCGACGGGAGGGAAGTGAGCCGCCTCAACGACGACGAGCTCTCCTTCACAAGGAACAAGCACCTGGGGTTCGTGTTCCAGAATTTCAACCTCCTGCCCCGCTATACGGCGCTCAAGAACACCTACCTTCCCTTGAAGTATTCCCAGGTCCGCGAGTCCGACGGTCTGGAAAAGGCGGCCCGGATGCTCGAGCTCACCGGCCTCTCCGGGCGCATGGACCACAGGCCGGCTCAGCTGTCCGGCGGGGAGTGCCAGCGCGTGGCCATCGCCCGGGCCCTGGTCAACGACCCGGACATCATCCTGGCCGACGAGCCGACCGGAAACCTGGACTCCATGACGGCCCACGAGATCATGGCCCTGATCCGGGAGCTCCATGGTCGGGGCCAGACAATTGTCATGGTGACTCACGAAAACGACATCGCGGCCTACGCTGGCCGGATCATCACCCTAAAGGACGGAAGGATCGTCAATGATACCCGGAAGCCGTGAATCCGGATCGACGCGGGGGAGAGCGGCCGCCCGCCGCCCCGGCCGCCGCGCCCGGGCGGTCGCGGTCCTGGCCGCGGCCTGCGTCCTGATCCTCGTGCTGTCTCTCGCCTTCCTTCTGCCCCGGAGCGGTCGCCCGGCGCGCCCCGGAGCCGACAAGATGAGCGTGACACGGGGCGACTTCCGGCCGGTCGTCGTCCTCACGGGGAGCCTGACCGCTCTCCGTTCGGAAGAATTCAAGGTCCCGATCACGGAGAGCTACCGGGTCCAGATCAAGTGGATGGTGAAGGAGGGCGATATCGTGAAGCCCGGCGACCCCGTGGTGCGGTTCGACACCGCGGACCTCGCCTCGTCGATCGAGACGGCTCAGGACTCGTTGAAAGCGAAACTGGAGGAAAAGAGCCAGAAAAAGGCCGACTACGAAAACCAAAAGTTCGAGCTTGACGTCGAAGTGAAAAAGGCCGAGAACGACGACCGTCAGAAGACACTCGACGCGTCTATCCCGGAGGGTATTGAGTCCAAGTACGAGTACGACCGCAAGCAGCTCGAGAAAAAAAAGAGCGACTATGCCCTGGCGGCCGCCCGGACGAACAGGACCGTTAAACTGTCCGAAATCCAGAGTCAGATCGAGACTCTGGCCATCGAGGCCCGGGAACTCGGGGCCCAATGGGGCAGGCTCCAGAACACCCTGAAGGAGCTGACGCTCTTCGCCAAAACCGAGGGGTCCGTCCTCTACGCTGTCGACGAGTTCAGCGACCGGAAGATCCAGGTCGGCGACACGGTTTTCGCCACTTTCACCGTGGCCACCATTCCCGACCTCAAATCTCTCCTTGTCCAGGCATGGATCAGCGAGACCCAGATTCAGCGCATCAAGGTCGGGCAGGATGTCGACCTCCATCTCGACGCCTACCCGGACAGAGACTACACGGGCGTCATCCGGGAGATCTCGAGGAGCGCGGAGCCCGTGCGGCGGTGGGGCAAGTCGCATTATTTCAGGGTCGACATCGGCATCGGGAAGCTCGACCTGGACGTCATGAAGGCCGGGATGAGCGTCCGCTGCGAGGTCCGGGGTCCCGAGCGCAAGGACGTCCTGCTCGTGCCGCTCGAGATGGCCGCGTACGACGGCCGGTCCTTCTGGGTCAGGCCGGAAGGCGGCGAAGCCATTAAGCTCGTCGCCGTCGACAACGATGAGTTTTTTGTAGCCTTGAGCGCGGGAGACAACCCCGCCCTCAAGCCGGGCGTGCGGCTCGCTCCGGTCGGGCAGATCCCCGCCGGCGCCGGGAACGCCGGAAAGCCGAAAACCGATGAGAAAACATAACGGGCAGCATATGGCGGGCCGGGCGGGGCTTCCGGCGACGGCGGCGGTGGCGCTCGCCTGCGTTCTCTCGCTCCTGGCCTGCTCGCGGTCGGGGCGCTCCCGCGTCGTCAGGGTCGTCAAGGCTCCTTTCGACATCAAGGTCCACGCCACGGGACAGCTCCAGTCCTCGGCCTCCTTCTTCGTCGGCTGCCCGTCCGTGTGGCGCGTTTGGCAGTACACGATTTCGTTCATGGCGCCCGAGGGGAAGGAGGTCAAGGAAGGAGACATGATCCTGGCCTTTGACGCCCGCGAGATCATGCAGCGCCTCCAGCTCAAGCAGTCGGAGCTCGATACGGGAATCAAGGAGCTCGACAGGATGAAACTGCAGGAGCAGCAGACCAAGGAAGACCTCGAGCTTCAATACGAGGAAGAGAAGGTCAACAAGCAGAAAGCCGTCGGGCAGGCCGACTACCCGGAAGACCTGATCGCGCCGATGGAGCTGCAGAAGAGGAAGATGGCCCTCGAGCTGGCCGACCTCGAGGAGAAGCTCGCGGCCGAACGCGTGGCGAACCAGATCTCGGGGATGAAGAGCCGGATCCAGGTGCAGGAATCGAAGGTCCGCCTGCTCAAAGACGACGTGGCGCGGCTTGAGGGCGACGTCCGAAAGATGAACGTCACGGCCCCCAAGCCGGGGATCGTGGTCTACAGGCCCGACTGGGACGGCAAGAAGAAGGCCGTCGGCGACACCTGCTGGATGGGCGATACCATCCTTGAACTGCCGGACCTGCGCCGGATGCAGATGAAGGCCGTGATCCTCGAGGTCCAAGCGGGCCGGGTCAAGGTCGACCAGCCGGCCGAGGTCCGGCTCGATTCCAACCCGGAACGGGTTTTCAAGGGCACCATCAGCTCCCTCGGCCGCGTTTTCCGGGTCAAGTCGGACAGCCAGCCGGCGATCGTCTTCGACGCGGTGATCGACCTCTCGGAATCGGACCCCGGGTTGATGCGACCCGGGATGGCCGCCGGAGTCGACATCACCGTCTCTTCGAAGAAGAACAGCCTCCAGGTGCCCGAAGCCGCGATCGTCTACGGCGAGCGGGGCCCGATGGTCTGGAGAAAGGGCTTCCTCTCCCAGGCGCTGACGCCGGTCACGATCGGGGCGAGATCGTCGGGGATGGTCGAAATCCTGAGCGGCCTCTCGGAGAACGACTCGGTCGTCATCCGAGAGGGAACCACCGGGAGGGGACGATGACCGTGATGCGCCGGGCCGGCGCGTTCCTCCTGATCGCTATCCTCGCAGCCGCCTGCGGCCGGCCGGGAGGCTCCGGCGTTGCCGACATGACCATCCGGAAGGGCACGTTCGAAATCGTCATCCCGGCCTTCGGCGAGCTGCAGGCGGCCAAGTCGACGGCAATCGTCGTGTCGCCCGAGAGCCGGTTCGCGCTCCAGACGATCGCCTGGATCGCGCCCGAATATACGATGGTCAAGAGCGGAGACGTCGTCGTCCGGCTGGCCAGCGTGGAATTGGAGGACCTCCTCAGGACCGAGCAGGCCGAGATGGCCAAGCTCAACCTCGAGATCGCTCAGAAGCAGAGACAGCTCGAGAAGGACCGCAGCGACCTCGCGGGCGAGATCTCTGTCACCGCGATCCAGCGGGAGCTCGCGGACGTCTATGCCGCCCGCGACGAGACGATCTTCCCCCGGAACAAGATTATCGAAGACGCCATCGATCTCGACTACCAGAACTTCCGGGAACGCCACTTCCAGGAAAGGCGGGCCGAGCTCGAGAAGCGAATCGCGGCGGAGATCCAGCTCCTCCAAGCCAAGGCCCGCACCCACGAGGTGAAGATCAAACAGTTCCAGGACCAGCTGAACAGCCTCGATATCCGGGCCCCGCACGACGGCATGTGGATCATCGAGAAGCGATGGAATGGGGAGAAGTATCATGTCGGAATGACCGTCTATAGCGGGCTGAAGCTCGGTTCCCTGCCCGACTTGAGCGTCATGGAGGCCAAGATCTTCGTCCTCGAATCGGAGGCCTCGGGCCTCAAGGAGAAGCTGTCGGCCTCGTTGAGCCTTGACTTTGAGCCCGGGCGGACGTTTGGCGGCAAAGTCGTCGGAATCGATACCATCGCCAAGCCGCTCAATGAGGACAGCCCCCTGAAGTATTTCGAGACGAAAGTCAGCCTCGACGCCACCGATCCCCGGCTCATGAAGCCCGGGGTCCAGGTCAAGGCATCCATTTTCGTGACCAGGCTCCTCGACGTCATCGCCGTCCCGAACCAGGCCCTCCTCCTTGATCAGGACAAGGCCTTCGTCCTCGTCAAACAAGGCTCCCGGGCGCGGAAGAGGCCGGTCGAGACGGGGGCCCGGAGCCTCACGCTGACGGTCATCACTAAGGGCCTCTCGGAAGGCGAGGAGATCTATTTGGGAAATCCCGGTCCGGCGGCCGGGGAGGGCAAGGCGTCATGAAGGTGAAGTTCGAGGTCGCGGAATCGGTGGAGTCGCTCCTCCACCACAAACTGCGAACCCTGCTCACTCTGCTCGGCATGATCTTCGGCGTGGGGGCCGTGATCGCCATGCTGAGCATCGGCCGGGGGGCCGAACGGGAGGCCCTGCAGCTCATCGACACCATGGGCTTGCGCAACATCATCGTCAAGGCGAAGGTCTTCGAGGAGAGCAAGCTCAAAGAGATCCGCGAGAACTCGCCGGGCCTGACTCTGCAGGACCTCAACGCGGCCCGCGAAACGCTGCCGTTCCTGAGTACCTACAGCGCGAGCAAGCAGGTCAAGATCTACGCCGTCGTCAGCCGGGCCGGCGAGAGCGACGCCGAGGTCTGGGGCGTGACCCCCACCTACCTCGGGATGGCCGACCTGGGGATGAGCGAGGGGCGCTTTCTGATTCCCTTCGACGACCTCGTTTACGCCCACGTATGCGTGATCGGCTCGCGCGTCGCCCAGGTCCTGTTTCCGGGCGCGTCGCCCCTCGGCCAATACGTGAAGATCAATCACGTCTGGATGACCGTCGTCGGGGTGCTGAAGGACAAGAACCTCCTCAAGGAGGAGTTCCAGGGGATCGCGCTCAAGGGCGAGCAGAACAACATCTATGTCCCGCTGCAAACGGCGCTGGACGTGTTCCGCTTCGGGAACTACGAGTCCGACCTCGACGAGTTCCGGGTGCAGCTCAAGACAAGCGTCTCGAGCGCCACGGCCGCGGCGACGCTGGCCCAGCTCATGAAGCGGCGCCACAAGGAAATCGACGATTATGAGATGATCGTGCCCGAGGCCTTGCTCGAGCAGCACCGCAAGACGCAGAACATCTTCACCATCGTCATGGCCTGCATCGCGGGCATCTCGCTCCTAGTCGGCGGGATCGGCATCATGAACATCATGCTGGCCACGGTGCTCGAGCGGACGAGGGAGATCGGAGTGCGGCGGGCCCTGGGAGCGCGACAGAAGGATATCCGTCTTCAGTTCATCACCGAGACGGTTTCGATCTCCGCCGTCGGGGGGACGGCCGGGATCCTCTTCGGCTTCGCCCTGTCCATCCTCATCTCCGCGTTCACAGGCTGGCCCGTCGGCTGGACGTTCACCGCCGTGCTGCTCTCGTTTGTCGTCTGCACCGTCATCGGCCTGGCGTCCGGGATCTATCCCGCGCTCCAGGCCTCTCGTTTGGACCCGATCGAAGCGTTGCGGCACGATTGAGGCGCGCCGGGACCTCCGCTTATTTTTCGCCTCCGAAGCGGTACCGCAGGTTCACGGCGAACGTCCGGGGCGGGATCACGTGCGTGCCTCCGAAGACGGACTCGATATTGTAGACGCCGGCCTGATTGAAAACGTTCAGCACTTGGACCTCGATCGACAGCGGGAGGCCGTGGCGGGATAGGTCGGCACCCGCCGAGAAATCCGCCACCGTCCGCGCCTGGATACGGTTCGGGTCGAGGCCCGTCCCGCTGTGTACGACGATGTAGGGGACGGCCCACGAGTTGTCGGGGTCCGAGGCGATGTCCTGAGGCCCGACGTCGCAGACGAGGCCCGAGTCGTAACGGACGCTGCTGCCGACCCAGACGCCGCTCCGGCCGACGTTATAGAAGACCTCGAGTTGGGCCTGAAGCGCCTGGTCGTGGTCGATGAGGAACGGGCCCGAAGTGATCGTCGCGAGGTCCGCCTGGTCGAGGAAGAGGCCCCCGGCATACGGCGGCCAATACTCGGCCCGGGTGTGGCCCAGAGACAGGAACCCCTCGAAACCGCGCGTCTGCGCCATGTCCAGGCGCACGTCCCAGCCGTTGTACCGGCCGGAGGAAAACGCGATCGGGAAGACGATCCCGGTGTTCAGGAACTGGTCCTGATCGCCGGCTCCCGTCGATTGGCGCCACCAGAAATCCACGTCGAGGCGGGCGAAGCTGCCGAGCGCCTGTTGCAGCCCCACCGTGAAGGCATTCTGCCGCTCGCAAGGCACGAGCAGCTCCCCGCCTCCGAGCGCCCGGGACTGTTGCACGATGGGCGGGACGAGGGCCGCCGCCTCGGGCGAAGAACTCAACAGGATGTTTTCGTACTCCGGCGAATAGAGAATGCGGTTGTAAGAAGCGCGCAGGACTGTTCCCGTCTTCGGGATGAAGTAAGCCGCCCCCAGGCGAGGCTCCAGGGCGGACTCGCTTTCCGGGAGATTGTTGTAGTCGTATCGAACCCCCAGGTTGAGAGTGAGATTCTGAAGCTTGACGTTGTCCTCGACGTAGGCGGCGGCGTAGGTCCCGGTGCGCCGGCTCGAGAAATCGAAGAGCGAGCCGCCCCGGGTCAGGTCATACGGCGCGAGATTCGGGTTGTAGTCCGGCGAAGAGGGATCGTTCAAGGCGGGATCCGTGATTCCGAAGATAAAATGCTCGTCGATCGGGAACTCCTTGAGGACGGCGCCGGCCTTGATCTCGTGGGGCCCGTGGACCCAAGTGAAGGAGGGCGTCAGGCCGTAGTTGTCGAGCGTCCGGTCGGAGGAGGCCGTGACAGGAGTGTCGTTCGCCGAGGGGATGAGCTCGAATTTCGAGAAGCGCGCGAAGGCGATCAGGTCGAACGTCGCCGAGGGGGAGAAAACATGCGTCCAGCCGAGGTTGATGTTTTCGTCCTGGCTTTTTACGGTCTGATTCTGGCCGGCGGCTTCCTGCGTATAGGTGTTGGGCACGTCCCGGTTCGTCCCGCCGGCGAGGACCGTCAGCCGCAGCAGATCGGTCATCTTGGAGTTCGCATAATCCAGGCGCAGGAAGGCCCGACCGGTCTCGCCGACGTTGTGGAGGTTATCCGGGTTGACGGGGTCGAGGAAACGGTCCGATCGCGAACCCGCGACCGTGGCGAAAAGGCCCCAGTTTTGGGACCCGCCGATCACGGACGCGCCCTCCTCGAATGTCCCGAAGCTCGAGAGGCCGCTCAGGAGCTCCGCCTCGAACGGCTTGCCGAGCCCGGATTTCGTCGTGAGGTTGATAACGGTCCCGATCTTCTCTCCGTATTCGGCCGGGACGTTCCCGTAGATGACCTCCATCGACTCCGCGATCCCGGGATCGATGGAGTCCGAAAATGTGAGGCCGGTTTGATCTGAGATCGTCTGTCCGTCGATCACGTACTCGCCCTGACTGTGCGCGCCCTGGAAATGATAGCGTCCGTTTTCGTCCTGGGCGAAGCCGGGTGTCGCCGTGATCAGCTCCGCCATGGCCAACGACAGGACAGGCGCGGGGGCACGTGCGATGTAGGACTGGTCCACGTCGACGTGAGAGGTGGACGTGTCAGTTTCGAGCTGACCGGCCGCCGGCTCGCCGCCAGTCACGACAACCGTGGCCGAGACGGGGGCGGGCACAAGTTTGATCGTCACCTCGATGGGGGCTACGGACCGTACGGTCACCGTGATCAGGAACGGCGTGAATCCCTCGAGGGTCGCGTGCAGGTGATACGGGTTGAACGGGACATTATAAAAATCGAAGGAGCCGTCCGGCCCGCTCACGGTTTTCGACCTGTACCCGGTGATGTCGTTGTGCAAAAGCAGTTGCACGCCCCCGATCGGCGTTCCATCCGGGTCGACGACGTGACCGACGACCGTTCCCGAGGATTCGGCCGCAGCGGCGCCGGCCGCGAGAGCCGTCAGAAAGAAGATCAGGGCTGAGAAAGAGATGAGCGAAATAGACTTAGCCATGCTCAGTCCTCTTCCTCGAAATCAGGCCTAATTCCCATCAACGGAAATACGGAACATAAATTCATAATTGCACCTCCTTGGCTGTCGGTTCCCTTGAGGCAAGCGGCACGGAAGACCGCCGCGGCGTTGCACGTCCGCCGGCGTATCCGCGCACCGTTTCGGAGGGATCAGGCCGGAGGGGCCCGCGAGAGAAAGGGAGCGACCCTGAGGCATTCGTAGCGGATCGGCACATAGAGCGCCTCAGGCGCGGCGACGGGCAGCAGGCTCTCGAGAGCGTAAACCCCGCTGACCGCGGCCGGGAAATGGGCCGCCGCGCAGGCCGGGCAGTTGGGGTGATGGATGCCGTCGGTGTGATGATGGAAGGCCATCGCGAACGTGGAGAGGCAGAAGACGAGCAGGAAGACAAGCGCGAACCCGCCCGTCCGTTTCATGATGACCCGTCCCGCCTGCCGATGAGCGCCATGAATGTGATCCGCCATAAAACAATTCCATTATGAAGGGTCGCGTCCGGCCTGTCAACACGCGAGGCCCCGACCCTCAGCCTGTCCCGTCCCCCGGCGGGAGGCCGGACGGCGGTCTTTTGCGCGCCGCATGGCGCCGCGGTAAAATGGACTCGGATAACCCGGGAGCGGAGGGAAGAATGGAACAGCGAGAACTGGGTCGGTCCGGACTGAGAGTTTCTGCCCTGGGCCTCGGCTGCATGGGGATGTCCGAATTCTACGGCCCGAGGGACGATCGCGAATCGGTCCGGACGATCCACAGGGCGATCGACCTCGGCATCACCTTCTTCGATACTGCGGACATGTACGGTCCCTTCGTCAATGAGGAGCTGGTCGGCCGGGCGCTGAGGCCGCACCGCAACGAAATCGTCATCGCCACCAAATTCGGCAACGTCCGGGGCCCGAATGGGGAACGCCTGGGCATCAGCGGAAAGCCGGACTACGTCCGCCGGGCGTGCGAAGCGAGTCTGAGACGGCTCGGGATCGAGACGATCGACCTGTACTACCAGCACCGGGTGGACCCGGAGACGCCGATCGAAGACACCGTCGGCGCCATGGCCGGGCTCGTCGAAGAGGGCAAGGCCCGGTTCCTCGGCCTGTCGGAGGCGGCCTCCGGGACCATCCGGAGAGCCCATAAGGTGCACGAGATCGCGGCGCTGCAGTCGGAGTATTCCCTGTGGACCCGCGACGTCGAGGCCGAGGTCCTGAAGACGTGTCGCGAGCTCGGGATCGGCTTTGTGGCCTACAGCCCTCTCGGCCGGGGGTTTCTCGCAGGCGCGATCAAGACCCCGGCCGCGCTCCACGAGACGGATTTCCGGAGAACAAACCCCCGCTTCCAGGAAGAGAACATGAAAAAGAACCTGGCGATCGTCGCCCGCATCGAGGGGATAGCCCGGCGCAAAGGCTGCACTCCCGCCCAGCTCGCCCTGGCCTGGCTGCTGGTGCAGGGCCGGGATGTCGTGCCCATTCCGGGGACGAAGCGCCGGACATATCTCGAGGAGGACGTGGGCGCCCTCGATGTCGCCCTGACCCCGGAGGATCTGCGGGCATTGGATGCAGCGGCGCCCGTAGGCGCCGCTTCGGGGGAGCGCTACCCGGAGCCGGCCATGCGCTCCGTGAACCGCTGATCGTCCGCGGGATCGGCGCTCCTCCGCTCTTTCACATAATCTTGACAAATTCTTGACCGAATCCTGACAACTCCGCCTCGGCCCAGACCTACTTTTCTGGCGATGCGACGCTCCGATAAGAAACCCAAGGCCCCGGCCCGCCCATTGGCGGGCCCCAGGAAAAAAGGGGACTGGCGTTTTTTCGATAGACTCTGTTATCCTTTCGTGGGAAGGGGGAATCCAATGAATTGCCGAAAGTCCATTTGTCTCATTCTCATCGCCGCCTTTGTCCAGCTTACCGTGTCCTGCGTCGGCACGTCGAGTTACACTCCCGAACAGATGAAGCAGCCGGGGAAGAATTACCAGATCGTGCGCGTCCTCAAGAAATTGGGTGAAATCGTCGACTTCGACAAAGACAATCCCGCCGTTCTCGCCGGAAATGAAATCCGCGGCTCGAGCCGGGTCCGGGTAAAGGCGGAAGGCACGACGATCACGAGAGGAGGCGAGGTGTACATCGTTAAGACCATGGATGGCGTGACCTACAAGGCGGAGACATACCGGCGGGACGGGGACGCCTATGTCTTGACGACGAAATCGACGATGTCGATCCCCCTTTCGGACGTCTCGCTCGTCTGGACCCGCGAGTCGAACGGGGTGGGAACGGCGCTCGTCATCGTCGGAGGGGTGCTCGCCGTTTCCGCCATTGTGCTGGTCATCGCCGCCCTGACCAAGCAGTCCTGTCCCTTTCTTTATTCCGCGGGGAACGCCGGCTTCACTCTCGAGGGGGAGCTCTACAGCGGGGCGGTTTTCAAGGGAACCGAGCGCCGCGATTTCCTGAAGCTCCACTCCCTCGCGGCCGGACCCGACGGCTATGTCCTGAGGATCGCCAACGAAGCCGATGAGACCCAATACACCGACGAAATGACCTTGGTGGCCGTCGACCACCCGAAGGACGTCGGCGTCTATGCCGGATCCGACGGCATCATCCACACCGTCCGCTCTCCCCAGACCGCTCTCTCCGCCGTGGATTTCGAAGAGCGCGATTACACCCCGCTCCTCTCCGCACCCGACGGCCGGATGTGGAGCTCGAACCCTTTCGGCAAAGACCCTGAAAATCCCGCCCATTGGAGGTCCGGCCTGATCATCCGTTTTCCGAGGGCCGAGGGCGCCCGGACGGCCAAGCTCATCGTCCGGATCGGCAACACCTATTGGGCCGACCAGGCTTTCGGAAACCTGATGGCCATGATGGGCGGGATAATGCCTTCCTGGTACCGGCAATCAGAGCAGAATCCTGACATCCGGGAGAGGGCGGATAAATTCATGAGCGACGAAGGGATCGGCCTGAAGGTCCAAGTCCTGGGCCGTGAAGGCTGGCGGGACCCTGGATTCTTTTACCCCACTGGGCCCTTCGGCATCAAGGACGACATCATGGTCCTGCCTCTTGAAAACACGCCAAGCGACAGCCTGACGGTTCGGCTGCAGGGCGGCACCTTTTTCTGGATGATCGACTATGCGGCTGTCGATTACACCGCGGACGTGCCCGTGGAGGCCCGCGAGCTGGCCCCGGACAGCGCCGTTGACGACGGCGGCAGGGATGCGCGAGCGTCCCTCCTCAGGACCGACGGCGACTATTTCGTCATGCCGGAGCCGGGCGGATGTGCCCTCGTCAAGTATCCTGCCCCGCCGCTCCGGCACGGGATGGAACGGTCGTTTTTCTTGAGGTCCACGGGCTATTATACGATCCACCCGAGGGCGACGGGGTCTCCAGACCTGGCCAAACTGCTGGCGATCCAAGAGAATCCGGATCTCTTCCTGAAGTTTTCCCTTCAGGAGATCCAGAAGAGGTTCCTGGCGGCGGCCGGCACCGGGGGCGCCCCCGCCGCGGCCCGCACTGGCCGCTGAAGGGAAAAACCCGACCAGGCGTGCGGTCTTCCGCGCGGGGCCCGGGTCCGGAAGGGGAGGCCGGGGGCGGTCAGACAGGAGCCGCCGAAACCTCTCCATCTAAATTTTATCCCTGTTTAATGCTATGATAGATCGTGGTATCGCGCAAAGAAACTCGAAGAGAGGATCGACCGTGAGAGCCACAGAGGAGAAATGGACGTGAGAAAATGCCGTGAACTTTTGCCATTGTACCGGGCTGCGGCCGCGGTCCTGCTGCTCGGCCTGATCGCCCTCGTCGGCGGGTGCGGCGGGTCGGGAAACGCAAAACAAATCATGACGGCGTTCGCCGGGTACTATAACAACGGCACGAACGACATCCCCTGCTATTGGGTCGGGACGACCCGGACCGATCTCACGGGCGTGAGCGGGCACAACGCCTACGCCTATTCCCCGGCGGTTATAGACAGTGGGACGGTCTATACGGCTGGCTACTACTACGACGGCACCAAAGAAGTCCCCTGCTACTGGGCCGGGACGGCGCGCACGGACCTCCCCGGAGACGGGGTCGACAACGCCTTCGCGTTCGCCATCACCGTGTCCGGCGGCACGGTCTATACGGCCGGCTATTATTGGGACGGGGTCAAGGAGATTCCGTGCTACTGGGCGGGGACGACGCGCACCGACCTTGCTGGCGACGGCGTGCACAGCGCCAACGCGTATTCGGTCGCCGTTTCCGACGGCGTCGTCTACACGGTCGGCTACTACAATAACGGGACGATCGACATTCCGTGCTACTGGACGGGGACGACGCGCACCGACCTCGCGGGGGACGGCGTCGACAGCGCAAGCGCCTATTCG
>Ga0187771_10000709_pt1 | contig 20947 bp, 16 predicted proteins | sample 0116_SJ02_MP15_1_FD_133139 | JGI IMG/M metagenome (GOLD analysis project Ga0187771, IMG submission 133139) | Tropical peat soil microbial communities from peatlands in Department of Meta, Colombia - 0116_SJ02_MP15_10_MG | ecosystem: Environmental > Terrestrial > Soil > Wetlands > Peat | place...
CTCGACCCGGTCGCCGAAGAACTCCAGCCGGAACGGCCAGGAGGCTTTGGGCGGGAAGACGTCCACGATACCGCCGCGCACGGAAAGCTGGCCGACTTCGCTGACGGGCTCGCCGGCTTCGTAGCCTACGCCCCGCAGGTGCTCGACCAAGTCGTCGAGACTGACTTCGTCTCCGACGCTCAACTCAAGGGCCAGCGAGCCGTAATAGGAGACCTCGCGGAACCGTCCCAGTGCCGCGGCCAGAGGAGCGAACAGGACGCGCGTGCGGCCGCGGGCGAGGTTCCAAAGCGCCACGGCGCGCTGCTCCAGGATTTCGGCGTGCGGGGAGCGGCCCTCGTAGGGGGAGCAATCGAATTGAGGGAGGGCATGAACGCTGCCGCGTGCTTCGGGATTCAGCCAAGAAAGAAAGGTGGAGGTGGTCTCGCGTTCACTCTCGGCGGCTTCGTTGTCCGAGGTCAGCACCAGGACGGGCCGGCGGAAGTCGGCGGCAAGTGCCGCCACCACCAGCGCCTTGGCCGGGCGCGTGAGGCCGGAGAGCGTGAAAGCCGTGCCGCCCTTTTGCAGGCTTTCGCGAGCCGTGCGGAAGGCCGGGTGTTCAAGGACGGCATGGAGGAGGGAGGAAACGTCCATCATGTAAGAGTTCGCATTCAACCGTCGAAAGTTCGCAGCGAAAACTTCCTCAACGCCGCGCGCCTTCAACTCACGAATGTCGACCGCGGGCAGTTATTGGGCCTTGTGCTCGTTACTTGTCGCTCGTCACTGTCTTTAAGGCCGCTTCGATGATCGCGGATGTTGAATAGCCCGGTACGACAGGGATGGAAACGACTTTCCCGCCCGCGGCTTCGACTTCCGCGCGGCCCACTATTTCGTTGGGCCCCCAGTCGCCTCCCTTGACGAGCACCGCCGGTAGCAGACGCGCGATGACAGCTTGCGGTGTGAGGTTGTCGAAGATAGTGACGTAGTCCACAGCCGCGAGCGCTGCCAGGATTTCGGCGCGCTCCGCCTCCAGTTGGATGGGCCGGCCAGGGCCCTTGAGTGCTCGCACGCTCCGGTCGCTGTTGACGGCCACAATCAAGGCGTCGCCGAGTTGGCGCGCCTCGGTCAGATATCGAGTGTGACCCGGATGCAGCAGGTCGAAGCAGCCGTTGGTGAAGACAATGCGCTTGCCCTGCCGCTTCAGCTCCTCGACAAGCTCGTAGGCCCTCGGGAGGGGCACAATCTTCTCAATCGCCTTTACCATAGATGCTCTGGATCTGTATTTTAGCACGCGCAAATGCGGGCTCGCGGTGTCCTCCTGAGGCAGGGGTTCGACAGTCTTGCAGGCCTTCCGGATTCCGCATTCTCGTTGCGGTCTCGCACGACGAGCGTAAAATGCTCCGTGCTGCGGTGCGCGGGATCACAAGCGTCGTAGGGCTGGGTGGTGGGCCGCAAGCCTCGGCATGAGTTGCGGAATGACCGCGGGAGGAGATGTCCATGGCAAACACGAAGGTGTCGCGTCGGGATTTCAGCAAGTCGGCGGCGCTGGGCGCTGTAAGCCTGGCGCTTTCCGCCGGACCTACGGTTCGAAATGTGTTGGGCGCGAACGAACGACTCCGCATGGGCCTGATCGGAGCGGGCGGAATGGGCCAGGCCGATCTGCGCGATTTTCTGCGTACGGGCCAGGTGGACGTCGTCGCCATCGCGGACGTCTACGAACCCCACTTGGATGATGCCATTGGCATGACCTTGGGCAAAGCCAAGGGCTATAAAGATTTTCGCCGCCTGCTCGACCTCAAAGATGTGGACGCGGTGATAATCGCCACGCCCGATCACTGGCACGCCATCCCGATGATCATGGCCTGCGAAGCGGGCAAGGACGTGTACGTGGAGAAGCCGCTCTCCCACACGCTCGAAGAGGGCCGCAAGATGGTGGAGGCTGCGGCGCGTCACAATCGGGTGGTACAGGTGGGGACTCAGCAGCGGTCTGGAGAGCATTTCCAAAAGGCCGTGGAGTTGGTGCGCGCAGGGAAAATCGGAAAGGTGAGCTACGCAGAGACCTGGATCCATAGCAACCAGTTCCCGGATGGCATCGAGAATCCCCCCGACGGAGATCCGCCCCCCTGGCTGGATTGGGATCTGTGGCTGGGACCGGCGCCCAAACGCGCTTACAACCGCAATCGCGCCATCTACAATTTCCGCTGGTTCTGGGACTATTCGGGAGGCATTCTCACCGATTGGGGCACGCATCTAATCGACATCGTTCACTGGGCCATGGGCGTGGACGCGCCGAAGACAGTTTTCGCGACGGGAGGGAAAGTGCTGCTCGAGGACAACCGCGAGACTCCGGATACCCTGGAAGTGCTCTATGAATATCCCGCTTCGCCGGTGAGTGGCAAGGAGTTTCTGGTGCGCTTCTCCAACCGGGTCACGAACGGGCACGGGCCCGACGGGCACGGCTATGGCATCCAGTTTTACGGCACCGATGGCACGCTCTTCGTCGACCGCGGCGGCTACACGCTATGGCCCGAGCCTGCGCGAGTGGGCCCGGAGCGCGTCTCTTCGGCGAGCGCCACCAAGGGCGAGGGATCCGCGCAGCATTATCCCCACGTGCTGAATTTCCTGGACTGCGTCAAGTCGCGGCAGAAGCCTAATTCTGATGTCGAAACGACCCATCGCTCGACCAGCGCTCCGCACCTGGGAAACATTGCTTTCAAGTTGGGCCGAAAACTGAACTGGGACGCGCAGCGGGAACAATTTCCAGGCGACGCGGAAGCCAACAAGCTGTTGAGCAAGGAATACCGCGCGCCCTGGAAGGTTTCCTGACCCTCCCGCCGACTGGCCCCGTATCAGACTTTGTGTGCCCTGCATCCGACGCCCCACTGGCGTGCAGGTGACTGTGATGTGGCTTGTAGAGGCGAGCGGGCTGCTGAGCGTAACGCATAGTCTTGACAATAAGTTGGAAGCGTGGCAAGCTGTTGCAAGTGGCGCGAAAACGGGGGGAAAACCCTCTAGGGGCTGCGCCAAAAAAGCCAAAAAAAAGCTTGACAAGATGGCTGAGGCAGATATAATTCGGCGACGGTTTTGACAAGGAAAAATTTAACCTTGGGTTACGCTAGCGGCTCCAGCTCGCGGCCCAAAAAGGAGTCAATGCAATGTCCAGTAAAGGTTTCAGGTTGCGAGTCCCCCTGTTCTTACTCCTTGTGGGATTGGTTGCCATTGCGCCAGCGTTTGCGGGCTCCGCGGTGATCGGGTCCGTGGCTGGGAGCATGAACGCGACGGTGGGCGGCCAAATGCTTGTCCCCAATGCGACGATCTTCAGCGGTGACAGCTTGCAGGTGAAGGATGGGGTGGCGATAGTGGCCGTGGGCAAGGCAAGCCGCATGGTGTTTGGCCGGGACACGGCAGTTTCATTCCTGCGCGACGCGAATGAAGTCACGGTGCTGCTGGGGCGAGGCAACGTATCGCTCTTTCATCCGGATGAGCCCGGGACACTACGCGTGAAGGCCGGCGAGGTTTCGATTGTGCCGGCGGCGGGATTCAAGACCTTGGGCGAGATCGCCATGCTGAATGGCTCGTTGGTGGTGACGACCAAGGAAGGGATGCTGCTGGTCGAGCACGACGGGCAGACCGTGAAGGTGGCGAAGGGCAGCAAGCCGTATATGCTCTCCGCGCCGGCGGCGAATCCGCAAGGTGGCCCATCCGGCCCGCACGTCAGCGGGGGCACGGCACTGCAGGTGGCCGCGTTTGGCGGCAGCGTGGCCTCGGTGATTACCTCGGCCATCGCAGTCAGCCGGGCGGGTGATGCCAACACGGCGGCGGGCAACGCGAACTCGAACGCTGCCGCGGCGCTCTCGGCTGCACAGGCTGCGGCGTCCTCGGCGTCGACGGCCGCAAGCACAGCGGCTGGTGCTGCTGCAGGGGTTTCGTCCCTGTGCAACAACCTGAGCCCGTTCTTCCCTGGGCTTACCTGCGATTAGTCGTAAGCGGAGCTGGAGTTCCTACGGCGGGCGGAGACGGGATCTAATCCCGTAGCCGCCCGCTTTGTATTTCAGTACCCCCGCAAAGCCCCCTTTTCAGGAAGTTGCAAGCTTTGTTCCCCCAACTGCGAACCGGCCGGGGGCAGGGTAGACCCTTTCTCACTCACTCAGCAAATGTGTGCAATCAGGGCAATCGCTGTTTTGTCGGGGCAGGGTGGAACGTCGCCAAGCTAGGGCTTTCGCACGGCCTCGAATTGCGACTCCGGGATGGAGATGCGCTCGAGGCGCCGCTGCTCGTCCACCCAGAGGCTCACATGGGCGAGTTCGGTCGTAATCACCAGGTGATGAAGGTTCAGGGTCGAGCCTTGAATAGTGGTAGGTTCGGTACCTGTTTCCTCGATCGTCAAAGAACCTGGCGTAGCCTCTTGCGGAATGAAGGCGTTCAGGGTTTGCTTACCGCCGGTAGTTGAGGCATATCGGTCAACAACCAGTTGATAGTGATGGACGACGTTGTCGTCCAGCACGACGACATCTTTAGACAGATTGAAATCACGGCGATCCTCCTGCCCGTTCACGGTCTTGTAGAGGGCCTGGGCGGGTGAAACACGGAAGTTCACTTCGAGTTGGGAGGATTGGGAGCCTTTTTGCTTCCACGCATAAGTGAGCGGCCGAAGCTGATTGTCGAGGACCAGGGAAGGGAACGTCTTGACGTCGAGGGTTTTGCCGTCCCGCTCGACGCGCAGGTGGATTTCCGCCTGGGCCTCGACTTTCTCTGCCGAGGAGCGGATTTGGAATGTCTCGGTCCCAATGACCTTCCCCGCCAGTGAAAGCTCGAAAACGCCACGATCCGCCATTGGAGTGGAGGCCGCTTGGCCCCTGGGGAAGGCACGGGGAATGGGGCCGGGCGGGCTGGTAATCAGAGCGAGCGACCCCGCCGCCAGGAATAGCGCCGCATATGATGTGCGAGTCAGATTACGCTCCTTTCAAAGTTAGAAAATAGGCAAACGAAGAATTTGCTTAACGACCTCCTCCGGTTCGCGGGCGTGGGTGGAGACCCTGAATTCAGCTTGACGGTAGTACGGCAGACGCTGCTCCAATAATTGGGCAAAACTGAAGGGATCGCGGAACAGCGGGCGGTTGTCCATATGCGCGCAGCGATCCCGAAGGACCTCCACGGGGCAATCCAGCCATATCGTGGCGCCGCCCCTCTGACGGATGAAGTCCAGGTTGGCGGGTTGGGCGAAGGTTCCGCCCCCCAGCGCGACGACGACCGGCTCGGCTTTCACGGCCTCCGTCAACGCCGCGTGTTCGAGGCCGCGAAAGAAGGCCTCTCCGGAGGTTTCAAAAATCTCCCGCACCGTCGCGCCGCGGTTGGCTTCAATGACCGCGTCGAGGTCAATGAAGGGCCATCCCAGGTCCCGGGCCAGCAGCCCCCCAACCGTGGTTTTGCCGCTGCCCATGAACCCCAGGAGATAAATCAGTTTTGGCCGATGTCGGCCCATCCTGAACGCCGCAGGCTGCCTTCGAGCCTCCGCTCAGGATTATATGAGCCGTGCGCAAGTTGCGCAACCTCTCCTCAGGTGCAAGCGGATATGGGGTAGAAGACAGTTGGTTCTCCACCCGCGTGGCGTGTCGGCGGGGTCCTAGAGCAGATTTCGACGCGCGAATTATCCTGGCTGAAAAGCTGTGCGGCCAAAGGGTCGGTCCCGCCCAACCTGCTATTGTGGCCGCACGCGGATGGTTCCGCTGAAGGAAGTCAGTTCGACTGAGGCCCTGCCGGTATTATGCGTGCCCAACAGGCTGTTTCCCGAATACGCCGGGGAGGGGGCATTCCGCTTGGGGGTAAGGAACAGGGAATTGTCCAGCTTGCCGCGCACCGTCTTGGCGCGAAGCTCGAAGGAAGAAGAGCGAGGGCAGACGATATCCATGTCCCCGCTATAGGCCGAGAGGATGTAGTCGCCGCCCTCCGCAAAATCTCCCTCATAGAGGATGCGGCCGGAAGTCGAACTCGCCCGAAGCTTGGAAGTGGCCGCGGAGACGAAGTGCAAGTTTCCGGTAATCGAGTAGGCCTCGACGCGCCCGGAAGGGCGAAGGATTTCGATGTCGCCGCCCACCGTGCGCGCGATGAGATGCCCGGAGAAGTCATTCACCACGATGCGGCCGCCCACCGACTCCACAGCGGCGTACGCCTGGACTTTCTCAATCTGCACGCTGCCTTGAGGATTCCGGATCTCCACGCTGGACCCCGCCGGGATATCCAGCGTGTAGTCCGTGGCCTGCTCGCTGGCGCTGACGAGGGGGTCCAGGACGTGAGTCGTTAAGCGGACTTTGTCAGCCGCCCCGGTCGGCGGCATGAGTTCGGTGTCAACTTCCACGCGCGGGGAGTGGACCGTGTACTCAACGTGCACCTGCGGCTTGTCCCACCCGCGCACCACCACCTGCCCCGCCAGGTTGGTGAGGGTGATGCGCGGAGTCCCCGTGGTCTCAATCGTCTTGGAATGAGCGCCGAAACCGGCGGCCAGCAGCAGCCCGGCAGGGACCAACAGCAGAACGATGACCGTTCCGCTGCCTTTCCGACCTTCACGCGTCCTCGCGCCTGAACCTCGCTGCCGCATGGCTGTCTGCATCTCTCCTAGCGCCCTTGAAACTCCAAGGCCGTGGTAAGAATCTCCGCCTTCCGCGTATAAGCTGTCAGCAGGTAATCCTGAGCCAGGGTGTTGTCGGGTTTCTGGCGCAAGGAATCTTTGCACTCGCGAATGGAATCGTCCAGGGAGGTCAGTCCCTTTTCATAAGTGTCACGGGTTTCCGGCGCGAGCAGTCCTTCGTTGGCCCTGAAGGTGGCTTCCAGATCCTGGGTCATGCGCGCCAGTTCGCGGTCGTCAGCAAAGGAAGCTGAGGCCACCACGGCGGCCTGCGGGGCGGTGGATACTGAGGCTGCGGATTCCGGTACTTGAAGGGCGATGGGCGAGGCGATGAACATCGCGCCCAATATGGCCAAGCTGGCCAACGCGCCCAACGGCGCGGGTCTGGCGAGCGCCCTCAGGCTTTCCAACCAGTCCCAACCTCGCACTCTCGGGCGGATGAGCCCCTCCTGCTCGAGCCGGGCGTGGAGGTTCGCCCAAACCGAGGGCGAGGGCTCTTGCAGAGGGAGTTGCCGGGCTGAGAACCGCAGTTGCTCGAGGTCCGCCAGCAGCACCGAGCAGAACGCGCACTCGCGGGCATGCGTGCTAACAAAGGGCCGCGCTTCCCCTTCCAGGTAATCCATGAGTTCACGATCGAACTGCGCGCATCCTGGGGTTGGCTGGAAATCTCGTTCGGTCATGACCGCTTTACCTTAACCCTTTTCCGTTCGGCTTATCAACGGGAATCGTGGCGCCGAGGAATTCCTTGCGCCGATCCTCCTTCAATCGATCGCGCAGCTTCAGCCGCGCTTTATGAAGCTGCGACTTGGAGTTACCAACTGAACAATTCATGATTTCGGCGATTTCGTTGTGTTCGTATCCTTCGATGTCATGCAGCACGAAGACTGCCCGATACCCAGGAGGGAGATCTTGGATCGCCCGGGTCAGGCTAACGCGATCGATGGAGCCTACCAGCCGCCGGTCGTCATCCCCGTAGTCCCGCTTGACTGGCTCCTCTTGCGAGGTGTCCGTTTCGTCAAGCGAGATCTGCTGCAAACCTTTCTTCCGGAGGTGCATCAGCACCACGTTGACGGCCAGCCGGTGCAACCAGGTGGAGAACGCAGACTCGCCGCGGAACGTGGCGATCTTGCGAAAGAGCTGAAGAAATGCTTCCTGAGTCAAATCCTCCGCTTCCGCCGTATTTCCCGTCATGCGCAAGCACAGGGAGTAGACGCGCCTTTTATGGGCTTCGAAGAGCGCCGCGAACGCTTTCTCGTCCCCCTTCTGCGCGCGCGCAATTAACTGAGTCTCTGCCGCGGCCTTAGGTAGAGGTGTGCTGTGTGGGCTCAAAAAGGTTCACTAGGGCCGCACCTCGACTCGCAAGGTGAGATGCGGAACGCCAATTGGGAGTTGTATTCGATCTTCCGCGCCACCCCCCTTGGCGCCATCCCCTCACCGCCCGGGCCCCGTGTCGGCCGGGACATGGACCACGGCCTTCCCGATTCCCACATTACCCGCTGTATCCGAGGCGCGGAGCGAAACAACGTGCTCGCCGGGGTCCAGTTTCTTTAACCGCACCGTGAAGGTTTCGGTGCGCGAATCGACGATGCCGTCGTCGGACTGCACCTCCCGCCATTCCTTCCCGTCGGTGGAGGTTTCGGCGCTGCGCAAGGGCGAGGTGCTATCCGCTGCTTCGAACTGCACGACGACCTCCTGCCCCTCCACGGTTTGCTTCAAGACACGCACTTCGGGGGGGGTGTTGTCTACCCAGAAGGGGGCGCTCAACAATTCAGCTTCACGGGCAGTCTCCGGGGGATTTGATTCCTCGTCGGAAGCTACCACCCGCGCGACGTACTTGCCGTCCGCCAACGTGCTGGGGTCCAGAGTGTAGGTCGTCTGGTGCAACTTATTCTTTACCAGATGCCACTCCTGTTCGTCAGAGGCCCTGAGATACAAGGTGTATACGAGCGTATCGCCGTTTGGGTCGTCTGCCTGCCACGTTAAGGTTACCGGCGTCTTACCCAGCGTCCCGCCGGGCGCGGACGGTGAGCCAAACCCCGCGGAGGGCGCGGAAGTGATTGTGGATACCACGGCACCCGAGGAGGCACCGCCGCCGGTGGGGCTGGTCCGTTCCCCGGCCGTGCTCACGTTCAGCGAGCGGATCTGCGGAGGCAGATTCTGATTCAGATAGGCAAGCGTAACATCATCGAGGACGGGCGTCCTGGCTCCTGAGGAGCGGAAATTCGCTTTCCATTGGATATAGCGCGCCGGCGGGCTGGAAATAGGACTGCCGTGGGGGTCGTGATAGGGCCCCGCCCAGTCACTCCAAGTCTGGTCCGGCCGTTCGGAGTTTCCTGACCGTGTGTAGAATTCCAGGCTCGTTGTCTCCGGGACGTCGGCCCGCCAAGCCAGCACACCCCAGCGGGAAATGAACTTGGTATCTTTGACAGGGGACTCGTAGGAGCCCTCGCGGCTGGGCGTCGCGCCGATTCGGAACAGGCTGGCGACGTTGCTGGTGGCGATGTAGAGGTCAGGCCCGTCCAGCATCAGCCGGGTGGCCAAGGATTCGTGAGTTTCCGCCAGCAGGGTCAATTGCTGTCCGTCGCGCTGGGGGTTCAGGTCGAATATCCGTCCGTTGGCGTCCGTAGAGAACAGCACGTGGTGCTCGCGCACCGCCAGCCCGAAGACACTTTCGCTATTTGAGCTCCAAATCGTCTCAGCGGAAGAGTCGGGGAGAATCTCGATTAACGCGCCCCTTCCCTGGGGAATCTGCAGCGAAGGGATCATACTGGCGAGGGGTGTTAGGCGATTGAAACTGGGCGTCGCCGCTGATTCTGCCGGCGGGTTTTGGGCTTTGGAGGCCGCCTTCTGTTCGTCCTCGGACCCCGTCACCGTGACCGTGACCGCAGGCCCCGGCGTGGCGCTCGGCTGGAGGGGGCCAACCAGGACCTCCGGCGTCCCCTTGCCTCCGGTGCCCCCCAGCGCCGCGGCATAGATGTTCCCCTGGGAATCCAAAGCCAAGTCGTGGATCTCCGGCAAACCAGCTTGGAAAAGCGCGAAGGCTTTCCCCTCCGGCGTGATTCGGTAGATCAAGCCGTTGGGGACGGTTCCCGCCAGCAAGTTCCCACTTTTGTCCAAGGCCAGGCACATGATGTGCGATTGCTTGCTATCGAAGAAGACCGTTCCGTTGCCGGCGGAGTCCACGCGGAAAATCTGGCCTTTGTCACCGGTTCCCACGTAGAGGCGGCCTTGGGTGTCGAAGGCCAGCGCCCAAATATACTTGGCCTTCGGATCAAAGAAGGCCTTGGAGGCCCCGTCCGCGGTCACCCGGTAAACTTTGCCCTCGGGGGAACTTCCCACGTACGCCGCGCCATCCGGCCCCACGGCGATGGCGAAGACGTCCGGTTCTCGCGCCTTGAACAACAGCGAGGCCTTCCCTTGCGGGTCCACGCGAAAGACTTTGCCCTGGTGGCCGGTGCCCACATAAAGATTGCGGTTCCGGTCCCGGGCGAGCGACAGGGCCAGCGCCTCTTCGGGGTTAAAGACCAAGCGGGATTCCGGCGCTAGCATCAATTCGCCTTCCTTGGTCAGGGAAGCGCTGTGGAGCGTGCCTTGCAGGAATTCATCGTAGGAGCCCACCTGCCAGAAAGTTGTTTCCACTCCGAGCAAGGGAACCGTGAAGGCCGCCCCCAGGAGCAGAACTTGAATTCTCTTCCCGATTTTCATTCGTCTACCTTCAAGCCCTCTAGATCCCCGGACCCACAACTTTCAGGATCAGGTTCTTCTGCCCACGGATCGTGTAAGGGAACGGTTTGGTCTCAAAATCGCCCACCACCGAAGTCCCGCTGAATATTACGCTGGAGGATACGGCGGGGTCCGACAGGAATGTTTGGACCAAAGAGGGCGGTGGAGAAGGGTACTCGTCTCCCTGGATGATGAAGGAGCGCTGGGGAGCCATGAGCAGCGCGTAAACTCGGTTGTTCCGACGCAGGCGATTCAAGGCCAGGACCAGTTGCCGGAGGTCTCTCGGCGCCGACCCGACGGGTGTGAAACGCAATTGCAGCGCGTTCAGGGCGGCCCCGCTGCCTACCACCAGCGAGAGCATCTTGTCACTGACACTCGGAGGAATATCCACGGGGATTTTCTGCGTCAGCGCCTCGCCCGAGGGCAATCGGAGCAGGGCAGTGACCTCGATATGATCGCCCGGGCGCACTTCCGACTGCGTGCTCCACACCTGTTCCAAAGTGGCAATCCGCTTCTCTTCGCGGGAAATAACGGAGAGGTCGATGCCCTCGATGCGGACATCCGGCAGGCCGCTCCCCATGAGGTAGGCCAGCGGAGTGCTCAGCGCGGCGGTTGCCGGGCCGGCCGTGCCCGCGTCGGCTGAGACGACGTCCTCCACGTTCACGGGCTCGCTTCCCGCCAGCCGGATCTTGCCCTTCAGCTCCAAAGTGCTGGGGCCGATACTCGGTTCCGTCGCGGTGATTGTGGAGACCAAAGACAGACCGAAGAGCAATGGCGTGAGGAAGGGTTCCTGCACAACCTCAAAGTTGTAGTCCACTTGCCTGCCCAGCGTGGAATCCACATGGACTTGGACGGGAATCATCCCCGCGTCCTTGTCGCCCACGGTCCCATAGATGGCGCTGAAGCGGTCCTGGCGGATGGTGCCCACCACCGGCCCCACTGTGTCCAGCTTGAAAGATGACAGCAGGCTCGGCACGGTGACCAGGACGCGCGAGGGGGCGAAGGGGAATGCCGCCGGGCCGGTGGCCATAATCCGGTGGCCGCAGGCATAAAGCTGCTCGCCCTGCCGGAGTGTCACCGTGCAGTCCGCGTTCAGGTTCAGGTCGCCATACACCAGCAATAAGCTGACCATGGAGCCCGGCTCCAGATCGGTCTTAAGCGTTTCGTCCTGATCGCTCCCGGCGAGCCCCGCACCCTGCGTCAGCTCGAAACCTAATTCGCGGAACACCGGCGCGTAAAGACTGACCGCTTCCTGAGAAAAGCCGCCGAAGCGGAGAGGGAGCCGCAGATTCATCAGAGACTCGGGGCCGGAGTCCCTTGGCAGAAGTTTGGCAAGGCTCTGGGGTCCGGACTCCTCTTCGGGTATCAGGCGTACGGCATCGGCCGGGCCCGTCGAGACACGCGCGATCCGCGCCGGCAGGTCCATGGCGGCGGGCGCGACGGCCGGAGCCTTGCCCTTGGGAACCATGTCCAACATGTCGTTAATAGGAGTGATTCCGGCCAGGGGCTCCTTTGAGAACGGAAAGGAAATGGCCACGGCCCCAACCAGCTTCCCCTGCACGTAGACCGGGCTGCCGCTCATCCCGGCGATGACGCCGGTTTTATCCAGTGGACCGCCGGAAAGCCGCGCCACAATGAGGTCCCGTTTGGGCGCCAGAACGTTCTTGAGCACTCCCAGGATTTCCACCTGAAATTCTTCCACTTTATCTCCGGAGAAGATGGTCCGCCCCACACCTTTCAGGCCTGCGTGAACTTCGCTGATAGGAAGAAATTGCGTGTCGGTTTGGCCTTGCAGAGCGGGGCCCGGGGCAAGCAGCACGCCCAGAAGGAGGGCGAAGAGAATCTTCTGGGCTCCGTGCGGTGCGACGCGCTTCTCGCCCATGCCGCGCGCGCGAGCGGCGTGCCTCAAATCACAGAGTCCGGTCCGGCATTCCTCCCGGACGCGGCGGATTGGAAATCGCATTAGGTTCAGGTGGATCACTGCATTGTAGCCTGAGTTTCCAGTCTAAGGGCAAACCTTTCAGGCGTCAAGCAAACGGTCCCGCGGACCCGAGTCCTGCCGTCCCAGGCCGGCCATTGACCGCCGCTGATGGGGGCGCAATGCCGATGGGCGAGGCAAATGGCCCCAGGGGCTTGCCATCGAGAATCGTCAATCCAAAGTCTGTTTAAGGGATTGCAATTCCAAACTTCTTATGTATGATTAGCTTCAACTTCTGGTGAAAAGGAAGGTGCAAATGACTCAGTACATGGAAGTCGCAATCTGGTGTTTGATTGTGATCACCGGGATTTCGGCGTATTTCCCAGTCATTTACATTCGCAAGACCAACAAGATATTGAAGGCGTTGGAGCAGATCGAAGCGAACACTCGCAAGCAGTAGGCCTGGCAGCCTGGTCGAACCGAAGCGCTGGGCCGCTTTGGATCCACTCTGCCTGCGCTGAACGGGTCGAGTGCAGGGGATTGCCGGTTCCGCAGGCACACGAGCAGCCCAACAGCCAAAGGTTTGCCGTAATCTGTCGGGGATCGAACAGGAAGTGGCGCGCGGCTCGCCTCTTGCCCCCGTGTGGGCAGGGTGTCGAGAGATCGCGTGTCCTTTGATTACCCAGGAAAAGCAGGTGGGGGGTAGGCCAAGCCCGTCAGGAGATGGGCTCTACGGCAATATGGCGGCGACCCCGCCGGCGCGAGATGTCAGGCTTGGGCTGCTGGCAAAGGGGAGTAATCCGTCGGCTGGCGGCCCATCCTACCAACGCTATTTCTTGCCTAAGTAAAAGACCAGTCCGGCTGAGGCACGGATGTTGTTCTGCCTCACTTTAAAAAAGGGAGTGGCCAGGTAATCGGCCTGAATAAACCGGATGGCCACGCGGTCGTTCACCTTGTAATCCAGCCCACCACCAGCGGCAAATCCGAAGTCAAATTTGGCTTGAGAGAGTCCCAGATAACCCACGCTGCCTCGAACCGCCCCCAGCAGCACTTGGCCAAAGGGCACAAGCTTCTCGGACTTGCGGTAGGTGAAACGCGGCCCGTACGCAAAGGAATGGACATTGACGTTGACGCCACCAGGATGGGCATAATGGCCCGTGAAGTTCATCACTCCGCCGAACCAACGGTTCAGGTTCTGGGCAACATCGAAGTCCCAGCCGTGAAGCCCCAGGTCTACGCCGCCAACGTCCGCCCTCATGTACGAATACCCGCCATAAACTTCCCAGGCGGGAACGTTCTGCGCCATCGCCGGAAGCGCAAAGAGAAACACGAGGGCGATGACTCGAATCACCTTTAGCATTGAACAAGCCTCCCCGGCCAAACCCATTGCCTCCGTTAGTTCACGGTTAGCGTCACCGTGGCTTTATGAATCAGCGTCCCGGAGGTTGCCGTTACGGTCAGAGTGTAAGTTCCCGCTGGTGTCCCCGAGGGCGCACCGGTCTGCGTTCCGCCTGCACAGGCTCCCCAGAGGAGCACAGAGCAAAGGGCCGCAGTCAAAATCAACAAGCTCCGCCGACGCTGTCGTGCCAGCAGCATGCTGACCAACATCGCCAAGACGAAGAGCCACATCCCAAGTGGCGCGGCCCCCAGGACACGCAAGGGCGGAAGGTTCATTCTCGGCCCACTACGCGGCCACGCGCTCACACGCGCGGTGGTGGTGACGGATACCGTGGCAATGGCCGCAGTGGCGCCACTGGGCGTAACCGTCCCCGGGGTCACTTGGCAGCTTGCCTGAGCGGGGGCACCGCTGCACGCAAGCGTGACGGGGCTACTGAAACTACCTATCGAAGTCACTTTGAGGGCATAGGTCGCCGTCTGCCCGGCATAGATGGTGGCCGCCGCCGGAGAACTGGCCAGTGAGAAATCGCCGGAGGAAGTGGCAGACCCTGTGCCCGAAAGCGTCACTTGTTGAGGGCTGCCCGGGGCATTGTCCGAGATGGTCAAGGTGCCGGTTGACGACCCTGAAGTCGTGGGCTGGAAGGTTACGGTGATGGTGCACGAGGCGCCGGGATTCACCGTGCCCCCACACGTGTTGGTCTCGACAAAATTCGCGCTCACGCCAACGCTGGTGATGACCAGGTTCCCGTCCCCGATGTTCGTGAGCGTGAGGGTGTTAGTCCCCCCGGACTGGCTGAATGTCAGGCTCAGGACCGAAAACGAAACGGCCGGCGCCGTGCCGTTGCCGGTGAGTGAGACAACCTGCGGGCTATTCGCCGCGTTGTCTGTGATGGTGAGCGCGCCTGTCCGGATGCCGGTGGCGGTCGGGGTGAAGGTGACATTGACGGAGCAACTCGACCCGGCCGCCAACACGTTCGTGCAACCGTTGCTCTGGGCCGGCGACCAGACGAAGTCACCTGAGGCATTGATCCCTGCAATCTGGAGTTGGGAGGAAGTGCTGGTATTCGTAAGCGTGACCGCATCCGTACCCGTGATCGTGGCGGTGCAGGAGGTGTTGACCAGACAATTCGCGAACGAAATACTGGTCGTGCTGAGGCTGACCGTGGGCGCGGTTCCTGTCCCCGTAATGTTTGCTGTAAATGGCGTCCCGAGACCTTGGACGGAGACAGACAAGGTTCCCAGGCGGGCGCCGGGTGCCGTGGGGATAAAGGTAACATTCACTGTGCAAGAGCTGATAGTGCCAGCAGGCGCAGGGCCAGGGGGCTGCAAAGTTGCTCCCATGCACGTGTCGCCGGCGCTCGGCAGGGTGTAGTCGCCGCTCACAATCAGATTCGTGATGACAGCTGGACTGGTGCCGGTATTAACAAGCGTTACCTGAATAGTGGGAGGAGTGGGTGTACCGACCGGAATGGGGCCAAAGGCTATCGGCGAGGGGTTGATAGCGATTAGGGGGCCTGATTGTGCGATTACCTTGGAGATGAACGCATCGCAATTGCCGCCCTGGTAGGCCTGGAAAGGGTTAGCGACAGGGAAGTCCACAGAACATGTCTGGCCGGTGACGAATGCGTTCCCGCTGGTGTCCACGGCGATGCCGTTGCCGGTGTCAGTGTTGCTGCCCCCGAGGAAGGTCGAGTACAAAAGAGCGGAGCCTGACGGGTTCAGCTCGGTCACGAACGCATCCGCATTGCCACCGCCGTAGTTCAGTTGAAAGACTGAACCTGTCGTCGGGAAGTTCACGGAACTCGTCGAACCCGTGACGTATGCGTCACCTTTGGGGTCAACCCCAATCCCTGTGCCCGCATCGGCGAGGGAACCGCCCAAGTAAGTAAAGTATAGGAGAGTGTTGGTGCCGGGGTTCAGCTTGGCCACAAATGCGTCGCCTTCACACACGCCCTGGGTATCAAGCGCACAGTCGGCCTGATAAGCTCCGGCGGGCGGGGTGAACCCCAGGGTCGCCTTAGTTGATGCGGTCGCCCCCGTGACATAGGCATTCCCCAGACTGTCCACGGCCACGCCATTACCTTGGTCGAGGCCAGAGCCTCCCAGGTAGGTGGAGTAAACCAGGGAACCAAAGCCACAAAGATGAGTATTAACCATTGCCAAAAACGCATCGCCGTTCCCGCCGTTCACTCCCTGCAAGCGCGCGGCAGTAATGGGGAAATTCGTCGAGTAAGTGAGTCCGGTTACAAAGGCGTCCCCGACACTGTCGATCGCCACTCCATTGGCGGCATCCTCATTATTTCCGCCCAGGTACGTCGAGTAAAGAATGGACGTGCCCGTAGCGCTCACTACCGTGAGGAAGCCATCCGAAGCGCCCCCGCCGAAAGCAGGCCGCGCACCGCACACGATGGGGAACGGAGGAGGCGGGACGGCAGGAGGAACGATGGGGACCGTAGGAACGAAGTTGGCAGTCGTTTGGCCCACCACGTAGACGTTCTGGTTGCCATCAACCGCGATGCCCAAACCCTGGACGTCCTCATAATATCCGAGATAGCCGGAATAAATCAGCGCGGAGCCTTCGACATTCAGTTTCGTAACAAAGGCATTCGAAACAATGAGTCCTTGTGGGTTCCACGTGGCGCCGCACTTGCCGTCTGCTCCACACAGCGTACTGAACGCAAGAGCCGTCACTGGGAAGTTGGGTGAGGTCGTGTAGCCCGTTAGGTATGCGTTGCCGAAGGTGTCCACTGCAATGGCATTCGCGTAGTCCGTGCTACTGCCCCCAAGGTAGGTCGAGTACAGCAGCGTAGTCCCGTCCGCGCTAAGTTTTGAAACAAACGCATCCTGGGGAAAATCCAGAGGCCCGCCGACATTGGGTTGCAAAGGGTGGGCCGTCGGGAAATCCGTTGAGTCCGTTCCGCCAGCGACGAACGCCGTGCCGTCGGGGGCAATGGCAATGCCTTTGCCGGTGTCAATGCCGCTGCCGCCCAAGTAGGTCGAGTAGGCAAGCACCGGGTCGATGACCAGGGGCTTGCTTCGATCGTAGCCATGGACCGCGAAGGTGACGCGGTTGTCGGCGGCAAGAACGTAATGGACGTCAACCAATTCTGAATTCTGAGTTCTGAATTCTGGATAGCCCAGGCCCGGACTGGATTCCCCTGGCTGAAAAGCGATCGGCTTGTGAAAACGCACCTCACCGCCGCCGGTTTGGATCACCAGATCGCCATCGGTGGCAATTTCCAGTTTCGGCCTTCCAGTTTCCGGTTTCCAGTTTCCAGCTTCCACTTGCAGTGCGACTGCGTCGAGGTCCGCGCCCGGAGCAACCACGAAGTCGTACTCCAGTTGTCGCTGGTTGCCGTAATAGATAAGGTCTACGCCGGGATACACGCCCTCGTACTTCACCTTGGCATAGTTCGGCAGATTGGTGCGCCACTTCTTCGGTTCGTTGCCAATGAAGTAATTCGACTTGCCGGGCAACTCATTGAGCCCCACAACCTTGGCAGTTCGATTCGCGCCCAAGAGGGTAAAGCCAAGGACATCTGTGGTCGGTTTTCCGTGGTCCGTTGCGTTCGCTTTCTGCAACTGCGGGCCGTCAACCGACGACTTGTAACCGTGCTCCTTCTGCTTTGTGGCTAAGGCCTTTTGCTTGCTGAGCGCGAGCACCGCCCCTTCGTCGGTCAGGAACAGGGTGTACCCACTCCCGCGAGAGAGAAACTTCACGCGGGGGTCGGTCTGGCCTTGGTTGGGCTCGAAGCTGAGGGGCAGCCGGCCATAGGCTTCGCTCAAGGAGGGGCGTGACAGCTTGCCCGCGACGGGAGGCCCGTCGTCCTTTGACCTTGGTGCGCTATCCCTTGCGACCGACGACTGACTGCTGACCGCGGGCGGGTTGGATGTCGAAATGGTTTGCGCCGCCCCCGGTGACGGATGCTCCGCTGCGAACGGAAGCTGCCTGGATTGCATCAGGGAGAGCGCGCTCATGGAGAGGAACAGAGCCGAGGCCGCGCGTCGCAGTTTGCGGGAAAGACCGAACGACTCCTGGAACGCTCTATCGCTTCCTATAGCTTTTTTGTGAGCCAAACTTAGACCTTTCCCCGGGCGTTGATTCTACTTTTCTCAATGCCCCTGGCGGACTTCGTTTCCCAATGAGAATTTCCCATCGCCCGCGTGACTACCTGCCCACGCGAAAGACGATCGGGGCGCTCCCTGGATGGTGAAGGGAGCAACCCCGCCTAGCTAGGAAGCACCCGCCCCCTCAAGAATGTGAGGAAGTGAGCTCAGGTGATTCCTCCACCGGTTTGGGTTGTCCGTCCTTGCCCGGTTCGTAGCGCTCGATCATCAACTGGTCGCCCACTTCCGTGCGGCTCCTGTAAATCGTGTGCGCGGGCAACTCCAGGACGCTTTCGGCACGAAAGTTAGGGCGTGTCACCGAGAAGGGGCGAAGCAATTCCCGGACTCCGACCACTTTGAAATCCTTGTCAATCAGCACGACATCGAAGGTGAAAAGCATGCCGATAGTGTGAATGGCATTCGACGGAACAATCCACACGCCGCTGCCGGGCTTGAGTGACCGCCTGCCCAGCAAGCCGACCAGCCGGCCCAGGACGGAGTCGGCTATCTCGACCTGCAAGGCAAGAAAGGTCTCCTTGGTCTGGTTATAGACAAACACGTAGCGGTCGTTCTGGGGCATGCATGCCTCTTCTTTCGACCTCCACTGCCTTACTTCGGCAGTCGAGCCTTTTTCCTCATCCTGTAAACAAGGATCACGAACACGATCACCGCGCAAATTCCGGAAACGACCCGAATCAATGTCACGTTGTCCACGCGTTCACCTCGATTTGAGATTTTGCTTGCGGGTTGATGTCATGCGCCACCCAGTTTCGTGAAACTCTTCATGATGATGATGACCGCCGGGACCACCGTCACGATGAACACGTTCGGAAAAATGAAGAAGACGAGTGGCGGCACCAGTTTGATCGTCGTCTTGGCAGCCATTTCTTCGGCTTGTTGCCTGCGTTGAGTCCGCAGAGCGTCGGAGAAGTTTCCCAGGGACTTGGAAATGGGCGTCCCAAAGCGGTCGGTTTGAACCAGCATGGCCACGAAGGAGCGCACGCTTTCCAAGTCGACCCGGCCGGAGAAAGCCCTCCAGGCGTCGAGGCGCGGAACACCCGCGCGCTGTTCAAAATTGATTTGCAATAACTCATCGCTTAATTCGGGGTGACTGACGTGAAGTTCCTGGCCGACGCGGAGAATCGCTTGGTCCAGACTCAGACCGGCTTCAATACAGATGGCCAGCAAGTCCAGGGCATCGGGAATGCTTAGCCGGATATTTTCTCGCCTGGTCTTGATGGCGTGGGCCAGCCAGAGGTCGGGCACGAAAAACCCGACCACCAGCGCCAGCAAAAAGAACAGCAAAACGTTTTGTTTGACCAGGAAGGCGACGCCAAGTCCGGCCACGAGAGGCAGGAGGATGCGCGAGCCGAGGAAAATATCCGCGTGGGCGCGCTTCCGGTAACCCGCCAGCAGCAGGCGGCGAACGAGGTCAGGATTGGGCTCACCCGTGAAGAAGCTGGTCAAGAAGGCAAACGGCTTGGCCAAGCGTTCGACGTCCAGCCCCGATTGCGGGGCGGGCGCACTTGCCTCCTCCGGCATGCGGGGTTTCTGCGTGACCTCTTCCAGCAAGCTGCTCTCGGGCGAGCGGCTGGGGAACAAGAGCAGCATCAGGAGGAAGCTGCCCAGGAAGATGCCCAATCCGATCAACACGACAGTCGCCGACATAGATTCTACACCCTTATGTCAATAATCTTTCTTATAATAAGAACTCCGATCACCATCATGACCAAGCCGATTTCGACCAGCAAAATGCCCAGGGGGTCGGTGAGCAGGATTTTCTCGTAGTCCCGATTGACCAGCTCGATCAATCCGAATAGGAGGAAAGGCGTCATGCAAAGGATCCAGCCCGTGAGCCGGCCCTGGGCCGAATAAATCTTGATTTGGCCGCGCAAACGGGCACGCTCCCTCATGACCTCGGACGCTTTGTCGAGGATGTGAGCGAGGTTTCCGCCCGTCTCCTTCTGGACCAGCACGGCCGTGGTAAAGAACCGCACGTCGTCGCGGGGCAATCTCTCGGCCAGGCTATGAACGGCATCCCGCATGGGCAGTCCCAGATTCTGCTCCTTGGTGATCCGGCGAAACTCAATGCCCACCGGGTCGGGGACCTCGCGACCGACCATCTCCATTCCAGCTTGGATCGTGAGCCCTGCCCGCAACGCTCTGGACATCAGATCGACCGCCTCGGGAAACACCTTGTCACAGCGTGAGAACCTCATTTCGCGAAGGACATACAGGTACACGCAAGGTATAAAGCCCGCGGCCACGCCCACGACCACGCAGATCAGAGGGGCGGGTATCCATATTGACGCCACCCACCCTCCCACCAAGGCCGCCCCCAGCGAGCACATAATGATGAGGGGGGCCGGCCAGTGCTTCCCAGCCTGTTCGATGAGCTTCTGTACCGGAGGGGAGCCCGGAAGCCACTTGGCCATGTCGGTCATCCAAGGGCTGGCGGCGAAGGTTTCTTCCTTCAGAATCGTGACATCGACGGCGCCGGCGCGGCGGCCCTCGGCGATTTCGCCCAACTGACGCTGGATAGCCGTTTCCATTCGAGTCGGGCGCAGAAAATAGATCAGCACCCCGAAGGTGAGGACCAAGAGCAGCAGAAACAGGAGCATGGGAGACATAGCGACGTCCTCCGAAGCTACACCTTCATCGAATGCTCAAAATAGCTCGCCGGGACGTTGATCCCTGAGGCCTTCAGCTTTTCGGCGAACTTGGGCCTTATCCCCGTGGCCATGAAGGCTCCCGTAACCCGGCCCTCGGGCGATACGCCGTGCTTTTGAAAAACATAGATGTCCTGCATGCTGACGATCTCTTCTTCCATGCCGGTAATCTCTGAAATATGCGTGACGCGGCGGGTCCCATCATGGAAGCGGGAGATCTGGATAACAACTTGGATGGCCGAGGCGATCTGGCGGCGCACGGCCTGCTCGGGCAGGTTCAGGTTGGCCATGAGCGCCATCGTTTCCAGGCGGGCCAGGGCGTCACGCGGGCTGTTGGAGTGGACGGTGGTCAAGGAGCCATCGTGCCCCGTATTCATGGCCTGGAGCATGTCCAAGGCCTCTTCGCCGCGCACCTCACCCACGATGATGCGATTGGGACGCATACGCAGGGAGTTGATCACCAATTGCCGCTGCTTGATGGTGCCTTTGCCCTCCACGTTGGGAGGCCGGCACTCCAGGCGCACCACGTGGCGC
>Ga0187771_10000710_pt1 | contig 20923 bp, 8 predicted proteins | sample 0116_SJ02_MP15_1_FD_133139 | JGI IMG/M metagenome (GOLD analysis project Ga0187771, IMG submission 133139) | Tropical peat soil microbial communities from peatlands in Department of Meta, Colombia - 0116_SJ02_MP15_10_MG | ecosystem: Environmental > Terrestrial > Soil > Wetlands > Peat | place...
ATCGAGGTAAGGGACTACCTGAACGTAGTAATGCAAACCATAATCGGTCAGCTCCTGCAATTGCGCCGGCGAGAGCGCGTAAGGGTCAACCAACGCCGGGGCGTTCGCATACTCGAAGTGCGCGTTCAAGCGCAGCGTAAAGGCGTTGATCTTGAGAAACGCGGCACGACGAATGGCATCTTTGATTACGTCGAGATGGTCCAGATGAATCTGCTCATCCCAGAAGACCTCCCGATATTCCACATCCGGCCAATCTACGAGTTCGCCTTCGGGCAATTCGAGGGCCCCAACGCTGGGCTTGACAAGTTGGACCAAGCTCTCCGCCCCGTAGAACAATCCGGGCGGCGCATTCGCGATAATCGTGATTCCATCTTTCGCAAGCCTTAGCTTGTACGCCTGGTCTGCCAACGCCGCCTTGTTTCGGTCCTGGGCATCGCCCACCGGCACGGAATTCGGTCGGATTTCGAGCCGAATCGCCGGCCCGCTCCCGCGCTCACTCAGCTTGAGTCCGTACCGTTCTTGCAAATCTTCCTTTAGTGCTTCGACCGCGACGTCGCCCGGCGCAACACCAGGTCCAATTTCCAACCGCCAAGCGGCCGCAATCCGAAAGTCGCCCGGGCCCAGTTTCGTTTGCTGCGGTTCCGGAATCACTGCGTACCCGCGAGCGTAGAGCGACGATACCATTTCGGGGCGTGCCATCACGGCGAGGGCAAGACCCGCCAGCGACGCACAAAGAAGAACCACAGGCAGGGCGCGACTTGGCCAGTGAGTTTTCATGGGCTCCTCAACGGTCCGCTTTTAATGTGAACGGAATTTCCAGCTCGTGCGGGCGGATATACCGCTCATGATCTTCCTTCAAGTTTATTGGCACAGAGAGGACACCAACCGCGTGTTCGAGTGTCGTTTCCGGCGCATTGGCATAAGGGTTGTACGGATAAACTGGCCACACGAGCCGCGCCGTAGGGTCGGCCTTCAATGTCCAGCCGTGGGAATGGACCGAACCTCCCAGAACCTCAGGGGAGAGTTCGATCCGGTCCGAGCCCAACGTGAACTTCTGGCCCGTTCCGGTTTCGAGGGACTCACCCGCCTTCAGGCATAGCTGCAAGTTCAGCCGCGCCTCCTCGGGCGGCTTTCCTTTTCCTGAAATCACAAAGCGCAGCGCCACGCCGTCGCTCTCGGTGGTAGAGGCGTACAGGTCCACAAAAAAAGTATTGAAGGAAAGCGAGAGCCGGTCGCCGCCCTCGGCCATTTGCAAGCGGCTGCTGAGGGGCATGTGAAACTCTTCCCCGCCCGTCTTCTCGACGAATGTGGCAAGTTCGGACTGGCGCTTTGAATTCGCTCCGGAAACAATCAGCCCCAGCTTTTTGTGGAAGACGCTCAGGTTCGCCTGGCGATCCAAATAAAACTGGTTCTTGACCGCCTGCGTACTGATGATCCCGGACAACGCCATCACCCACGGCCCCACCTTACGGATTCCGGCCGGGACCTGCATAGGATGCGAGTAACGGTCTTGGTCCTGTGGGATCGAGCCCACGGGCCCATCGTGATAGTAGAGGGCGTCCTGGGCAAGGCGGCCTAACCAGTCCATGCGCAGGTCGTCCGCGTTGAAAAAGCTCGTCAGGAACTCCGCGTAGCGGCGCCCGTCCGGGAAATGCGAAAACCCGAAGTGTCCCCAGGCGTCCACATCCCAATAGCGATTTCGGTCGTTGATCACCTCCACGGGCTTCCCGTCAGGGTAAGTGAAATTCTCGTGGAAGTCCGTGGAGCGTCGAAGCGCTTGCAGCGCGACGGGGTCATGGCTGTATTCCCAGTAGAGGGCCACCTGGGTCATGGTCAGATGATCGTAGCCCGTTGTGGGACCTGCGCGCGAGTGCTCACCCCAGTAGCCATCGGGCGCCTGCTCCTGCGCCGCAAATCGATGCAAGATTTTCGCCCCCAGGTTTTCCCAGTCTTTGTTATCAAACGTGCGCCCCGCAAGGAGCAGGAGCGCCGCGTATTGAGCGTAGTGGTTCGGAGAGGTGCCAATAAAAGGTGAGTTGTACCAGGGAAAGTCCACCCTCTCGGCCGCGTCGCGATATACCAGACTCGCATTTTCCAAGATGGCGCGTTTCCAGCGGGCGCGGCGCTCCTCGCCCAGGTCCGGCTCCAGCAGACGGTAGGCTTCCAGCCACATGTGGGTGTCCCAATCGCTGTCCAGGCGCGGAGTGAATTTCCCTTTTTCGTTCTCCTGCGCCAGCAGATCGCCAATCCGTATGGCCAATTGGAGCATGCCCTGGTCGTGATAGCGAGGGTTAGCAAGATGTTGCTTGGCATATAGCACCGCGGGGGCAAGAATGGCAAAGGGGAAATGGCGCCACTCTCGACGCCCCTCCCGCGCTTCCAGAGCTTGCAGGTCCGCCGAGGGCTCGGCATCCATGCGAGTTTGCACCTGTGTGGCTCCGGTTGCGAGCAACTGGAAATAACGGTCGGGCAATTGCGCCGCCGCAGGCCGCGCACCCTGAACCGCGATAAGGAGCAGGAGGATTCTGGCCTTCATATTGACTCCTAGTCTCTATGCTTGCGGCTAAAAGATAGACCCCAGTTTTTCTTCGGGCGTTGTCATCGCAACATGGAATGCGGTCGGCGCTCCCAGTGTTTTGAAGGCTTCCGAAGCTCGCGCGTATTCGCGCTGGAGGTCGTCGAGGGCCACGCGCTTACCCAACGGGTCTACGGCGTCGGTGACCCAGATGGGCCGCGGCGCCAGGGCTGCGAGCAGGTCCGGGACGTCGTAGGCCCTCAGGGCTCCGGGCACCACGCCCTCGAACACGTCGCGATGAAGCTTGTGCGTAACAACGGATTCATACGATTCGAGGAGCTTCTCAAGCAACACTCCCTGGAGGCGATCATCAACCACCGCGGCGTGCAGGAGCGCCAGCGCCCCGGCCCCCACGCCGAAACCGAAAATCTTCCCCGGATCAACCTCTTGACGCAAGGCCAGCAGGTCAACCCCGCGCGCCACATCTCCCGCGCGCATCCCAAGCAGCGTCTTGCCCAATAGAATCGCCGTCATCGCGCTGTCGTAATGACCAAAGAGCCGGTAAACGTCGTTTGACTGCTCGTCGTTCGGGCCCGGACGCGTCTCACCCTTGCCCCGCATGTCAATCGCCAGCACGACGAATCCCCTCGCCACAAGCTGCTCGATTTCCCCGCTGGGCTGCGCCCCGGCGGCTTTGCCGTCCTCGTGGACGTAGATCACCGCAGGCTTGCGAGCCTTCCCTCCTTCCGGAATGAAGAGAAGGCTCGGCACGATAATGCCAGGCTCGCTTTCGTAGGTGAGCTTCTCGATTCGATAGCCCGGATGCGCGATCTCGCCATAGGGCTTAATCACCAGCGGACTTGTCGTGGGGCTGAATCCCGTTAGCTCACGAACTGACTGTTGCAGTCGGGCGCGATTCTGTGCGACAGCTTGCGAAGTGGCGAGCGGCGCACGAACGGGCACGACCGCCTTGGCGCGCTTGAGATTCAGGGAGGAAAGGGTTTCGCCGCCCAAGGAGGCGGTCACTTGGCCGGATTCGGTGCAACGCAGAGTCTCCTCAGATTCCGGGGCGACGGGGGCTTCAGGCTCCGTGTCCTCCGCCCCTTTCATCCAGCGGCCGAGCCAGCGATAAGCCGCTTGGCGGCGGGGGTGCGTGTAACCATGCCCGTCGTCAGCTTCGAACATGGCCAGCTTCTCCTCAGCCCCCAGCACCGCGTAAATGCGGCGCGCTTCCTCGAAGGTGGCGCGCGCGCCGAAGATGGGGAAGAAATCACGAATCGCCGAAAGGATCAGGTAAGGCTTGGGAGCGAAAGCGTAAATGAAATCCGGATGGTCCAGTCCGTCGCGAAGCCAGCCCGGGATGCACTGCTCGGCGTCCTGAGGGCCAATGGTTTCCAGCAGCCGCCCCCATGAGGTCAGATAGCACGAGGGCATCGCCACCTGGATGCGGTCGTCCAGCGCGGAAAGGTAGGCCGTGTGGGTTCCCCCGCCGGAGTTGCCCGTGCAGGCAACGCGCGTGGTGTCGACTTCCGGGCGCGAGAGGAGATAGTCCAGGGCGCGGATGCCGTCCCAAATCGTGTAACGCGCCAACGCATCGCCGACAAGCAGGCACTGGATCCCCTGCATCGTATGCTCGGTGGTGGAGTTGGAAAGCTTGGGGGCCTCGAAATCCGCGTCATAAAGCTGCACCCGCTCGCCCTGACCGACGGGGTCCCAGTCCAGGCACACATACCCTCGCTTGACCAGCGTGACAAGAACCTGCTGCCAAGTGGGATTGGATTTGCCTCCCCGCTCGTGCCCGAGGGGAAACAGAACCGCGGGGTATGGCGGCCGGCCGCGAGTTGGCACGTAGAGGTTGGCAACGACGTAGAATTGCGGCTGGCTCTCGAAAATAACCTTCTCGATCTTGTACCCGTCGCGCTCCAGGACGCCGACCGTGCGGGCGTTGAGAGGTGTGCGGTCCGGCAAGCCGCCGAGGTCTTGAACTAACTTCTCGCGCACATAGGCTTTGCGTTTGCGCACGTCGTCCGGCATAGATATTTGGCTAATCTGGCGCCGCCGCTCCTCGAGTTGCGCCTTGGCGAGGCGGTTCAGATAATCGGGCACCATCTCCCGTATGTGCGCGAAGTCGGGGAGCCCCGTGAGAAAGTCAACTTTCTCCGAGGACTGCGCGCGCAGAAGTGTCGTAGAGAACACGATGATCGATATGGCGGTTGAAACAGTCAGTCTTCGCATGGGGGCTCCCGATGTGTAGCCGACCTCGTACTTGTGGGCGTCGGCCCAGGCCGGGGCAATCCGTCAGCAAGACGAACCTGCGGGCCCCGGCACCACAAACAAACGACGGGCACCCCTCCTCAGCCTGCCGGACCGTTCTCGCGGCTCATGGCCTACCTGGGGCCGCCTCGTCGACCCGCAGACTAACTTGAGGTTAATGGCGATGTCCACTTGAATTTGTGGCGCGAGGGGCGGAACGTGCTACTTGGTGATTTCGGCCTCGCAAAACGCCGGCTTCAGACTGCAGGCAGTGGCGAGTTCCTGGCGCCCTTCGGCGTCGCGACCCGCTCGGGCGTAAGCCAGCCCAAGGTTGTGGTGGGCGTCAGCATTCTTGGGATCTAACTCGCAAACCTTCTTGAATTCCTCGATGGCGGCGGAGTAATTGCCCATGCGGGCCAGGATGAACCCTGACTTGTACCGTGCCTCCTCGAAGTCGGGGGAGATTTGCAGGACTTTCTGGAACTCCGCCAGGGCCACCTCCGGCTTCCCCTCGGTCTGATATATCAAACCCAAATAGAGATGAACGAAGGGCTCCTCCGGGCGCGACGTCACTATTAGCTCAAAGGCGGAGCGCGCCGCTTCCGTCCGGCCAAGGTCGTAGTCGCACACGGCCTTGTAGAACTTAACTTCAAACTCTTCAGGGTGAATGCGCGCGGCCATGCTCAGCGCGTGCTCCGCCGCATCGTACTGGTCTAGGGCCAGGCGGCACTTGGCGAGCAGCAGGAATGCCGAGAAAAGAGAGGTCTCCTGCTGAACCAATTGGTCGAGTAAGGCGGCAGCGCGTCGGTATTCGCCTTTGTAAGCCTGTTCGGTCGCCGCCGAGAGCGCCTTATAGGCGGCAAGCTTTTCTTTAGGGTCGGGGAGACCGTATTGCGCGGCCGAGGGCGGGATGGGGCTCGCCATCCCCACGTAGCCCAATGATCTTAAGAGTTCCATGTCCGCTTGGGAAGCGGTGGGGACAGGCGCGGCCTGCTGTGGGTTGAGGCGAGCCGAGAGTTGGTCGAGCTCCGTTTTGAGCGCCAGGGCCACCGCGCGGCTGCCCGAGAAAAGGTTGTGAATCTCGCCCGGGTCGTGGACGAGGTCGTATAGTTCGGGTTTTGGCGCCTCAATGTATTTGAATCGCTCGCCACGCAGACATCGGAGCGCGCTCCACCCGAATTCATTGGGGTAATACGATTCAGCGTAGGCCTCCCGCGAGGTCACGACATCCGACTTGCCTTGCACCAATGCCATCAAACTGATTCCCTGCATGTTGGAGGGAACGGGTACCCCTGCCACTTGCAGGATGGTCGGTGCGACATCGATGCTTCGCACTGGCTTGTCGATGCGACGGGAAGCGACGCCCGCCGGCGCGGGAGGCTTGAGAATCAACGGCACCAACAGCGTGGTGTCATAAATGAAGTAGCCGTGCGCGTATTCCCCGTGCTCGCCGAAACTCTCGCCATGGTCGGAAGTGGCGATGATGAGCGTCTCGTCATACAAATGGTGTGCCTTCAGGTAATCGATCAGCCGGCCAATAGAATAGTCCGCGTAGGCAACCTCACCGTCGTAAGGATTGTGAAGCAGGGCGCGGAATCGTGCAGGCGGCTCATACGGGGTGTGGGGATCGTACAGATGGACCCAGATGAAGAACGGACCTTCACCTCTTCGCTCCAGCCATTGCAGCGCATCGGCAACAACGGCCTCCCCGGGACGGCGCAGGTACTGAAGGCTTGTGATTGGGGTGGCTGAGGTTTCTTTTGCCTGAAATGGGCTTGCATAAGTGTCAAAGCCCTGATTCAGCCCCCGGGTGGCGTCCAGAACATAAGCTCCCACGAAGGCTGCCGTGCGGAATTGACGGGCTTGGAAGATGGTTGCCAGCGTCTGCGTCTTCGCGAGCGTATAGCCCAAATTGTCCCGGACACCGTGCGTGGGGGGATAAGTTCCGGTCAGGATTGAGCAATGCGATGGGAGCGTGAGCGGCGCGGGCGCGACGACGGTTCTAAACCACACCCCGTCCTGAGCTAAGGCGTCGAGCGTGGGTGTACGAGCCGGTTTGTAGCCATAACAGCCCACCCGGTCGGCCCGGAGGGTGTCAATCGTAATCAGCACCACGTTCGGAGACTTGGCCCACCCTGGTACCAAAGCGGTTAATAGCAGGCAAAGTTGGATCGAGGTCTGTCTCACGGTGGGACAATTATACTGATCCCGCTTGACAAGGCACAAATCCTTTCGTATGCTTTCGGCGTATTTTCGAGCGAGTCGGGCGTTTTGCCCGCTCGAGGCGTCACTTCGAGTTCCCCAATAGCGGGCTTGCGCGGGTTTGGGTCGGTCGAGATGGAGGGACTGGTGAAGTCCACGGCTCCCCAATTGCGAGCATACCCCTGTCTTCCTCCTCTGGGCGTTTACGGGTCAGGTAGGGCTGTCCTCGGGCAGCCATATTCTGGTTCGCCTTTATCCATCGCGAAGGCGAACCCCAAAACGAAATTGCCACGTAATTCGCTAGGAGAAACCAACCTATGAATAATCATGCCCATGAAGTCATTTCCATCAATTCAGGCCGTAAAGTGGCAAGCATGCTTGCTTTGCTCGGCCTGTTGATGATCGCGCTCCTGGCGCCGGCCCGGCCGTTGCTTGGCCAGACAGGACAAGGAACGCTGACCGGCACCGTGACGGACGCTAGCCATGCCATTGTACCCGCGGCGGCCGTCGCGCTGACAAACGCCGACACCGGTGTCACCCTCAAGGCACAAAGCTCCGATGTGGGAATTTACTACTTTGGGGCAGTCCCCATCGGGCATTACAAGGTGGTCGTCACCAAGGAAGGGTTCAAGGAATGGGAAGGGACGTTCACCTTGGAAGTGGGCCAGAACGCCGTGGTGGACCCGGTGCTGGCCGTAGGGAGTACCACGACCGTTATCGAAGTCGCTGCAGCCGCGGCTCCCATCGACACGAGCGGCAGCGCCGTGGCTGACGTGAAGGAATCCAACCAAATCCGCGATCTGCCACTAAACGGCCGCGACATCGCGGGGCTTTTCACCATTATTCCTGGGGTCGAGAGCGGCGCGGGCGGCGCCCGTGTGAACGGGATGAAAGTCGGCTCCCTGGACATCAATCTCGACGGCGTGACCTTGGTCGATCGCTTTGGCGGAGGCATAGTTCGGGTGCGGCCAGGGATTGAGACCGTCCAGGAGTTTCGAGTTGAGACCGTGGGCTCGGACGCAAAATTCGACCTGCCGGCCACGGTCATCATGGCCTCCCGTAGCGGCACCAACCAACTGCACGGCGCGGGCTACGAATATATTCGTGACAACACCGTTATTGGCGCCGCACGCCTGCGGCAGGACCCGGTCGGCTCAGCATTCCAGCTCCCCGAACTCATTCGCAATGAGTTCGGAGGATACATCAGTGGCCCCGTGGTGATCCCTCACGTCTACAACGGACGGAACAAGTCCTTCTGGTTTTTTGACTACGAGGGCCTGCGCGACCGGGAGCGCTTTAGCCCCTATTTCACAAACATCCCCACCCCTGCGATGTGGAACGGCGACCTGAGCAACGCGGTTGATCCCAGTGTTCCCTGCACGGGTGCGGATTGCCCCCTCGGGTACGCGCCCATCAAGATCTACGACCCGACGACTACGAACCCGACGACCTTCCAGCGCACACAGTTCCCGAACAATCAGATCCCCGGGCCCCTCAGCGTCACTGCGGCGGCCTTGAAGTCCCTGACCGCGCTACCGACCAACAGCAACAATCCCTTTGTTGCGCCCAATTTCACCTCGACCTATCCCGACATCACCAAGACTAACAATTACACGGGAAAGTGGGACCAGAATATCTCCGATAAGGACCGGCTCTCGGTGCGTTATACGCGGAGCATAACCCATGCCGCCATTGAAGGGGGATACTACGCAGACCCCATCAACCCCGGATCCGGCATGGGAAGCAGCGCGCGTGACTACTACAACACCAATGTGGGGGTGAACTACAATCGCACCATCACGCCGAATTTCCTTAACGAACTTCTGGTGGGGGTTCTCCGGGATCCCAACCACGCCGGGACTCTGGCTGATTTCACCGATTGGAACTCTAAACTCGGCACGCCCAACCCGTTCGGCGTAACCGGATGGCCGACCATGTACACCTACGAGTCCTCGTACAACGGCTACTTTGGATGGGACTCCGATAATAATCACCTTCAGCATCTCACCAGCGAGACCATCGAAGACAATGCGACCTGGACCCACAAGAAGCACACCATCCAGTTCGGGTTCCGTGGCCGGAAGGAACAGAACAACGTTACCGAGTTGCAACAAGCCCAAGGCTCCCACACCTGGGGGCAGAACTACACGACCAATTGGGACGCCAGCGCCTTCGCGCCGGGGGTGGATACGGGCAGTGGATTTGCTGAGCTGATGCTCGGCCTGCCAGTTTACCTCTCGAACCAGTACAACCGCGGATTTTTCTACTTCCGGCAAAGCGAGCTGGGAGCGTACTTCTCCGATAAGTTTAAAGTGACCCCCCGCCTGACCCTCAGCCTGGGACTGCGTTGGGACCATTGGACACCCTACACGGAGGCCCGGAACCGCCTCGACCTGCCTTACAACCCCGAAACGCCAGGGACCTTCGAGGTCATCAGCACGGGCAACACGAATCTGAACACCAACCCGCTGGGGACGCCGCCCGCCGTGATCCAGTCCTGGTCGAACCTGGGACTGAAATATGCGTCGGCAAATTCTGTGGGTTGGCCGTCCGACCTGTTTCGCTCCATTTACCATGACTTCGCCCCGCGTCTGGGCGTGGCCTACCAAATCAATCACAACACGGTGGTCCGCGCCTCCTACGGCATCTACTACGTGGCCATGCCGCTTTCCCTTATTCTGCAATCCACGCGCGACAATCCCCCGCTGAACCTCCGGTTTCAAAACGCTGCGGGTTTGAACCCCAACGTTCCGGCCTCGGGCCCAGGACAGACGGGGATCAACAGCAACTACTATGGTGACTACCCGGACTTGGTCGTGCCCGCACCCACCGATTACCTCCCACCCGCCACGGTGGATATCACCAAACCTCAGAACACCCTGTCCATCTACGGCAACGGTGCGACGTACTGGGATGGCCCCAACTGGAACGACGAGCGCCAGCAAACCTGGAACCTCACCGTCGAGCACGAACTTCCCGGGCGAGTTGGCATGCGGCTGAGCTATATCGGGACGTATGGCGGGAACCTGGAGCAGCAGTACGGCGTCGACGATCCGGAACCGAGATACAGCTATGCGCTCCGCACAGGCCTCAAGCCGCCTGCCAATGGGGCCCTTTTGGCTCCGGTCCCCCAGTGGTCAATCATCGGCCTCAACCACACCGGCTATTCTCACGACCATTCGGCCCAAGTTGAGGTCCACCGGACGTTCGCCAACGGACTCGGCTTCCAAGCCTTTTACACGTATGTCCGAGCCCTTACCACTACAGACCCTGGCGGCTTTAGCGATGGAAACACCTCAGTTAACGGCGGCACTGGTAACGGCAGCTTGGCCGGAAGCGGCGGGGCGACCGTGCCGGAGAATATCGAGATATTGGGCGAGCCCAACCTCAGCTACTCGCAGCGGCTCAGGCTCGCTTACTTCAACAACACCACCATCCCTCCCCACCGTTTCACGCTCAATGGCATCTACGATCTGCCTTTCGGGCGGGGCAAACGCTTTGCCAACGACGTCTCCAAGCCCCTCAATTACCTCATCGGCGGCTGGCAGGTGGCGACTATCGGCACCTGGAATAGCGGGGCGTGGATGGGCGTAAACCCGGGTCTGGTGCAAACGGGCAATGTCCGCATTGCTTCCAGCAGCCGGGCAACCTTGAATGTCCCAGGCAGCAGCGATCGCTACCGGCAGTGGTTCGCGGGGAATTTCAACATTGCCAACGCGACGAATGTCCAAGGCACTCTCGTTCCTCAAGCTGTGCGGCAGGCCGGCCCGAATTGCGAAGGGGCATACAAAGGCCAGCTTGCGGTGACGCTCAACGATGGCACGTGTTACGACGCTCCCTTCGGTGGCTTCTACAACCCCAACCCCCGGGACAACATCATTGGGCCGGGAGCGTGGAACGATGACCTCTCCCTCTACAAGCACTTCAAAATCGGAGAGCGATTCGATATGCGTTTCTCGGCTGACGCCTTCAACGCCTTCAACCACCCCAACGACCAACCACCCAGCCAAAGCACCGGGCTGCAAGACCTGGCGCTGCAAGAGAACGGTTCGCGCGTAATCCAGCTCTCCTTGCGCGTGGAATTCTGACCTTGAAACCTTTCCTGGACAGAGGTCGTGCGCCGAGCACGACCTCTGTCCACACCTTGTCCTTCCCGCCCCACCGCGTTAATATCCACCCTGCCCGCGTCCGGCGTTTCCGAGGAAGAATGCGCCACAGAGACACACGCCAAATCTCGATTTTCGATCCATTCGCTTCGCTCAGGACATGCTTTCGATTTTCGATTCTTGTCCCGGCTCTGTGCCTCTGCGCCTCTGCGTTGAACTTCGCCCTCGGAGCCGGCCAGACCGCCGACCAGCCGGTAGGGGGGCAGCTCGCAGAGGGGATCAAGCTGCTTGGCGAGGGGCGCCTTCCCGACTCGGTGAAGGCCCTCAATGCCGCGAAGCAGAGCGCTCCCCAGGATGCGCGCCCTTACTTCTACTGTGGCATGGCCTTGGCCCAGGCCGGCCAGATGCGCGACGCCGCCGCCGAGCTGGCGGAAGCTGTCCACCTGGCGCCCGACCAGCTCGATTACCGGGTTTTCCAGGCCCACGTCTTCCAACAGCTCATGCAAACCGCCGCCGCGGAGAACACCCTGGCCGTTTTCAAAAGCGACAGCGCGCTTCGCCAGCTTCCCATCGCCTGGCTGCGGCTGCTAGGCGACGTCTACTACCGCCTGGGGAAGATTGACGAAACTCTCCGCGTCCTCGACCGCTGGGCGGAGCTTGATCCGAAGGATGCCCGCATCGAGCTCTACCGCGGGCAGGTCTATGAGCTCAAGGGGCAGCCTGACCAGGCCTTCAAGCATTTTCAAAGCAGCCTCGCCAAGTCCGACCAGAACCCTCTGGCTTACTTCGAAATGGGAAACATCTTGTACGCAAAGAATCAACTGCCCGCCGCCAAGCAGGCCCTCTTGAAAGCGGTAGATGAAGATAAAAATAATCCTGAGTATCTTTCCAAGTTGGCGTTAGTCTATCTCGCCATGAACGATGCGGACGCCGCGATCGAATGCCTGCGCAACGTCGAATCGGCAGGCGACCGATTCCCGACCATCTACTATGTTCTGGGGCACGCTTATCGGACTAAGGGCGACCAGAAGCGCAACACCGAGTACATGGCGAAATTCCAGCAGGCTACGAGCGCCAGCCGGGACCGGCAAGCGCACACCTTGGAGGCGCAGCGCCCCATTGCCCAAGGCGAACGTGAAATGGACAAGGGGCATACGGCCGAAGCGCGCGCCCTCTTTGAGAAAGCTCTCGAGGTTGATCCCGATCAATGGCAACCGAACGCCTATCTGGCGGAGATGGATCTAGATGCCGGGGACACCGCAGGCGCCTATTCCTATTTGCAAAGGCTTCAAAAGATCGATCCCGATTCCGCCATCGGATACTTTTTGATGGCACGCTACTGGTTCATGCAAAAAAAATACGACCAGGCGCGGGTCTGCGCTGAGAAAGTGAAATGGAGCCGGCCCGACAATTCCGAGCTCCGCAACATGCTGGGGAATATCTATCTGGCGCTTGGTGAGAAAGAGAAAGCTCGCGAGGAATACGAAGCGGCGGTCCGCCTGGCGCCGGACCGGGCCGACTTCCGCGCGCAATTGCAGAAAGTCTCGACGGGAAGCCCGGCGGGCGAGGGGAGCGGACAAAGGCCGTGACCGGGCGGACGCAGGCGCTCGCGTACAGGGGGGCGCCCCTGATGAGCGCCCATTAATGAGCGGGCACAAGGCGTGCCCCTACCTCGGAGGAGATATGGACCACAATCGCTTTCCTTCACGACGATCATTTCTGCGAGCGGCTCTGGCTGCACCGGTGACCGGCGCCATAATGGGAAGTTATTCGCCCCTGAGCGGGCAAGACAAGCCCGCGGGCGGGGCGAATTCCATCGTCGCCACAGTCACGCTTGATCGCGAGCTCTACAACTCCGACGCCGTTTTGGATGGCCAGGTGCATTTCCGTCTTCCCGCCTCCGGGCCCGTGGTGGTCCGTTGGTTGGACAGCTTCGGCCGGATCGTCCAGGAAACGGAGTTGCCGGCCTCTCGGTCCCGAGTGGCCCCGCAGCGCTTCTCGTTCGAGATGGATCGGGGCTTCACGTATCGGAACTGGATTCGAATCTGGGCAAATGACGTCGAGCAAGCTGAGGGAGCAAAATTCCTGCTTTCGCCGCCGCCCCAGCCCTGGGACGATTTTCACGCCATCAGTTGGGCGCATTACCCGGACGGGTTTTACGACCTGCTGCGCCGGGCGGGCGTGGATGCGACGATCGCATATCGGGAAGCCGGCGATGAAGCCATCGACAACAACTTTAAATTCTACGTCGAGCAGATGGCCTGGGAAGTCTTCGCGAACTACCACAAAAACCAGCCCCTCTGGCGGGGACTCCTGAACCAGGTGGCGCTCGATCGCAACAATCTGGACCTATGGATCCGTCAGCCGTGCGTGAACGATCCGAAGACGGATGAATACCTGCAGGAACACTTGACCCGGTTTGTGCGCTTGCATCGCGATTTTCGTCCGCTCTTTTACAACATTGCCGATGAGCTCGGACAGGGCGACCAGATTCGCCCCAATGACTTTTGCCATTCGACGTTTTGCACCAACAAGTTCGCGCAGTATCTCCGCAAGCTGTACGGCACTCCCGGAGGCGTTGCCCGCGAATGGTCTGTCACTGAGGAAACCCGCTGGGACGACGAGAGCTTTCGCAACGGGGCCGCATGGCTCAAGAGCAACCTGATGATGAGCCGGACGACGACTGACGAGGCATTCGACAACGTGGCGATGGCCGCGCTCCATGCCAAGTACGGCGGCCTCGCGGGCGTGAACAAGGAATGGGGGACGAGCTTCCCCGCCCCCCGACCCGGGGGAGACGGCCGCGAACAATGGGAGCCCTTGCGCGCCTTGCTCAGCGAAACCCGCTCGGTCCCGGAGCTGACCGAAAAGGCCCTGAGCGAACGGCTGGGCGCGATCGAGAAGGCCAACGTGCGCTGGGGGACTCACACCACCTGGGCCGCCGAGCAGCGACCGGCCGGCTTCAAATCCTGGTCCGAAGTCGTGACCTTCCTCAATCGTTTCTACCACGAGCTGTCGCAAGTCCGGTCCACGGAAGGGTGGAACGTATCCCCTTGGTGCGATTTCCGCACCTTCATGGACGAGACCTTCGCGGAGGCAATCGGGCGCGCCCGGACCGTCTGCAAAACCGAGGATCCGCACGCCCGCTGCGCGACGGAAGGCGGACAGGCTCCCTTTGCCTTTGGCTGGTATAACTATGAGAACGTAGTCAACGTAGTGGATGTCATCGAACCATATAATACGGGGAGTAATGTGGAAATCGTCCGCTCGCTCAATCCGAACGTCATCATGGTTTCCACCCACGGGTTCGAGCACAAGCCGGGAACGCCCTTGAGCGACGAAGATCGCCTTTATCAGAAACGCGCCCCCCAGCCGATTTGGTGGGGCCTGTTCCACGGCCACCGCGGCTCCATTATCTGGGATGCCAACTTGCCGGAATACCGCTTTGTGGACGAAGAAACCCGACAGCTCACCCCTTCGGCTGAGACTTTCGCCGATACTTTCAAGGAACTACGCAGAGGCGTCGCCAAGCTCATCCTGAACAGCCGCCGACTGCACGACGGCATCGCGCTGCATTATTCTCAGCCCTCCATGCAGGTCCACTGGCTGCTGGACAATGTCGGAAATGCGCGCAATTGGATGCTGCATAGCGGCGCGGACCGCCACAGCCACTTCACGGGTGTGCGCAACGCCTGGACCAAGTTGGTTGAAGACCTCGGGCTGCAGTACGAGTTTGTGGGCGGCCGGCAGATTGAAGAAGGAAAACTCACCCGAAACGAATATCGCGCTCTCATACTGCCCCAATCGCTGGCCATGAGCGCGCGCGAAGTCGAGCAAGTCCGCCAATTCGTTCACGCCGGCGGGGTTCTGATCGCCGACTACCGCGCGGGGACGATGAATGAGCACGGGCGCGACCTGCGACACGGGCAGCTCGATGAAGTGTTCGGCATTTCACACGTCAAGGGCCAGACCAAGGGGCCTGCCGTTACGGGCCTGGAGAACTACGAGACGCTCGGGCTGCAGGGTAAGAAGCTTAACCTTACCATCGGCGATGAGACCCTCGGCACGACGACAGGCAAGCCGCTCGCCAAGAGCGGCCAGGTTCCGCTCCTTGTGGTCAATGATTTTGGCCGCGGCAAAGCCGTCTTCCTGAACGTTGAGGTGGCCAGCTATCCTTACGATCGCCTGGTGGCGAACTCACCGACGAGCCTGCCGGAGGTCATGGACCAGGTCTTTGCGCTGGGTCACATTCAGCCAAAGGTTCGGGTCCTCGACGCAGCGGGCAATCGGCTCCCCGGCACGGAAGTTGTGCGCTTTGCGAATGGCGCCTTCGAGCATGTCGCCGTTTTCCGCAATCCGCAATTTGATGACGGGGGTTGGGGGGACTTACCGACCAGGCCGGAGCGTGGCTGGGCAGGGTCGATCGATAATTCGCTGCTCGAGAAAGACGCGCAAGTCACCCTTGTCTGGCCTGATGCCATGCCGACTTACGACGTCCGCGGCAAACGCGACCTCGGCGAGACGGCCAAAGTCCAAACAACACTCGACGCGTGGAGTCCTCTAATCCTGACGCGCGCTCCACAAGCCAATCCGGGACTCCGCGTGGAGACCCCTTCCGACGCCCAGCCGGGCAGTCCGCTTGTTGTTACGTTGCGGAACGAAGCGCCCTTGCCCGAAGGAACCTTCCGACTCGTCCGGCTGGAGTTCGTGACGCCCGAGGGCCAACCTTACGAACTCTATGCGCGGAACGTGAAGGTTGATTCCACGCCTCATCTGGAGCGCATCAATCTAGCTCACAATGACCCCAAAGGGGTCTGGAAGCTGAACGCTTACGACCTTGCGACCGGCCAGACCGCGCAATCGACGTTTAATCTGCGAGCGTGAAGTTGAGTTCGCCCAGCTAGCTCAGAAGCTGACCGCTGATACCTCAGATGCGATGGACGATCACCCTTTTCGCTGCACTCATCCTCTCGGGACCGGCAGAACTAGCGCACCGGCCCTTCCTTGACTGCACGCACATGTCGAAGGTTTTCGGCGAAGAGCGCCATTACCGCATCTTCCTCCCGCCAAGCTACGAATCGAGCAACGAACGCTATCCCGTCATCTACTATTTTCACGGCCACAGCGACCGCTACACGCTGGAGAAATACGACGACGGCAAGGATACCGTCCCCAAGATCGCCGCGTTTGTGGCCGCGCATCCGGTGATCGTCGTTGCCGTGGATGGCTATGTAGCTCGGGATTACCAGGGCTTCTACGGTGGAACGCCCTGGGACATCATGAAGACGGGCGGCGACTACGATTTTGGGCCTTACTTCCTGGAATTGGTATCGCACATTGACGGCGCCTACCGCACCCTGACGTCCCGCCGCTATCGCGCTACGTCCGGCCTGAGCATGGGCGGGTTCATGAGCCTCTACCTGAGCGCCCGTTATCCCGATTGGATTGGGAGCGCCTCGGCGTTCAATCCCGGCCCCGAGTTCTATGTCGGCGACAAGGGCCAACGCGTACTGTGGCGGCCGAAAGACCACGTGACCAACCACACGCGAACCATGGTGCGCTTGATACGGGCCAGCGGGGATTACATCAGCCAGTATCATGAGGAAACCCGCGACGCCTACGCCCGCGCTGACAACGTCGATTTCGAGTACCGGCGAGATGAGTACCACCGCCATTGGGCCACCTCGATTGGCGAGACCTTTGAGTTTCATATGCGGGCCTTTGCCCACCCCACCCTCGACAATTTCCCGGACACGTGGGAACACGCCGACGCCTATTCCGTTTTCAATGTGTGGGGCTATCATGTGGAGTCAGCCGGGAAAACCGAGGGAATTACCTACCTGGAAGATGTGAGCCAGGGCGGGCTGCGTGTCACTACGCGGAAATGGGCCCCGGATGGGCCGCCCGTGCCCAGTCGCCGGATTACGATTGTTACCGCCCCGCTCTACGAGCCCTCGGCACCCTATTCGCTCCTGGATCGGAATCTCTCGACTGGCGCCACTTCGCAGCAAACCTTACGGCCCGCGCCCGACGGCCGCCTGACCATCACCACCGACGGCGCCGGCCACCAGTTCAGCTTTCACGGCCCTGGCGCCGCGGATCAGCCGCCAATTCTCTTGCCTCCAACCGCGAGCGATAAGCTGAAGCTTCCGCCGGACCGGGATTTGGCCTTGCCGATTCGGATCTACAACCCGCGCAACGTGCCGATGACGGACGTGAAGGCGACGCTTTCGAGCGAGTACCCCACGGTCCAGTTGCTGGTCAATGAGGAGACCATCCCTAAGATCGAGCCCGGCGCTTCCGTTGACATCGCGGACCACATGCGAGTGCGCTTCACGGCCGGAGAGGGCTACTTCGCTCAGACGCGGCTCAAGCTGGACTTGGTTTACGACGGGTGGCACGGCGTCTCGAAAAACCTCGACGTCCTGGTCATTCCAGAAAACCTCCCACCGCCGCTGGAGGTCAAGATCCTGGACGGGCGCACCGCCAATCTCAATGTGTTTCGCCAAAAAGGCAATCAGGGCGGAGGGGCATCGGTTTCGAGGACCGTCACCGAGGGAAAAGGTAATGGGAACGGCGTTCTCGAACCCGGAGAGGAAGCGACGCTATGGGTTCGCATGCGCCAGGGTATGGATCCCTTTGACAAGAACAATTGGTATCGCGCCAGGGTTTATTCGGACTCGCCTTGGATTACTGAAGTGAACCGCCTGGAAGAGATAAAGGGGCTCGAGTGGACGAGCGGGCAGGAACTGACCAGCGTCATCCGGCTTTCACCTGAGACGCCGCGGGGCACGCATATTCCGCTGCTGCTCGATAATGAGTCTTGGAGCTACGTTTGGACGCCCGACGTTCGGTACGGAGTGGAGAAACTCTACCAGGCCTTTCAATTCCACACCCATCACCTGCACCGGTACGAGCTGGTTGTCCCCTGACTAAGCCCAGGCGCGCGCGCGGTCGATCCCTTTCGCCAGCATTTCCTGAACGTGGGCAACATCGTCGCGAACTTGCCAGTCGAACATGCCCACGGCGATGAAGTCGGCGCCTCGTTCGAAGGCATGCTGGAACCCGGCGGGCGGCCGCTCTCTTCCGGCGCCCAAAACCTTGAACCCGATCCAGGGTTTCTGGATGGTCTTCATCAAGTCGGCAGTCTCCGCCGGCGGGCTGGTATAGTAATTCGCCCGGTTGATCGTCACCATATAGAAATCCGGATCGAGCTTGGCTTGCACGCACTGCTGCGTGGTGGCGATTAAGTGGGCGCCAATGCCGGCCATCAGTCCAACTTTACGGATGCCCTCGACTACCTTGCCGATTTCCTCGACTTTCCCTTGCTTCACTAAGCCGTCAGAAACACCGCCATGCAAGTAGACGGCGATCGCGCCATTGTCACGGGCCCGCTTGGCGTTTTCCACCGGGTCGCCTTGTTCGGGAGCCGTTTGGGCAATCCATTGCAACTTGCCACCGCGTTCGCGCTGGAACTTCTGATAATGCTCGATAATGTGAGGGTCTGCGCGCATTAACGTGGTGTTGATGCCGTTCTGCTCCGCGAGCGCCCAGGTTTCCAGGATCTTTTCCGTATTGAAATAATGAGTCATCAGGGCCGATTGATACAGGAGTTCGCCCGCATGGGCCGACCCGGAAATCAGGTTGCCGCCAATGATTAGGCGGGAAACCTCATACTTGCCGAATTTGCCGCGTTGCAGACCCTTAACCGGCTCCTTCACTTTGCCGTATTCAGACCGGTCCACGAGTTGGGCCATCAACGCTTGGTGTTCGTAGCTGATTCCGCCCAAGAGTGCGCCGGATAGCCCCAGAGAATCTCGCAACATCTCACGACGACCGACTTTACGCATTGGGTTTTCCTCCCGGATTTAACAATCGAGAAGGCGCGGGATCACGCGCAGCCGACACCATCCAAGTATTTCGTAGCAATTGCCATTCCATACTTCGACGAGGAGGGGGTAATCGAGGCCAACCACCGGGCCGTAGGCGCAGTCCCGCCCTCAAGCGCCTCAAGACCTCACTGTCGCAGGCCCTTGAGCATTCCGGCACTGAGCCAAGCAAGGGATTGCCGAGCGTAGAGATACGATTGGTCAATCTCCAGGGCCTTGCGAAAATTCTCACGCGCCAAGGCGTCATCCCCTCGCATGGCGGCGTAGACTCCGGCCAAATCGTAGGCATGCAGGCGAAGGTTGACCGCGTTGTCGGTTTTTCGCTGCTCATTCACGATTGCGAATTCTTTGAACCAGTCTTCAGCTTTTTGGACCTGGCCCCCCTTGAAAAGCCCGATGGCTCGAAACAGGCCCTCCCCTTCGATGTCGTCGTCCAGCGTCTTCGCGGCCGCCTGCCACGCGGCCTTCGCCGCGGCGGATTCACCAGCCGCCTGATGCAGCAGGGCCTCGTACATCAGCAGCCGCGAACTCTTGACGGCCGAAAAGTCATCGACGCCCAGGCTCGAAGGAGGCTTCGTGGCGGACCCCACGTCCGCCAGCGCTTCGGAGAACTGCGATTTCCGCGCCGCCTCGAGAGCCAGCACCAGCTCAATGCCTCGGTAGAGGTGAAGTAGCGAATAGGAAAGATGCGTGGCCTGAAACTTGTGCGTGTCAATAATCTCCAGGGCGCGCGAATAGTTGCCCATCTGCGCTTCCAGCGAGGCCAGTTTCTGCACCACCTGGTCGCTGTTGGGCTGAAGCTTTAAGGCGTTCCTAAAAGCGTCCCTGGCCGCCTCCGTATGTCCCAGGCGCGCGTTGACGTTGGCGACCAGAAGAGTGGTGGCCAGGTGGTCGGGTCGAGCCTGCGAGGCACGCGTCAGGAGGGCAAGCCCTTCCTCTTGCTTCCCGCTCACCAAGGTGGCCAGGCCCAGATTTCGCAAAGCCGAGAAATTGCGCGGATCCGCTTGCGTGGCGGCGCGCCAAAGTTCACTGGCATCCTCTCGTCGGTCCCGGCTGTAGAAGAGGTCCCCCAACAGCACCCGGGCGTTGGCGTCCTTCGGTTCAATGTCCGCCGCGGTCTTCAGAACCTTGACGTCTTCCGCGCGGAAGGGATAAATCTCAAGCCGCAAGTCCTCCTGTCGAGCCTGCTCCGCAGACCGCCGGGCAGCCTGCTGGTCACCAAGTTGCGCCGCCGCGTAGGCCTGGTAATAGAGGAGCAGCGGGTACGGGGGCTGCCCATCCTTCGCGGCCAGTTCCACGCCATGCGTCAAAACCTGCGAAGCCTCCTGCCAGGCCGAAAGACGGAAATACTCCGTTGCCAACTCCAGGTATCCTTGAGGATGGCGAGCGCACGCACGGTCGAGCAAATCCAAAACCTCGGAGCGCGCGGGGTCAGACGCTGCGAATTGAAACCAGCGCTCGGCCAGCGCGAAGGCATTGGTCGGATCGAGCTCCAGGATCGCTTTCGTTTCGTTCTGCGCATTCGCCAAGTCGCCCTTTTTGCGGAGCATGTAGGCGTAAGCCTCCTGTACTGATACGTCCTCAGGAGTGAGCGCTGCGGCAGCCGCAAGCTTGTCTGACGCCACACTTTGATTGCCTTCCTGGAGGGCCAGCAAGCCTAATACGTAATCACGCCGCTCGAACTTGCTCGAGGAGGGCAGTATTCGATAATAGTGGCGACGGGCATCCAAGTATCGGCCCATTTCCGCATCCACAATTCCTAGGAAATAATGCGTGTCGCCGTTCGTAGGATCCCGTTCCAGAACCTTTTCGAAATGTTGAGCGGCTTCATCCCATTGAAAGCGATCGAGCGCCAGCAAACCCAGCCGCAGGTGCGCCGAAGAGAAAAGGGGATCCTTGGCGAGGGCCGCCTGGTAAGCCCTCACCGCATCGCTGATTTGGCCGAATTTCTCTTTTCC
>Ga0187771_10000711_pt1 | contig 20912 bp, 20 predicted proteins | sample 0116_SJ02_MP15_1_FD_133139 | JGI IMG/M metagenome (GOLD analysis project Ga0187771, IMG submission 133139) | Tropical peat soil microbial communities from peatlands in Department of Meta, Colombia - 0116_SJ02_MP15_10_MG | ecosystem: Environmental > Terrestrial > Soil > Wetlands > Peat | place...
GATAATCTCGATACCCTCCGTTCGTTCGCGGTGGCGTGGGCAGGACGCCCAGACGTTCGTAGTGACGCAGAGTGTCAGAGCTTACGCCAGCCAGACGTGATAGTTCTCCCGATTTCACGGTTCTTGACCTTCAGAAAATCAGCCTAAACCCCGGAGTCGGTTCCAGAGTCAAGCGTATTCTATGTTGAAACAACTCTCGTTCGCGTTCTGGGGGCGGTGCGTCAAAAGGTATACGTCTGCACCGGGAAGCCGACATGTTAACCAAGGGATAACTGTCGCATTGAAAATGCACAACTTGCTGTAGCTCGGAGGGGTCAGAAAACTGTGTCCTTTTGGACTACCGCTTGTTTTCTGTACCTTAGAGGCAGGGACAACCTGATGAAAAGCCTTTCGGAATCGAGACGTGACTTTCTTAGGAAAGCAGGGCTGACATTCGGAGCTTCGTTACTCTTGCCGAAAGCGGCCCTTGGGCAAAGCGAAGCGCCCCAGCAGAAGCAGTCTGAAGGTGCCACTACACAGGATTCCGGCAAGCCAGACTGTACGCTGCACATCAGAACATCACCTATTGAGATCGCACCCAACCGTATCGTCTCAGTGACGAGCTACAACGGGCAGTTTCCCGGCCCCCTTCTCCGCTTCAAGGAAGGACAGCTAGTCACGGTGGATATTTACAACGACACGGATGTAGCGGAGCAACTGCACTGGCACGGTCAAAAGGTATCGACGGACGTGGATGGTGTATCCGAGGAAGGAACGCCTTTTATTCCAGCGCACGGGAAGCGCCGGATCGAGTTCATTCCACAGCCCGCAGGATTCCGCTTCTATCACACGCACAACCGAGCAGGTGCAAATCTGTCTGCCGGACAGTACAGCGGTCAGGTTGGCCCCGTCTACATAGAGCCCAGAAGTGAGCCGGGTAATTACGACCGTGAACTGTTTCTGGTGATGAAAGAGTTTGAGCCCACCTTTAGCCGTGGCGGGGATATGGCTATGGATTTCCTCCTCCCAGCTTCTCGTGTCAAAGCACTCGAAGACGCAGGTGAGTCGGCAATGAAAGCCTCGCTTGCGAAGGGAATGCCCAAGGGATACGAAGTTGGCTATCGTTCATTCACGATCAATGGTCGAATGCTAGGGCATGGAGAACCGATCCGAGTGAAGCAGGGAGAACGTGTGCTGCTCCACGTTCTGAACGGAAGTGCGACAGAGATTCGCAGCCTCGCACTGCCGGGTCATTCGTTTCGGGTCATCGCGCTAGATGGCAATGTAGTGCCGAATCCAGTAAAGGTTCCATTGCTGTGGTTGGGAACAGCGGAACGCATCTCAGCAATTGTCGAGATGAACCATCCCGGAGTTTGGATCATGGGTGATCTCGACAACGATGATCGCCGTCACGGGATGGGGATCGTCGTGGAATATGCCGGGTGCTCTGGCAAACCTGAATGGATTGCCCCACTGCCACACCGCTGGAATTACATGCTTTTTGCAAAGCCCGCCGCTTCAGTCTCGCCGGACGGAACATTCGAGATGACTTTTGCTAAAGACAACGCTGCTGAGGAGGGCTTCAACCGTTGGACGATCAACGGTGTCTCCTATCCCATGACGGGCGAAATGACGCCCGCCACATTCCATCTACAGCAAGGCAAGCGATACCGAATCCACATGCGAAACGCGAGTGACGACATACACCCGATTCATCTTCATAGGCACAGCTTTGAGTTGACGAGTCTGGGTGGGAAACCGACCAGCGGGGTCATGAAAGATGTAGTTATGCTCGGGGGCTACCAAGAGGCGGACATTGACTTTGTAGCCGACAATCCGGGTCTAACTCTGTTCCATTGTCACCAGCAACTCCACATGGATTACGGCTTTATGACGTTGTTCGACTACAGGAAAAGCGGCTGAGAGGAGGGTGATGCAATGCGAGTTTCCCAAGTCCTCGAAAGCGAGGCACCATCGGCAACCGTTCTTATCCGCATGATGGTGGGATGGGTGTTCCTGTCTGAGGGAATCCAGAAGTTCCTCTTTCCTGCCGCTCTGGGAGTAGGACGATTTACCAAGATCGGCATCCCGGCTCCACAGTTTTTCGCTGCGTTCGTGGGAGTCGTAGAAATTGTCTGCGGAGCACTACTAATCGCGGGGCTGCTCACACGTCTTGCTTCGATTCCATTGCTTATCGACATCCTCGTTGCCATTGCAACGACGAAGATTCCGATGCTGTCGAAGGCAGGATTCTGGGGCATGATGCACGAAGGGCGTACAGACTTTTGTATGTTGCTAGGGCTGATATTCCTGCTGATCGTGGGTTCCGGCACATAGTCCTCCGATGAGCGACTGTTACGCCACCTGAGCTAGAACGAGCGCCCGTCTCCAAAGAATCCAGTCTGGGTGTGTATCTTTTTGCCTGCGTTTTTCGTCTTGGACACGGACACCACCCCACATTCGGGGTCGGAGGAGGTTATCAAGATGAAAATGCTTCTAATCTTCGTTCTCTTTCTAACGTTTCTTTCGCTCCCCCTCGCTTCTGCCCAGAGCACTGCGGCTGCCGGGAGCACGAAGGCGGCACCATCGGAGGCTACATCAACGAACGGATGCGCGAAATGCTCCGTCGCCGCGCCTTCTCCTGACGAGAAGCAAGTGGCTGCTGTGAAACCGATTCCCGGCACCAACGAGACCATGGTCGTTGGGCGCATTGAGAATCTGATCCCGATTGGCGTGCTCACAGTTCTGGGCTGCGAGAAGTGCTCTGCTGAAGCGGTGAACTGGGCACTGCAACAGGGCAGTTCGTTTGACGATATCGAGCGCACTCTGCGGACTGTTGCTGCTATGCAAAAGCTGGATTGCTTTAAGGCGCAATTCGGGCCGGACGTTAACGCCCGGATGGAGAAGCCACTGGAGGCTGCCAAAGAAGCACTCGCGCAGGCGAGAACACGAGCGGCAAAATGACCCAGCCGAGCACAGACTCCCGGTCTCAGAGTCGAGCGTGTGAGGGAACCACGCCCATCGAAAGCGTGGTTTCCCTCAGAGCTACAATGTAAGTGAGGCGCTGTCATGACAACCGCTGACGAAGCGAGCGCACTCTTCAAGACCCACCGCGACCGAATTTACCGCTACCTCCTAAGTCTTGTGCACAACCCATCGGAAGCCGACGATCTCACACAGGACACCTTCCTGCGTGCGTATTCCCACCGGGACTCGCTGCGTGATCCGAATGCCATTCGGGGCTGGCTGTACCGCATCGCTACACGAGTCTGCCTAGATCACCTGCGCCAGCGTGTCGCACAGGTCTCTATCGACGGTGAAGAGGGAGGTCAGACGGTTCACACGTTGCCTTCGGCATCCCCTTCGGCTCTGGAGATTACTGAACGACAGGAAACCGCCGCCTGCGTGCAACGTTGCCTTGATTTTCTGTCGGACAGCTACCGCGCCGTCATTCTGCTGCATGAAGCCCATTCCCTTACTGCTCCAGAGATCGCGGAACTCTTAGGGGAGAGTGTCGGAACGATCAAGATTAGGCTTCACCGCGCTCGCCGCAAGTTGCAGGAGATCATGCAGATCGGGTGTGCGGTCTCTCAGGGCGCGAACGGAGTGCCCTGTTGCAATTCCAGCAGCGTGGAATCTTCGTTCTGGCAGTTCCGTGGCACTGTGTGCCCTCAGCTCAGATTGTCATCGCTAGCGCCAGACGGTCATTAGACTCTGAGTCGAACAGAGTTGAGGTGGTTGTGCTCGATGGGATGAAAGACAAGAGGGATTCGTGACGCTCAAGCTGGAACGCGAACCGTCCTATCTCGCAAAACATCAGGGCTTTCTCTACCAAAACGCTGCTGTTGATGCTATCCGTGATTTGGAGTATTCCGCAATTTTTCACGAGCAAGGTTTAGGGAAGACTAAGATCGGCGTTGACTTGAGCCTCCTGTGGTTGAAATCGAGCGTCGTCGACTCCGTGTTGATCGTCACAAAGAAGGGGCTTGTACAAAACTGGCGTGATGAGATCGCGCTTCACAGCCATCTAAACCCCCGAATGCTTGGCCAAGATCGGCGCAAGAATTTTTACGCCTTCAACAGCCCCGCACGACTTTACCTCACGCACTACGAAGTGCTCCGCTCGGAGCAGAAGCGACTGGCACTTTTCTTGAAAACTAGGCGAGTTGCGGTGCTCCTAGACGAAGCACACAAGATAAAGAGTCCTGACGCACAGATCACAAAGGTGCTCTTTGAACTGTCACCCGGATTTTCGCGGCGAGTGATCATGACAGGAACCCCAGTTGCCAATCGTCCTTACGACCTTTGGGCTGAGATCTACTTCCTCGACCACGGGCAGGCATTGGGGAACGATTTCGACAAGTTCAAGACAGAACTCGACCTCACGAATGATCTTGCACGGAGTGCCCCCAAGAAAGTTCAGTTTGAAGCTGCACTTGCGTCGTTGTTCCAGCGCATACAGGGATTTTCGGTGAGGGAGACTAAACAAACCGCACACATACATCTGCCAAACAAAGAATTCAGGAATGTATTCCTCGACTTGGCACCCCGACAAGAGGAGCTGTATGAGAGGTTTCGCCGCGATTGTGCTTCCGTTGTGGTGCGCGATGGTGTGCCCATCATCGACGATGCCGAGGAAATTCTAAAGAGACTGTTGCGACTCGTGCAGGTCGCCTCAAATCCTCGACTCGTGGATGATGCCTATCACGAGATTCCATCTAAATACCCAGTCTTAGTGGGGATATTGGAGAGGATTTTGGAACAACAGGAGAAGGCCATAGTCTGGACTTCATTCACTGAAAATGTAGACTGGCTTTATCGCGAGCTGGCAGCATTTGGCGCTGCGCGAGTTCATGGAAGAATGGCCTATGAAGAGCGAAACAAGTCCCTCAGTCACTTCAAAGAAGATACGGACTGCAAGGTCTTGGTTGCCACTCCGGGTGCCGCGAAGGAAGGTTTGACGCTCACTGTGGCCAACCACGCGTTATTCTATGACCGCTCATTCAGTCTGGACGACTATTTGCAGGCACAAGATCGCATTCATCGAATTTCTCAGACCAAGACCTGCTACGTGGTCAATCTTGTGGCGAGGGGCACGGTTGACGAGTGGGTAGACGAGCTTCTGTCTGCCAAGCAACTTGCAGCAAAGCTCGGACAGGGCGATATCACAAAGGATCAGTATCAAGCGGAAGCAACATATGCTTTTGGCGAGATGCTTCGAGAAGTGTTGAGGATTCCCAATTTGCACATGCAGGAGAGTTAAGACGCGGATGCCGACTAGACCTGAGATTGCAGATACGTTACTCATCCGGAACGAGGAGATACCTGTCACGATCAGGTATCTTCCGCAGGTAGACCTCCGATTTTTTCCAGAGAATCCCCGCGTTTATACCATCGTGAGAGGAGAAGGCAAGGAACCCGCGCAAGAGGAGATACTAGAACGTCTCCTTAACATGGAGCACGTCCGAGAGCTCATTCAAGACATAAAACGAAATGGGGGTCTTATCGAGCCACTTCTGGTTCGAGACGGCACGTTTGAAGTCTTGGAAGGCAACAGTAGACTTGCCGCCTATCGATACCTCGCAAAAAACGAACCAATCAAATGGGGACACGTAAAATGCAGTGTTCTCCCAAGCTCCATAAGCGAATCTCAGATATTTGCAATTCTGGGTCAGCATCACATCAAGGGTAAGAAAGACTGGCAGCCCTATGAGCAAGCGGGATTTATGTACCGCCGATTCAAATATCACGAGATTGGGTTGGAGACGCTGTCTGCGGAGATCGGTTTGTCAAAAAAGAAGATCCAGCATCTGATTGACACTTATCAATTCATGATCGACCACAATGAGACAGAAGTGGCTCGATGGAGCTACTACGATGAGTACCTAAAATCCTCCAAAATCAGAAAGGCGAGGAAAAAGTATCCCGAGCTTGACAAGGTGATCGTGAAGAAAATCAACTCTCAAGAGGTCTTGAAGGCTGTTGAAATCAGAGATCAACTGCCTGTCATCTGTTCCGGGCCCCAAAAAGGACTGAAGCGATTCGTTGCGGGCACCATCACATTTGAGGATGCATTTGAAGCTGCCGAAGAGGCTGGAGGCACCAACAGTCAATTAAAGAGACTGGTGAAGTTTGTTCGCTGGCTCGTCAAAGATGAAGTTGAACGTGGCCTTGCGTCATCGGATGGCCAAGTTCGTGACAAAATTGCTTATGAACTTCGCAAGCTTGACGCTCGCGTCACCGCGCTCAGAAGAAAACTGAAACTCGACAACGGTGCTTGACTACCTGAGCGATGTGTTTTGCTCTTGAGACTCTTTCTATTCTTGGGTTTCGATTGTGAGGAGGGCGATATGGCTGGTGTTCCCCGACAGGGGACTACGTTCGTAGACTTCGCGCTCAGGGTAGTCGAGATTCTCATTGCGAATCCTTGGGGTGTTGATCAGGATCTCTTCCTGAACGAGTATTTTGCTGGCAATCCACCTACTGATTTCGACACCCGCGATTTCGAGTGGGAAGAGTTCAAGCGAGCCAAAGATCATTCCAATCAGATGTTCAACAAGCAGCAGAATGACTGGATATGGATCCGTGCTCGACACGGCAAACTGCCGGGTCAGTTTTTCTATCAAGCGGTTGCCAAGATTAGTGACGGAGAGCCTGAAATTGTCATTCGATACCCAGTCAGCGAAGCGTTGCTGGTAGACAAAACGGGCGATTGGTTGACTCGCACCAAGAGCCATATGCGAACTACAGTTGCAAATATTGAAGCAAAGAAGAAGGCGGCTCTTGCAACTGGCAACACACGCTTGATGCGCGAAGCGGAAGCTGAACTGGATGAGATCATTGTCTTAGCACCACGACTTGCAGCCATTTATTTTGATACGGGAATGACAGTGCAAGACCTCCGGGCTCTTGCAAATTCGACCAGAGTTCCCCGCCTTTTGCTCAAGAAAGTGAAGCGGACGTTGACCGCGTACGAGAAGAGTCAAGAAGAGATTAAAGAGCTGAGTCAGCTTATCTATACTCTAAAGCAAATGAGACGAGGTAGACCTTGAAGGAACGAGAAATTGTCGAAATCCCCGTCGCCTCTGTACAGCCCGATCCCGATAACCTTCGGAAGATCTTCGATCAGGACGAACTGCAAGCTCTTGCCGACAACATGAAGGAGCACGGCCAACTTGATCCCATTCAAGTTTTCGAGCGGACGCCCGGCACCTACGACCTCTGGGATGGCGAGCGACGTTGGCGTGCTGCTCAACTTGCTGGTGTACCCACACTTCGAGCCATCGTTGTACCTCGCCCTACTGACGTAGACCTCCTATGTAAGAAAATTTCTCGTTTCATGCAGACGAAGACGCTGTCGAAACCAGAAGAAGTCCGCGCCTTGGAACAGGGGCTGCAGGCACTGGGAGTCCGAGACAAACCAGAGAAATGGGGAGCAGCAGCCAAGAAAATGGGCGTCAGGCCAAGCTTGCTACAGGAGCGGATGAGAATCACGAAACTACTGCCTGAACTCCGAGCTAAGTTCGAGAACGGCCAACTCGACTATTCAGTGTCGCAGACGATTGGCAAGATTGAACAGCCCTCCCTGCAAAAGAAGATCGCGGATTTTGTAATGAAGGAAAACCTTAACAATCGTTTCGCTGTGCTTCAGTTCATTCCGAAAGTGCTCGAAAATCCCAAGCGATCACTCATGCAGACCTACGACGTTGCCAAGAGCGAGGAGAAATTCCGCTATTCAGTCCCTCGAAAGACCGAAGACGTGCCGCCGCAAATCGAAATGCGCATTGATGACATGCTTGAGGATCTCCGCAAGTGCCTTCGTTGGCTGGAAGCTGCTGGACGACAGGATCTCATTTCACACCTGACCCCAGACAACTTCAATACACGACGCATACTTGCGACACTGCGACAACTGAACTCGATTACTAGCGCGTTCATCTCGGCGTACCGCGAGCGATATGGTGCCTCCGAGCCAGCACAAAAGCGACGGCATCAGCCTGAGCTTACTGGCAGCACCAGACTCTTGGAAGACTTGAAAGAGTAGACGCTACGATCTCTTCTTCCTCAGATCTCGTGCCATCCGCCCCAACATACGATCCACCAGCAGCTTCGCAGCCGCTCTGTCTGGGGAGCATTCGTATAAGAGCGCGAAGGCTCGCTCGTATGCGTGTCGCTGAACGGGCGCTAGATTGTCGAGAACCTTGGCTCTGTAGTGCGTGGCGCTAACTTTGGTAAATTCACGTCGCAATCTCGCTAGGACAGGAAGCAAGACCGGCGTATCGAGCTTCAAAGCTTCTTTGGCGAGTGCTTTCTCCATCGACTGCAGTACCTGCTGGATCTGAAGCGCAAAGACGTGGCGTTCCGCAGCACTTACCGACCCCTGTTTTACGATTCTAAGGTCACGTTTGACCTGATCTTTCTGCCGCTCAAATTGTCGGAGCCAGTTACGGCGTATGGAACTGTGGCGACATCGTGTGCTGATTTCTCGTGCGATGGGCGAAAGCTGATTGATGAGGTTGGTGTAATGAACGTTCTGCTCGTAATGGTCTCTACGGCCATTCGGAATGATCCGGGAGTCGATCACGTGAACTTCGCCTACGCACCACGAATTGAAACGCGTTTCAGTGAACAAATCCTCCAGAATTCCGTTCGTCCCTACTTGAATGTTTCCCGACCGAAGCCTTAGTCCCTTCAGGCTGGCATTCGGCACTGCCCCTTTATAGCTGTGGTGCAGTATCCAACCCACAGCAGCAGTGCCATCACCATCTGAGGCAGGGATTTGGAATGTTTGCAGTTCCTGAAACGTATCTCTTCCACCTGAAATATCAAACGAATCGCGGTGTGGTCGGAAGGTGGGATCGCTGTTGCCCCCAACCTTTAATGTGATGTTGGTCAACCCCACACAGTCTGAAAGCAAGGCTCGTATGTCGTCCGCGAACCGAAACTGAGGAGCAAAGGGCAGTGGCGCAACCTGTGACAGGTACTCTTCGATGACAGTGGGGTTCAGCAGCCAATCGTTCCGAAGCCTCGGGATGTTGCGAAGCTCAACTTCAAAAAAGTGCTCAGGCCACTTCTTTCCATCGATACGACGAACTTGCACAGATTGTGCAACGACATCCGCGAGGTCACCAGAGAAATCTGCAGATCTCAGCAATGCCTTGGCCTTACGGCAGTCCCATCTTAACTCGGAGACCTGCGCTTCTCCTGCGGCACGCGCACGGAACAAGAGCTCTTGGCAGTACGCAAGTCCTGACAGTCTGCCGACCCCTCTGAAGCCGCGTGTTTTTGTCCCTCGCTTCGCGCTTGCTCCGAACGAAGTCATCCGCAAATCGAACTCAGCCGAAGGGATGCCCGTCCCGTTGTCGCGAATTCTTGCTGTTCTCCTGTCGAAATCGATATGGATTTCAACGGTGCCAGTCTCGCGAGGAGTTAGTATTCCAATACTCCGCGCTTCATCTATCGCATCCGCTGCATTCTGGATGTACTCGCGATAAATTGCCAGCGGTTCGACGTACATAGCACTACTGAGGATTTCCAGAATGTCCTTGCCGACGATGATGGATTCGTCGCGATACGACCACGGGATTTCAGGTGTGTGCAAACTAATCAGTGTTGTGCTCATACGTGTGCGCGACGTTCAGGGGTCTGTGATTGTTTTTCTCCAATCGGGAACTCAGATACGTTATCAGATAAGCCAGCATCTTCCACGCGCTCGTCATCAGGAACGTCAGTATCGGCGTCAACCGATTGGTTCCGCTGCCGTTCCCAAATGGCTTCTTCTTCTTCTTTGGCAAGTGGAACATAGAAACGGAGAACTTCACGAAGCTGCTTGCTCTCCGTTTTCTGCGACAGATCTTTGAAGTAGCGCGGATCAGTGGACGACACCAAGCGCAACAATTCTGCTCTGTCGATCTCCTGCAACCGCGAGAATTTGCACTTGAACTCGCCGAACTCGGGTGCGCCTTCCCCTTTTTCGTAGTGATCGCGATTGAACGTAAATCTGTGCGGCCACAAAAGCAGATCTTGGAACTCCGTCTCCGTTTCACCGAATGCCCGCTTGAAGAACTGTGGTGCACCACTTACGACCCCGTGCGTTGCCTGCAAAATGATCTGCAAAGAGCGAAGTTGGTAACGTGTCCACTTTTCCCCGATGTGCGAACGATTGGGAAGGTCGGTTGGCTGATACCGCATCGGGAATGACCAGATGCGAATTCCGAGCTCCTCGTTCAACTTGACGTTCAACCTCATCCGGTGGTGAAGGTCGCCGGGCGTGTCATGAAAGTTGTACAGCATGTAATTGGAGAGTTCGTGTAGCCCGAACTCATGCGCGTAACGGATTGCCTGCTCGTACGGTTTTCGCAATCCCCAATGGTCAAAGGCAATGCGAAGCGGTTTCAGGCATATGGTGGAAAGCTCTCGCAGGTACACCGGGTCTTTGCACAGAATGCGAGCGTCCACACCTTGATTGAAGTCTACTCGTCGTTGTACTGGGACTCGTCCACGCTTGAGCTTTGCACCCGGAACAAACCCGAGGTCACGGATTTCTGCAATTATTTCCTTGAAACGGGCAGACGCGACAATGTTGTTGTCCATCAATGTTAGATCTTTCTTCGTTCCGTACAGCTCGTCCACCCCCTTGACGAGCAGCGTAAGCGGAGCCACGTCGCGTTGATCGCCTTCTAGCTTGGGCACGCCGCAAAAGCTGCACTTCCTGATACATCCTCGGGACGCATAAGCAAAATAGGCGTCGTTGACTGGATAGCGATAGCTGATCTGGTCGAGGATGCTGTAGTCAGGGATAAGATCCTCAATCGGCGTGCCTAGTACGTCATCCGAATACAATTCTTCGGCAAAATCATCCAACTGGAGTGCTATGGCGGGGGGCTGGCCGAGTAGACCTTTGATGAATCGGATGCCACGCCATCTTGGCTCATTAATGAACCTATCGTGCATAAGTGAGGCTGCAATGCCGCCGACGAAGACTTTCTCAGCGTGGCCATTGGCGACGTATAGCGCGAAGTCGATACTCTGAGAAATCCGCTGGAACTCGAAGGAAAAGAGAGTGGTGACGTAGATTCTGTCCCAGGCCGTGCTCAGCACGGAGCGGTCTTCGCCTTTGATGAACCGAACGTTATCCCGTTTCCCCGACGCCCCGTGGTACTGGGCGATTTTCATCAGTCCCAGTGGCGGGTATTTGTTTTTGTATCCCGGTTCTATTAGAAGGATGTTCTTCCCAGCCATCCCCAACCCCCGCCCTTTCGCAGTTTCATGTTCGCAAACTCGGGCTACGCTTACTCAACCTGAACTCGGGCTGCAGAGTCTCAGGGAAACCCAACTCAAGCTGACCACGGTTGAATGCGTCGAACAGCAGTGCAAGTCCACGACGAACGAGCTTGGTCTGATCGACACCCGTTTTATCGGAAAGCTGCTTCAAGTTCTCTTTTTCGACGGGCTGGAGCCAGAGACTGAAGGGTTTTCCCTTCCTTGCTGGCCGACGAGACTTCTGTCTTCTGGATTTCATTGTGTAGTGACGTGTATAGACACGTGCGTACACCTTGAAAACCCATTCTACCCTTGAATCCCGTTGCCAAGCACGAGATTTTGTTCTTCCCCTCAACAGCCTCACGTAACTCTTCCCCAATCCCGTGAGGACAGGCTGCCGAAATCAGTCTACCTATTTGGGAAGGTATTGTCGATCCTTTTCATAATCTTCTCAGCCCATTGAATTGCAGACGCGACCAACGATTCAGTCCTTGGACTGGGTCTGCTATCGAAAAGGTCATCGGTCGTTTTGAGATGTCGCGCCACGAGGATTCCTGCCACAATCGCCAGCAACCGCTTTCGACCCTCATCCATTCCCGAAGCATAGCATATTCGTTTTTTATTCGCTTTGTCGCCGATGCGCCCCATCTGATTGCAGGGCAGTTGGGGGGCGTCGGAGGCTGGACGACTATAACCACAGAGACACGCGCCTTGGTGGTCACAAAGGCCAACAACAGGGCTTGAAACGCGGGATCGGGGCTGAGGTCATCCAGCAGCCAAAACGCCGTAGAATCGGCTTCCGACGAGTAGAAGAGTTGGGTCTTTACGCCTTGAATTGCTGCGAGCAACCAATGGGGTTAGATTAAGCAGGCGAATCGTCCACTATGAGCAGCTCAGAGATCGATGTCAACGACCTTCACCGTGATCTTCAACCGTTCTTCAAAACGCAGGGACTTCTCACAGTTGACCATCCACTGTTGCGAATGTCCTCTGCGAGTGCAGCCAAGATCAATGACGAGTACCAACGCCGCCTCGATTCTATTCACAAGTCTTTGCGGGATAAGGAATGGATTGCCCTGCTCGACAATTTTGAAGCACCTTATCAGCTTCTAGCATTTTCCGTGGTTTCAGAACAAATGAGTGACGTTGAGTATTGGGAAGCACTCCGTTTTGTTTGGATGTCTACCGAGAATCCATTTCAGCAACTCGGTCTCTGCGTGAGACTGTTTAGTTCACGCCGTGCATGTCGAGGCAGACTGATGTCTGATAAAGACAGAGCCGCCTTTGACGACCTATCAGAGAAGTTGAGAATTTACCGTGGATATAGTCGGGAATTCCAAAACGAGAGGGGCATTTCATGGACACTCAAGAAAGAGACCGCTCAACGACTAGGTGGGCGAAGGGGCAGATACATGGCAGGAGAAGAAGCAGAGATTCGTGAGGAGATTGTCAACAAGGATGACATCGTTGCGTTTATGAACTTACGAGACGAAGAAGAAATCATCTACCTTGGAGATTTCCATGACGGGGTTGAAAAGGATGACGCACGCACCGAAGGGCTTACTGTGGTCATCAGAAGTTGCCTCGGCATTTGACGCGGCGAATTCCGGCCCCTTCACACTTGATTCACTCAGATTAGTCCGAGGTTGGTGACGATGAAGCATCTTCCGACATGGCCGTTTTATCTGATCATTTTTCTTGTGGGCATTAGCCTTGGGTTTGCACTTCGCTCACTGTTGATTGGCGATGGGAGCGTAGTGGCGGCATCTGTATCCGCGTTGGCAAGTCTGATTGTCGCCGCCGTGACCTACGAATACGTAAGGCTCACATCTCGCTACGTAGCAACCAACGAGCAATCGCTGGCGTTGATGAGAGAACAATGGAACAGCCAGCGCGAAGCTCGACCAGCATTTTGGTTGGAACGTGGTCAGGAGGGAACAGCCGAATTTGACATCGACAGGCGGCGTCTTGTTTTCGGAAGGGTCTTCGTGAAGGTCTGGAATTTTGGGCAGCACTCGTTCAAGATCACGGGCGGCACGGTCAATCGCAGCGGGCAAGATGGGGCACAGTTCAGGCGGAGGCTCAGCAACCCGGAGTTGGTCATAAGGCCGGATGATGCCCAATCTTGGGATGTTTCTTACGCTCTGCTGAAGGCAGTGACCGGAACGGCGGCTGACGACATGACTCTCGTCAGAATGCCGGAGACTTGCGACGTTGAGATAGTCCTAACGTTTACCAGCGCAGAGGGTGAAAACATTGAGACGCGGGACGAACTGTTCGCTCTGGACTTCAACCCTATCAACGGCAACCTGAATTCTATAGTTCGCCGACCGCCCACCTCCTAACCAACAGCGAGCCGGATAGCCGTAACGGAGAATCTCGTCCTGAAGGGGCAATGCGATTGCCGGGAGTTGGGTATCATCTTGACGCATGAACAAATCCGCCAAACAGGAAGGCTCCATCGCTCGAAGGCTCGTGAAGACAAAAGAAGCTGCGGAATATCTCGCAATCAGTGCGTGGAAGCTCCGCAATCTGGTTCAGCAGGGTCGGATTGCATACATCGAGGACGGAGGCGGAACGAGTCCATGGCGCTTCGATATTAGAGACCTCGATGCCTACATAGAGCGAAGTCGAAGGGTGCTGTCGTGATTAGCCTACCCACTGTTCCCTGTCCGAAATGTCAGTCCACAATTGTCGCAACAATTGGCGAGATCAGAGTAGCTACGAAGTATTCGGACTGTTTACGCCGTTGTGAGAAATGTGGAATTGGTTTTTCCAACGGGATCAATAGGCCCACACTCATTTACCTCGCCCCGGAGCATAACGTGCCTGAGCAGGTACGTGACGGTGTCCTTCAAACCCTCGAACAATCACTTAATGAACAGCACCGACCCGACAAGATTTCGAAGTTTGGTTTCAGCACATCCGAGGACGCGCTAACGTGGACAGTATTCCAGCATCTTCGCAGTAGTAGACAACTACGGACTGCACTTCATTCTTGCGCGATCACAGGCTCGCAATCCGAGCCTTCAGGCTTGCTTCTGTGGGGTGTACCCAGTCCGCTCGACTCACTTGAAGGCAGTCGGGTGCACCAGCAGCTAGTTGCTGTCTGCGACCACTTGGAGGAAGAAAAGACATGCCGCTCCGAGCCGGATGTTGTCGTGGATTTCGGCGATGCTGGCATTGTCGTGATTGAAGTCAAGTACCGCAGTGGAAACGACAAAAAGAAGTTCGGAGTTCGGTATAACCGATATGTCGGTGAAACGGATGCGTTCACCGATGTAGCGGCAATTGGTCGAAGTGAGTTGTATGAACTTGTCCGGAATTGGCGTATTGGCGTTGAGCTTGCGGGCGGAAGGCCGTTCACATTGGTGAACCTTGTGGTCAGGGACAGCGACCCCGCGAGAACAGAGGAGTTTCGTGGTGGATTGAACCCTAAGCGTGGGCAGTTCTTGGTACTACCGTGGCAGGATTTCACGGCGGGGTTTCAACAACCTGAGTGGCTCAAACTGTATCTCTCTGCCCGGTTTCGATAACGTGCGGCAGGCTACGGCCTCAGACCTGCCGAGGTTCTAATGCCGCGACCTTCGGGAGTCTAACTGCCGTGTTCGTCAACTGGGCCTCCCCGCACCTGCACAAGCACGGTCGAACGCCTGAATGTCATTTCAGATTGCCCGTTATCTGGTCGGCGAGAACATTACGGTTGGCGATGGCTTCCTCTGCCCGCCGTTTCGCGTTGATGCGGCCGTCGAGTGCGAACATTTCTTTCGTGTACGCCGTCCAAATGCACCCTTCGATTTCCAGCTCGTAGTCGTATTCCCAGCATGTCACGGTCTTGAATTCGTCTTTCAAATGCGAATTGATTAAATCGACGATGCGGGTAACATCCGCGAGACTCGTTGTTCGCTTTTCGGGATAGCGAACAGACTGCTCTGGGTCTGCATTCCGTGCGTTGATTTCGGCGTCGAATGCAGGATTGTAGTAATACTCTCCTGCACATCCGCAGCGGCAGTTTCTAGCTTCGCCTTCGTAAACCCTGAAGACATCCTCGACCTTCAGCGGCTCCTGCACGCTCGGCTCGTCAGTCGGAACCCAAAACTGAATGATTTCACCAAGTTCAGACTTAAACAGTTTGTTGAACAACGGTACTCGTTCAGCCTCCGGTACGAGATCGAAGTCGAGAGAGAAGTAGAAGCCTTTGACGAGTCCATAACAACTGTAGGCAATCTTCGTCGGCTGAAGCGACAAACCCGCGAGGGCCTCTTTGGAAAATGCCTCTGATAATTTGCTGACGAGTCTTTTCTTGGTAGTGACTCCTCGTGCCGCAACTAATTTGCCTTTCATAGTATGTTTCGTCGGGATGGTGAAGACCTCTTCCATCTCCGGTGTTTCTGTTGTCATACTGCGCCTTTCGACAGTTCAGGATGTCAGCCATGTTCTGATTCCTAATGCTTTTGCCTGAAGCTCCTCGTTCGGCAATCAAATCTGTGCACACTTACTAGATACTGACCTTTTCGCCGAATCCTTTTAGAAAAAAGGGGTGGAACTCCAGTGGCATGGGGTTGCACTGTTCCCAAGCCCGCAGCCTCTCCTCGCGGGTCTCCATATCAGCACTAATCGTCCTTGCCAAGTCCCACAGTGCTGATCCGACTTCTTTGTTTTCCTGCCCACGGCTGGCCTCCCGGATTTTCTCGACGACCTCGTCCACCGTTTGCTTCCGCACCCATTCGTCCCGGCGCACCAGACGCAGTTCTTCTTCTGTGAGGTTTTCGCGTGGGAAGCACCAGCGGCAAAACGCGTCAGTCGCCATGTAGTATTCCGCGCCGTCGTTAAACGGGCTCCCAGTCCCAACCCATTGGGCTGGGCGGTCACACTCGTGGCAACGTACCTCGTCCCACATCTGGGCTTCGTTCGCCAGCGGCCAGCAAGAAAAGACTCCCCGCCCGTTATCCCAGTACTTGGGCGCTTCCCATTTGATGTCTTCCGCCTTGCAGATGGGCTGCTTAGGGCGTTCACGATATGTATTTGGCATGCTTTTTTCTCCTAATTACTAAATACTCGATTTTCGGGAAATCCCATCGAATTCCCACTACAAACAGCCAGACCCTCCGTCTTATCCGCGCACCTTGACGCGGGGGTAGCGTTTCTTGGACTTCGGGGCGTCGTCATCATCCGATTCCTCGATCAACCGCCCCAGCGCCACGAGGTTCTTCACCGTCCGTAGCTGCACTCCGGCGTCGATTTTCTTGTCCCAACGGTTGTCAAGGCTGATCCGACGCCATGACACAAAATTCTCATGCGCTCCCGCACGCTCAAGGCACGCCAGCAGGCGCTCTGCGAACCAAGCTTCCTTGTTTTGTTCCTTGGCCTCGCCCGGCTGGAAATGCTCGCGGATTCTGATCTGCCATTCCATGAAGAGCAGAGCCTTACGCATGCAGTTATCGCTGACGGTCTGATCGCCGTTGGCACTGGCTGTTAGGAGCGCAACCTTGAGGGCGTTGTACTTGAGCCTGTCAACGTCAAATACCGGGGGATTCCATGCGTCGAACCGCGCCCGTGCCGCGTCCGCGATGTCGCGCACCACGGTCGCACCCTCGGTGCCGAATTCCAATTCCTTGGATGCGGCATCCTCGTCGCCTTCCCCGATTGGCTCGGAGATAGCTACGCTTTCGGATGTAAACGGGTTTGACCAATCGCCATCGCGTAATCTCCGTTTGAAACGTTTCTCGCTGTAGCCCCAAATGAAACGGCTATAGAGCCCAAACTGGGTTTCGCTGCCAAACAGTTCGATGAACCTTTCCGGCTTCTTCAGGTCGGCGGGGATGCCGCCGATCCAAGAGAGTCGGCAATCGACCTCCACCCTGCCCCCGCCGGAAAGCGGCTTCTCGTATTCGTTTTCGTCCCAAAGATCGCACAGCGTGGATGCCAGAGTGGAATTGTCGATACCTGTCTTGCTGAGCACGTCGCTAAGTTCCGCAGTGACCATAAGAAACTTGCGGTGACCACCCTCGCGCTTGACTTCGCCTCTTTTGTTCTTGGTGACTTTCGCCCCAATAGTGCAGGCAAGCTGGGTCTCCCCGCCCGGTTTGACCCGCTTGTAGGTGCCCGGTACGACACCTGTGACCTGCAAACCACGGCGAATTGCCGTATTCTTTCCCCCGCCAATGGGCGAGATTAGACCCACATACGTGTTGACGCGGCTGTTACACATCTCATGTACGCTGGGCTTGACACTGTAGCAGCCGATGCAGGTGGGATATGCCAGACCGAGCGGCATGTCCATTGCCCGTGCCCATTCGCCCATGCGCCCGTACATGCACCATACCGGGAAAGCCAATTCGCTGTGATCGGTATCCGAGAGCGGCCTGTTGAGGAACTCGAAAATATCGTCCGGCGTCCAGTCGGCGGGTTGGTGGTCTTCCGCCTGCTCGACGGTTGGGGATTCCGCCCTCGCGTCAAGTTCAGCGTCCGGGTCGTAGTCCATGAGCGCCAGTTGTTGTTCGATGTATTTCTTGGCGTCGTTCACTCCCGCTGGCATGTCGTTGCTTCTGGTAGTCGGCCCTGACCTTGCAATGTCGCAGGCGCGGGAGGCGAGGAACAGGAAATGATCCTTACGCCCGTCGTTGACCGCTTCGTCGATGATGACCTTTGGGTCGCTCGCCTGCCTGAGCTTCACTTCGTCCATTTCTTTCAGTTCCTTCAAGACATTGACGAGAGCCTGCGTCCACGATTCCGTGACTTCAAGGTCGGTGTTGTTCTTGATGAAGTCGCGCAGGCCGGTCAGGGTGGGCAGGACGCCGTATTTCTCGTGGTAAAGGCAGGTGAATTCGAGGACGCGCCACAGTTCGGAGTCGTCGAGCTTCGCCGTGACCGCAACTCTCTTTAGCCGCTTTTCGTTGGTGACGAAGGCGTCCAGAAACTTGCTGTGGCTGGATTCGTTGAGCAAGTGATAGCAGAGCAGGTCAATCATGGCCGCTCCCGTTGGAGAACAGCCGCGCCTGTTCCAAGCCGAAGAATTTTCTGTGAGTCCATGTTCAGTCTCTTTGTGTTTTTGTTTTCGCGTCTACAGTCCTTGGGAGCGCCTCTCGGACGCTGTGGCGGTGGGTGGACTGTAGGAACCCACCGCCTCCCGAATCTCAGTCCGTCGCCGAGGCTTCGAAACTGCGTTCACTAACGGCAAGCGGTAGTTCGTTTTTCCGAACGCACGCGAAAAATATCTTTTGGGGATCAACTTAATGGAACAGGCAGCGGCAGCCCTTTAAGCAAAGATGGGTGGGAAAGAGAGGTGGGAAAGCGCGTCAAATTCTTCCCACATGGGAAGCGTTTTACGGGCAGCAAAGAGGTCGGAGCAGCAGGGTGGGAAAAATCGTCTCCCACATGGGAAGCCGATTCCCACACGACCTGTGTTCCGTAACTATATATAAAACAAAGAAATTTCTCTCTCTCTTTTGTATGTATGGGAAGGTGGGATACGTCCCCTGTGTCTTGAAGGAACGGTGAGCAAACTGCTGTCTTGAAAAATTGCTGTTATATATTCCCACCTTCCCACCTGCCGCCAAAATTCCTTGTCCTGATGCCTTCGATTCTCTGGCCGAACCGACGACTGATTCGGCACAGGCGTGCAAGCGTGTACCGTGCCGGTTTGCACGGCTCGATTCGCACATTGTGGAAATGCTTCCGCAATCCTCGTGTTTCTTAGAGGAAATATCGCCGCATAGATGCCCTGAGAAGCGACCAGCCTTGCCAAAACATGCCGACTTCGAGTGCTCGCGCACGCTAAAGGCACTTTGGGAAGACCTTCACGGTAAGTTCCGGGATTGTTCGTGAACGATTCGCGGACTATCAGAACCTATATTCAGAGCCGAAAATCGGACAGCTTGCTCTTTGTGACCCAATTCGCTGAGATGCAGAAACGCCATTAGAACTGGGAAATTCCACTCTCCGGGATGACACGAAACAGGCTGCCAGTCGGTTAGGAGGTCGGTTTCAAGCTGTTTCCACGGCAGGAGAATCAAGAATGAATGGACGGCAGACCATCCGCGAAGCCATCATTTCGCGCAAACTGAAGCACTGGCAATCAGTCGCTAGTTACCCCAAAGCATATAGTCACGTCTGTCCACCGTGGCGGGCTCGAAAGAACTTCTGGCGACTTCTCGCCATGTACCCGCAAGTCGCCGCTAAGCTTGGCCTCAATGAGACCTCGGTCTACTAGTTTCAAGCGATCTGCGCGTGCGGCACGTCACAGTTCAAACGCCGTGCGCGACGGAGACGGATTCGGCTTGAGCCTGACGCTCGTCGAACCTGCATCGCCCGGTAGATTATCGAGTGATGAAGGCGATAAGTCTCAGCGGAAGTTTCTTCTATAGATGTAAGCCTTTTTGCGGAGTTCCTCTGTGCGCCTAAAGCCAGCCGTCTCCAAAATTTCGACGATTTCTCGCGTCATGTTTTGATCCACAAGGGCCTTGGCTTCTTTGACAGTGTATGATTCAGCAGTCAGGCGGGCGGCTTGGGCTGCTATGCTTGCTTTTCGCTCTGCGACTATGTTCTCGTATTCTTGCAGACGCGAAGCTGATTCTTCTTCCCGTTGTTGTTCGCATCGAAGTTGCTCCGCAAGAAAATCCTCATTGCGCCTTTTGGCTGCTTCGTCTGCGCCCAAGATTTCGATGTTTGTCGGACGCTCAAGGTGTTGGTCAACGCTGTAGCTCGACACGCCAAGCGCCTCAGCCCGACTGCCCTGATAGCCTTTTGTGTAACTGTCTACACGAGCATCAAAAGCGAAAACCATACCGGGAGCGAGCCCCAAAGACCATTGCCCGCAGGTGAACCACAGATGATCGCAAGCTAATTCCTTAGTGTCTGCGAAACGCACGTCGCTGAGCAAAATTGTTTGCAAATCTGGCCCCCGGAATGCACGCTTTGTCCCGAACCGTTCCACAGTTGCGGTAAATCGCATGCGTTGACCATCTACTTTTGTGAGCTTCTCTCTCATTGCATCTCCTTCTACACGACCACAGACAGCCGCTCGTTGGTAATTCCTCCGTCGCCCGAAAACGCCGAGTTCCCCAATACATCCCGAGCATTATCACGTTTCTTAGGATAGTCAACCTGTGGAACCAGACTTTTTGTTTCTGAGGTCTGCTTCTGTTAATCAATACTGGCTTTTCGGGCTTAGCGGGGCGGTTTTGAACAAATTCTTTTGGAACTCGGCACGCCATTTCCTCCCCACTAGGGTAAATACTGTCGGGCGTGATAATTTCCCTTGGTGCAAGGGGAGAATTGAGGGAAGGGGCAGGTCAGGAGCGAATTGGGGGCTGGGCCTAAGCGTGGTTGCCTTGCACTGTGGCTAGGAGTACGGTTACTCGGAAGGGGACGGGCTGAGACCAAACTGGCTACGGGGGCTGCCGATGTACCCATACCAGCCCGTCTCCCTCCAAGATGCGCCGAACAGCGGGTTTCCGCTCTGCGCCAGTCGCCGCGAGTCTATAACCGAAATGGGAAACCTGCGTTGGCAATAGCGACAGGCGACACGGCCACTGCGCCATCGGCTGGATCGAGCGCTACGGCTCTCGACATCTCGATTCGCTTCTTCTTTTCCAATTCTTCTTCCTGCGCCTTGTTCATCTCGGCAACGATGATCTCCTTCTCCACAGCACGCAGGTATGACCAAATGC
>Ga0187771_10000712_pt1 | contig 20887 bp, 18 predicted proteins | sample 0116_SJ02_MP15_1_FD_133139 | JGI IMG/M metagenome (GOLD analysis project Ga0187771, IMG submission 133139) | Tropical peat soil microbial communities from peatlands in Department of Meta, Colombia - 0116_SJ02_MP15_10_MG | ecosystem: Environmental > Terrestrial > Soil > Wetlands > Peat | place...
ACGGATTTATCGCCTCGGCGCTGCCGGTGTGGCTGCTGCTGGAACCGCGGGACTACCTGTCCACGTACATGAAGCTCGGGACCATCGCGGCGCTCGTGATTGGGGTGTTCATCGTGCACCCGGACATCCGGTTTCCGGCGGTGACGCAGTTCATCCACGGAGGCGGGCCGATCATCAAAGGGCCGCTGTATCCGTTCCTGTTCGTGACCATCGCCTGCGGCGCGATTTCGGGGTTCCACGGGCTGGTGTCTTCCGGCACCACGCCGAAGATGATTGACAAAGAGACGGAAGCGCGGTTCATCGGCTACGGCGCAATGATGTGCGAGGGCCTGGTGGCCGTGCTGGCCCTGATCGCGGCGTGCTCGCTCTATCCCGGCGACTACTTCGCCATCAACACCCCCGCAGCAGTTTTCAGCAAACTGGGCCTGAGCACCGTGAATCTGGATTTCTTCTCCAAGGAAGTGGGAGAGCAATTGGCCGGACGCACGGGCGGCGCGGTTTCGCTGGCGGTGGGCATGGCGCAGATCTTCAAGGCCGTCCCCGGTATGGCCAGGCTGATGAGCTACTGGTATCACTTCGCCATCATGTTTGAAGCGCTGTTTATTTTGACGACGGTGGACACGGGCACGCGCGTGGCGCGCTACGTCCTGCAGGAAATCATGGGCAAAGTGTTCAAGCCGATGGCGAATCAGGCGTGGCTACCGGGCAACCTGATCACTTCGTTTCTGGTGGTGTACGCCTGGGGCTACATGATTTATACGGGGAACATCTCCACCATCTGGCCGCTGTTCGGGACTGGGAACCAGTTGCTGGCCACGCTGGCGCTGGCGGTGGGCACGGCCTTTCTGGTGAACATGGGCAAAGCGAAGTATGCCTGGATTACGGCGGCGCCGATGCTGTTCGTGGGAGTGACAACGATCTACGCGGGCGTGCTTTCGATCAAGAACATCTTCTGGCCACTGACACTGCAGCCGGCGACCCGGGTCCAGGGCTACCTGGACACCACGCTGATGGCCATTTTCGTCGTCGGCATAATTCTGGTGCTGTTCGACGCGACGCGGCGGTGCTGGCAGACGCTGCATGGGAAACCAATTCCACAGGAGGCGTTTGGACCGCCGGCCATCGCGGCGGGACTGCCGGTTTCCGGCGGCTGCTGCTGAGACAAAACGGGTTGAGCCGCAGCGCGGACGGGAGCGCGGCGCGGCGGGCAGCAGTCCACGGCCGCGGCCGAAACTCGAGAGACTTGCGATTCCTGGTGTCTGCCTCTAGGCTACGGCCAGCATGGAGCTGACGCCGCACACACTAACGCTGGGATTCCTCTGGTACATCGCTTTCCTGTTTTCCACGGTCTGCCATGAGGGTGCGCACGCGCTGGCGGGAAAAATCGGGGGAGACCCGACCGCGTTTGAAGCGGGACAAGTGTCGCTGAATCCGATCCCGCACATCCGGCGGGAACCATTCGGGCTCGTGCTGGTGCCGTTGCTCAGCTACGCGTGGCAGGGATGGATGATGGGATGGGCCAGCGCTCCCTACGATCCGCGATGGCAGCGCAGCCACCCGCGGCGCGCGGGGTGGATGGCGCTGGCGGGCCCAGGAGCCAATTTCACATTGCTGGTGCTGGCGGGAATCGGGATTCGAGCGGGCCTGTGGAGCGGAGTGTTCCGGCTACCGCTCACGTTCGGGTTTACTTCGCTGGTGGAAGCGGTGGACCCGGAGCGGCTGGGGTTTCTGGCCACGCTGCTCAGCATCTTTTTCACGCTGAATCTGATCCTGATGACCTTCAATCTTCTGCCCGTCCCCCCGCTCGATGGGAGCACGGGCATCGCGGTTTTGCTGCCTGAAAAAAGCGCGGTGCGGCTGATGGATTTCTTCCGGGAATCCGGGATGGGGTTTCTGGGAATCGTGCTGGCGTGGGTGGTGTACGGATACATTTTCCGGTGGGTGGCTCCGATAGCAATTCATCTGCTGTTTCTGAACCTCTAGGCCGGAACTCTTCCGGCGTTTCCAAACCGCGTTCGGAGGAAGAGAGCGTTTCAACGAGAAACGCGGCGTGCCGTTTCGCTACGGCGGAGCGGTGTTCCGGAGCGGAACAGGTCAGTGGAAGCCATGCGGATTCAATCCCTTCGCAAAAGCGGCGGAGCGGCACCCCGCGTGCAAACCAACGCGGCGGAGAACATCATGGGCGACCAACTTCCCATCTACCGCGTGGAGATATCGGGCTGGGACCTAAACGAACAGTTCTTTGTGGAGCGCGTGGGACTGGAGTGGGGCCAGGGAGAGCAGAAGAAGGTATTGCTGCGGAAGCGCGTGCGTCAGGGAGCGCTGATCTTCGTCCGACTGCTCGACAATTCCTCACCTTCCCAGTCATTTCCAGTGGCCTATCGCGCGCGCGAAGTCCGCGAACGAGAAGGCAATGACCTGTACGAATTGACGCTCACCCAGGTGTGGCCCTTACAAGAGAGTGGAGAGCGTGACGGGGCTCTACGGTTCGAGGTGGCGCAGGACCGCGCGCTGGGAGTGAATTGAAGGGCTACCGGCATGCCACAAACCCTGTGGTGACTGCCCCGAATGCCCGGACCTGCGAAACCAGGGCGTGGCCTCCCCTGCTCGACTTTCCACTCCGACAGCTCCCCGCCGATTGAAGGTTCGTGTCCGTCCGCCGATATAGAGGAACAGAGGAGCACAGGAATGGCAGGCGTGGAAGTCGCCTCAGGCGCGCCGGTACAGGTCCCACGGGGTCCAGGAAACCGAGAGAAGCGCGCGGGACTCCCTGTATGCGTGCTGGATGATGAGCGCAGCCTGGTGTCCACCGCCGTGGAGATGCTCGAACACCTGGGCTTTCCGGCCATGGGCACGACGGAGCCAGGCGAAGCGCTGGGGGCGATCCGGCAGCGGCGTTGCCGCGCGGTGTTGAGCGATGTACGCATGCCGGGGATGGATGGGATGGAGTTCCTGGACCAGGCGCTGAAACTCGATCCCTCGCTCGATGTGCTGTTAATGACGGGATTCTATTCGATTGACGCCGCGATTGAAGCGATCCGGCGGGGGGCGCGGGATTACCTGACGAAGCCGCTGGAGACGGCGCGACTGGAGCGGACGCTGGATGAGATCGCCGAGCATCACGCGCGGCGGCAACGGGTGCAGGCCCTGGAGGAGGGATTGCTGGCCGAGCTGAGCCAGCACGGGATCGTGGGCCAGAGCCCGCAGTTGCTGGAAATGATCGAGTTGATGCGCAAGGTGGCCCCGCACTACAAGAACGTGCTGGTGACCGGGCCGACGGGGTCCGGCAAGGAACTGGTGGCACGGGCGCTGCACCAGATGAGTCCCGTTTCGGGGGAACGCTTTGCCGTTTGCAACTGTTCGACGCTGGTGGAGACGCTGCTGGAAAGCCAATTGTTCGGCCACGTGCGCGGGGCCTTCACGGGGGCGAGCGAGACGCGCGCCGGACTGTTTGAATTCGCCAACGGCGGGACCGTGTTCCTGGACGAGGTGGGCGAAATGTCGCCGGCGTTGCAGGCGAAGGTCCTGCGGGTGATCGAAAACCGCGAACTGCAAAGAGTAGGCTCGCCGGAACTTCGCAAGGTGGACGTGCGGCTGGTGGCGGCAACCAACCGCGACCTCCGGGCGGAAGTCATGGCCGGACGATTCCGCGAGGACCTGTACTACCGCCTGAGCATGATGGAGATTCGCGTTCCGGGACTGGCCGAGCGTGCGGGGGATGTCCCGCTGCTGGCCCACCACTTTCTGAAAAAATTCAACCAGGCGTACGCGCGCAATCTGGAAGGGTTCACGCCGCGGGCCATGGGACACCTGGTGCGACATACCTGGCCGGGAAACGTGCGCGAACTTGAAAACACAATTTCGAGCGCGTGCATAACAGCCGCGGCCGAAGTGATCGATGTGGAGGATTTGCCGGAGAATCTGCGGCGGCCGAACGGGGACGCGCCCGCAGAACCCGGCTGGCGGCCAACGACCCTCGACGAAGTACGGCGGGAGCACATCGAGCGGGTGCTACAGAGTTGCCAGGGAAACCGGCTGCGGGCGGCGCAGACTCTGGGAATCGGGAGGACGAGCCTGTACCGGTTCCTGAAGCGGCGCGGGGTCAAATCCAGCGCAGAGAAAAAACCATGAGCACGCGAACCACCGAACCCGAGACGCAGGCGTCGAACTGGGAGGAACTCACCGCGCAGGCCCAGCGGGACCGCCGGCGGGAACCACGGCTCAAACTGCCGTATCCCATCGAAGTGTATGGCTTCGACCGCGCCGGACACTATTTTTCCGAGCGCGCCGTAACGCTGAACGTCAGCACCGGCGGATGCATGTTCGATATCAAACACCAACCGGAGGAGCAAGGCGTCCTGGCCATCCGCCGGGTGGCCCGCGACGGCTCACGGGTTCCCGAGCACAAACCGATGCTGTTCCTGGTGTGTTGGACCCACCGGCTGGGCCGGCGCTGGGCGGTGGGAGTGAGCAAATTGCAGTCCGGTGACTTCTGGGGACTGAGCATGCCGCAGGAACATCCCGGAAACTAGCGCGCCTGCTCACCCCGTTCTCAACATCCGGACCTCACTGAGGGAGCCAGCCGGGGAAACGCGGGCGGACACCCTCCAAGAAGCAGACGGGCAGGCGCGGGCCCGCCGCGAACGGCGGTGTGAAGTGCGCTAGGGCTGGGCCGGAGCAGCCGTCCCCATGGCCGCGAGCGGGGGAACTTCCAGTGTATTGTCCATGCGGACGAGCAGACCGGTTTGCGCGGGAAGCTCGACGTCCTTCCCCTTCTTCACCATGACGTAGGCGGTGCTGCCCACGGTGCCAATCACGAAGCCGCGGAGGACGTGGCTGAATACCGCTCCCACCACGCTGCCGCCACCCATGCCCAGCGCGATGTCGGTGGCCACGGATTTGACGTCGCGGCGCTCCTGAACGACGGTTCCTTCCTCGATTTTCAGGTCTTTGCGGCCATCGCCTGAAGACCGCCCGGAACCGGAAGTGATCGCGAGGAGACTCATCTGCACCGGATACTCGCGGCGATCGATTTCGATGGTATGGAAGGTGATGTTCATGGAGGACTGCCCGCGAAGAAGGCCGAAATGGCGCGAGCGATAAATGTTGCCGATCGTGCCGTTGACGCGGGCGCCGGCGGGAAGCACCACCTGGTTGCCCATAAGAACCGGCTCGGCAACGATGGCGGTGAACGGATCGCCGTCGCGGGCCACACTGGTGGAGAGGCCGTTCTGGAGTATCAGGTGAATCTGGGTGCCCTGGAGAAGCTGGTGGTTCTGAGCAAAGGCGGGTGCGGCCGCGGCGAGCAGAAGTACGAGTGCAGCGCCGTGGCACAGGCGTGCTTTCATGCGTTCCTCCTGCCCCGTCTCGTGGGGCCGACGCTGGCGCTGCGGTGAGTTTTGGAGGAAACCGAGAGCTAGGTTAATCCGACGCGCGGGACGTGGGGAGAGGAAATTGAAGCGGGAGTTTCCAACTGGACACGGTGCGCAAACCGGGCGGAAGGAGGGCAGCAACCCGCACGCCGAGGGCGCACGCGGCGGCGCCGCGTCGCGGGTCAGTTTGCCCTGACAGATATGAGGGATGGCCCACTTCTGCGCTGCTGGCATGTTCTAAGGCAAGTGAGCAGTGCACAGACCCCTCCTTCGTCAGGGCAGACAGGAGTGTCTGTGCCACTGGGCAAACTGCCCCGCTACCCGCCGGCGGGTTCGGGAGCAGTCCCTGCTACCCGTGGTACACTCGGCACTGAAGACGCTTGCCGGACCGCAGTGGCGCGGGCCCGTGAGCGCGTTCGTGGAACTTCGGGCTCTGTGCAACAAGCCCCCGCAAACCCCGCCAGGCCCGGAAGGGAGCAACGGTAGCGGGACAGCTTCGTGTGCCGCAGAGATCCCGAAGTTCCTCGAGCGGCAATCCGGGGGGAAGGGGAAACGGAATTCAGGGAATGAGCTATCAGGTAATCGCGCGGAAGTGGCGGCCGCAACGATTCGAAGAGATCGTGGGGCAGCAGCACATCACGCGCACGCTGATGAACGCGATCCGGGCGGGGCGCATCCCGCCCGCGTACATTTTTTCGGGCCAGCGAGGCGTGGGGAAAACGACCACGGCTCGCATCCTGGCGAAGGCGTTGAATTGCGAAAAGGGTCCGACGCCGGAGCCGTGCAACGAATGCCGGATGTGCCGCGACGTGACCTCGGGGAGCTCGCTGGACGTGATGGAAATCGACGCGGCGAGCAACCGCGGCATCGACCAGATCCGCGAGCTGCGGGAAATGGTGCGGTACGCGTCGGCGGGCGGGCGCTACCGCGTGGTGATCCTGGACGAAGCGCACCAGCTCACGGACGAAGCCTCGAATGCCTTGCTGAAAACGCTGGAAGAGCCTCCCGAGCGCGTGCTGTTCATCCTGGCGACAACGCAGCCGGAGGAGCTGCCGGATACGATCCGGTCGCGCTCGCAGCATTTCCATTTCCGGTCGCTCTCGTTCCAGGAAATCGTGGCGGCGCTGGAAGGGATCGCCCAAAAAGAGGGGCTGGAGATCGATTCAGCGGCCATCGCGGTGATCGCGCGGGCGGCGGAGGGCAGCGTGCGGGACGCGCTGTCGCTGGTGGAGCAGGCCATCGCCTACTGCGGCAACCGAATTTCTGGCGAGCAGGTGCGCGAGCTGCTCGGCGTGGTTCCCGAAGAAGTGCTGGACGAAATGATGGGCGCGATCGAGACGCGGTCGGCCGAACGCGCACTGGGCCTGGCGCACCGCCTGGTGGCGGAGGGAAGGCACTTGCAGCATTTCATTCGCGAGGCCATCGGCCACGTGAGGAATCTGCTGGTGGCGCGGGTGGCGGGAGCGGAGTCCGAACTGGTGGCGGCACCGCAGGACGAGCGCGGAAGAATCGGCGAGCAGGCTGCGAAGTTCAGCGAAGAGGATCTGACGCGATTCTTCACCATCCTGCTGGATACGGAGTACGACCTGAGGAAAAAGCCCGATCCACCGCTGCACCTGGAGCTAGGCCTGCTGCGCATGGTGAATGCGATGAGGCTGGCACCGCTGGAACAGGCGCTGGCGGCCGCGGCGGGAGCAGGCCCCGCAAGCGCCGGGACGAGCCGCTCTTCCGCCGGATCCGCGGCAGGCGCCGGTGAGGCCGGGGGGGCAATGGCGCCCGCAGCCGCAGCGCCAGGCACAGCACACGTTGCCGGGCAAGGAAAGGAACGCATCGCGCGGCTGGATGCGGGACCGCTTCCCACAAGCGGACGAACGGTGAGCGCGCCGGCGGGCCCCGTTCCGGCAACGAGCCTGGGCACGATCGCGCGCGCCGCTGGCAGCTTCCAGGGTATTGAAGCGATGCAAGTGGAATCCATTCTCACCGCGGTGCGCGGGCAGACGAAGATGCTGGCGACGCTGGTCGAGCAGGTGACGCGGTGGGAACTCGAGGGCAGCGAGATGCGCGTTTATTTTCCTCGCGACCGGAGCGCGCTGGCGGAAATGCTGGAGACGACGCGGGACATGATGGAACGATTGCGGGGAATTGCGAGCCAGGTGGTGGGCCAGCCGCTGCGCGTCTGTGTTAAACTGGATGCCGTTGCGGCGGGATCGGGGCCGCCGGCTCAGCGGCGCGGGTCCTCCAATGAGTTGCGCGCGAAGTTCGAGCGCGACCCGGTGGTGCGGGCGATGCTCGAGCGCTTCGGCGGCGAGATTCGCGACGTACGGCGCCGCGACGAGGACTGACCATGGAAGTGAAGGCTCTCCAGCAGATGCTGGCACAGTTCGGACAGCTCCAGGAACGGCTGGAGCGGGAGATCCGCGATATCCGCGTGGAAGCCACCGCCGGGGCCGGGATGGTCAGTGTGAAGATGGACGGTCAGAAACGCGTAATCGAAGTGCGGATCGATCCGGACGTCTTCGGGAGCAAAGACGCGGAAATGCTGGGCGAGTTGATCCTGGCCGCGGTGAACGACGCGAGCCGGCGCGTGGATGAGGAACTGCAGAACCAGTTGAAGGGCCTCGTGGGCGGGCTGCCGAATCTGGCAGGGATAAAGATTCCGGGGTTGTTCTAGCCAGGCCCATGCCGGTCCCGCCGGGCGGGCCCGGCGCTGCGAGCGACAAGCCCCGGCACTTGCCACCGATTGATTTCCCATGCCTGATTTCGCCGAACCCATCGCCAACCTCGTGGAGCAATTGAAGCGCCTGCCCGGCATCGGGCAGAAGACAGCGCAGCGGCTGGCGTTTCATTTATTGCGCGCGGACCGCGAGGAGTCGGAGTCACTGGCCGCGGCGATTCTGGCAGCGAAAAACAACCTGCATGAATGCTCTGTGTGCAACAACGTGACGGACACGGACCCGTGCCTCTACTGCCGCAACCCGGCGCGGGCGCAGAAAACGATCTGCGTGGTCGAAGAACCCCACAACATCGTGCCGATCGAGAAAACGCGCGGCTATAACGGGCTGTATCACGTGCTCGGAGGGACGCTCTCGCCGCTGAACGGAGTGGGCCCAGACCAGTTGAAAATCAAAAGCCTGCTGGAACGGCTGAAAAAGGGCACAGTGGAAGAAATTATCATTGCCACGAACCCGACCACGGAAGGCGAAGCCACCGCAGTTTATCTCTCGAAGCTGATCAAACCTCTGGGTGTGCGCGTGAGCCGCATCGGCATGGGGATACCGGTGGGAAGCGATCTCGAATACGCCGACGAGGTGACCATGTCGAAGGCCATGGAAGGACGGCGGGAGCTTTAGGGTCCGCCACGGCGAATCCAGGCGTGCCCCCCGTCGCGGGTCTGGGAGATTTTCCGGGAACCGGACGCCTCGCGACCACATCCAACCTGCAAGCGGAACGAAAACGTCCGAAATCCGGCGTGGAAAACGATAAAATGCAGCCAATGAGAAATCGGCGGGATGGATACAGGCCAGTCTGGGCGGCGGCGCTAGCCGCGGCCGTGATTGCAGGGGTGGCGTGTTCGCGAAAGGCCGAGGGGAACGATTCCCCGCCACCGGCGATGCCCGTGAAACTGGTGGCGGCGGGGTCCGCGTCCGTGCCGGACACGACGGAATACCTGGCGCAACTGCGGTCGCGACACTCGGCGGTTCTCAACCCGCAGGTGGAAGGCCAGGTGACGAAAATCTTTGTGGCCTCGGGCGACTCCGTAAAGACGGGCGATCCGCTCATGCAAATTGACCCGCGGAAGCAGGAGGCCACGCTGGGAAGCCAGGAAGCGACACGCGCCTCGAAGGAAGCAGCGGTGCGCCTGGCGCAGATCCAATACGACCGCGCGGAAAAGCTGTATGCCGCGGGAGTCATCAGTAAACAGGATCTGGATACGGCGAAGACCACGCTGGATTCGGCGAAAGCGGACTTGGAATCGCTCGACGCCCAGGTACGGCAGCAGCGGGTGGAGCTGCACTACTACCAGGTCAGCTCGCCGATGAACGGAATCGTGGGCGACATTCCGGTGCGGGTAGGCGACCGCGTCACAGTGTCCACCGTGCTCACCACCGTGGACCAGCCGGGCGCGCTCGAGGCCTACATCAACATCCCGGTGGAGCGGTCGAAGGATCTGCGGCTGGGGCTTCCGGTGGAACTTCTGGACGCTGCGGGCGGCGTGCTGGCAAAAACGCAGATTACGTTTCTATCGCCGGAAGTGAATGCGGACTCGCAATCCATCCTGGCGAAGGCCGCCGTGGACAACCGCAAGGGACAGCTCCGCACGGCGGAGGTGACGCGGGCGCGAGTGACCTGGGGCGAGCACCAAGGGCCGGTGGTGCCGGTGATCGCGGTGACGCGGATCAACGGGCAATACTTTGCGTTTGTGGCCGTGAACGAAGGCAAAGGACTGGTGGCGCGCCAGCGGCTGATCCGCGTGGGCGAAATATTTGGAAACGATTACACGGTGCTGGAAGGCGTGAAGCCGGGCGAAAAGCTGATTGTCTCCGGAGCCCAGGCGCTGGCGGACGGAACTCCCGTGACCGAAGCGGCCGCCGAACCCGCAAAGCCCTGAGTGGTTAGACCCGGCATGTTCGTTGACTTCTTCATCCACCGCCCTATCTTTTCAACGGTGTGCGCGCTGCTGATCATCCTGGCGGGCGCGGTAGCCATCCCCACACTTCCGGTCGCGCAGTATCCCACCCTCTCGCCGCCGCAGGTGACCGTGTTTTCGGTCTACAACGGAGCGAATGCGCAGACGGTGGAAAGCGCGGTGACCACGCTGCTGGAACAAGCCATCAACGGGTCGCCGGGAATGAAGTACATGACCTCCTCGAGCGGGAACGACGGGTCGAGCACCATCGTGGCCACGTTCAACGTGACCCGCGACATTGACCTGGCGGCCGTGGACGTGCAGAACCGCATCAACGGCGTGATCGGCCGGCTGCCGAACGAAGTGAAGAACACCGGGATCAGCGTGTCGAAGAGCGCGACGGGCTTCGTTCTGGGGGCGGGATTCTACACCTTGCACGCTGAATACGACTCGCTATTCATTTCCAACTACCTGGACCTGTACGTGCGCGACGCGTTGAAGCGCATTCCAGGCGTGGCGGACGTGATTATTTTCGGGGAACGCAAATACGCAATGCGCCTGTGGCTCGACCCGCTGCGGCTGGCAGGGCGCGCATTGACGGCGGCGGACGTGGTGAACGCCCTGGAAGAGCAAAACGTAAACGTGGCCGCGGGGCAATTGGGCCAGCCGCCGGCCGGAGGGAACCAGGCCTTTCAAATCAGCGTTCGCGCGCTGGGGCGGCTGAGCGAGCCGGCGGAGTTCGAGAACATCGTGCTGAAGTCGAACGCGGACGGAACGCTGGTGCGGCTGAAGGACGTGGGGCGCGCCGAGCTGGGCGCGGAGGATTACAGCTCCAACCTGCGGTTCGACGGCTATGACACGGTGGGCCTGGGAATTACCCAACTGCCTACGGCCAACGCTCTCGAAGTGGATAAACAGGTGAAGGCCGAACTCGCCCGGCTGTCGCGGAGGTTCCCGCCGGGGCTGAGGTACGCGGTGGCATGGGACTCCACGACTGTGGTCAGCGAATCCATCCGCGACGTGTTGCGCACGCTGCTGCAGGCAATTGCACTCGTGCTGCTGGTGATCTTCGTATTCCTGCAGGAATGGCGGAGCACGCTGATCCCGGCGGTGACGATTCCCGTATCGCTCATCGGTACGTTTGCCTTCGTGAAGCTGCTGGGATTTTCGATCAACACGCTGACGCTGTTCGGCCTGACCCTGGCCACTGGCTTGGTGGTGGACGACGCCATCGTGGTGATCGAAAACGTGGAACGCCATATCCGCCAGGGACAGCGCGACGCGCACCGCGCCGCGTCGGAAGCCATGGGGGAAGTGGCTGGAGCCGTCGTGGCTACCTCGCTGGTGCTGATTGCCGTGTTCGTTCCCGTGGCCCTGTTCCCCGGCACCACGGGAATTCTGTTCCGGCAGTTCGCGCTGACGATTGCGTTTTCCGTAGCCATCTCCGCGTTCAACGCACTTACGCTGTCTCCCGCGCTCGCGGCGCTGCTGCTGGGACGCGGCGAAGCGCACGGCTGGTTTTTCCGGCTGTTTAACCGGGTGGTGGAGGCGGGGACAGAGTTTTATGAGGCGGCCGTGGGCCTTGCACTGCGGCACCGACTGGCGGTGTTCGTTCTCTTTCTCGCTTGCGGGTTCGGCGCCTATTACGTGTTCCAGCGCGTGCCGCAGGCGTTTGTGCCCGACGAAGACCAGGGCTACCTGATGGTGGTGATCCAGGCGCCGCCCGGCGCGTCGCTGGAATACACGGGAAAGATCGCAGACCGCGCCGCGGCGGTAATTGCGAAGGTGCCGGAGGTGGACGGCAATTTCGCGATTTCAGGGTTCGGGGCTTCAACGAGCGCGCCGAATTTCGGAATCATCTACGCGAGCCTGAAGGAAATCGCGGACCGGCCCGGCGAGGAGCATTCGGTGGCCTCCGTGGTGGAGCGGCTGCGCGGCCCCCTTTCGCAGATCACCGGAGCCAACATTGTGCCGTTCTCTCCTCCACCGATCGAGGGACTGAGCAACTACGGCGGCTTCCAGTTTGTGGTGGAAGACCGGGGGGGCGGCAGCGTGGAATCTCTGGCTGAGGTGGTGCAGAACCTGTCCGCGGAAGGAAACCAGAGCAAAACCGTGGGCGGGCTGTTCAGCACGTTCACGGCGAACGACCCGCAATACCAGGTGACCATGGACCGCGAGAAGGCGCGCAGCCTGGGCGTGCCGCTCACGCAAATCAATCAGGCGCTCTCCGTGTACATGGGTTCGGTGTACGTGAACGATTTCGATTTCAACAACCGCGCCTACCGCGTGTACGTGCAGGCCGACCGGAGTTACCGTTCCCAGCCGCGCGACATCGGCCAGTATTACGTGCGCACAGACCGGGGCGCGATGGTGCCGCTCGAGAACCTGGTGCGCGTGCGGCAGACGACGAGCGCTCAGGTGATCAGCCACTACAATCTGTTCCGCGCCACGGAAATTGACGGCGGGGCGCAGCCGGGTCACAGTTCCGGCGAAGCCATCCAGGAGATGGAGGCGCTGGCGAAGCGGGTGCTTCCCCCCAGCTTCGGCTATGAATGGACGGGGCTGTCGCTCGAGGAAATCCAATCGGGCAGCACGGTGGTGCTGCTGTTCGGGCTGGGAGCGCTGGTGGTTTACCTGACGCTGGCGGCGCAGTATGAAAGCTTCGTCCTGCCGTTCATTGTAATGCTGGCCGTGCCTGCGGCAGTGCTGGGAGCGCTGGTGGCGCAGGCGGCGCGAGGGCTCTCCAACGACATTTACTGCCAGATCGGCCTGGTGATGCTCGTGGGACTCTCGACGAAGAATGCGATTCTAATTGTCGAATTCGCGGAGCAGTTGCGCGGGAAGGGCCGGTCGATCGCGGAGGCAATCATCGAAGCGGCGCGCATCCGCCTGCGGCCCATTCTCATGACATCTCTCGCGTTTATCCTGGGCGTGCTGCCGCTGGTGTTCGCGCAGGGTGCGGGGCGCGCAGGGCGGCATTCGGTGGGCACCACGGTGATGGGAGGCATGCTCGCGGCGACCACGTTGAACCTGATTTTCATCCCCGTACTGTACCTGCTGGTGAAAGGCCGCGGGGAGCGCGCCGTATCCACGGAAAAATCTGCCGAGTAGACCGGCACGTTGCGCTCGCGGGTCACACCGAGTAGAAAGGGAAAAACGAGGTGCCGCTATGGCGAATATCGAGCCCTACATGGAGAGATACGAGCACGAGCACCACAACGCGGCGAACCGCGTGCTCCACGCCCTCGGAATCCCCTGCATCTTCGCCGGAATCATTTTGTTGTTCATCGCCTGGCGCTGGGGGCTGGTCTTTTTTGCCGGTGGCTGGATGATGCTGTTCCTGGGCCATCGCATCGAAGGCAATAAGCCCGCATTTTTGCAAGGACCCGTCTATTTCCTGGTGGGGCCAATCTGGGCAGCGAAGGAAATTCTCGGGTGGATGGGCGGAAGGCGCGAGGAGCGGGCCGCCCCCAAAGCGCAGAACTGAAACACGAGCGCGTCGAAGCAGCTTCGGTCTCAGGATTTCGCGGGAATCCGGCATCTTTCGACACCCTAGCCTGAAGTCCAGTTTCGACTTGGACCCTCCGAACAGGTCCGGCCGTACTCTTGCCACCGGAGCGCTTACGGTCTAGAAACAAAACCATCAATGATTGCCTCCGGGAGGGGCTTGCTGCACTCCATGCGCTGGAGTGGGCTGGGGACGATTATGAGCGCGCACGCAAAAGCAACTCTAATTCCCTTCAGAACACCAGAGCAGCCTGCCGAGGGAACCGCACCATCGACGGAGCCGAACGGCGGTTTGGACAGGGCAGCCGTGTGCCTGGAAGTGCCCATCCGAATCATGGGAAATCGAGTGATCGCAGATCCTGAAGCCGGAATTTGCAAGGGCGAGTCCTTTGAAGAAGAAAGCACGACCTTGGTGCTCTTTCCGCGGGGGGCGGTGGTCCGTCTGGCGGCGACCGTGGAGCGCAGCCAGGAGCTGATGCTGATCAACAAACGGACCAACAAGTACGTCCACTGCCGGGTCACAAACCTACGAACGAGTCCGGACGTGAAGAGCTACGTCGAAATCGAGTTTACCCACACCACTTCGGACTTCTGGGGCGTTTCGTTTCCGAAGGAAGCAGTCAAGGCGGCGGCCGCGGCGTGCGCGCAGCAAATACCGTCCGTGTCTCGTACGGGATCGCGCGGGGAGGGCACCGGCGCGGTGCCGCCGCCGCCCACGACTTCACCGATGGGAACTGTAGCGATGAAGGAAGGAACTGTGGTTTGCCCGCCGGCCGAGAGGAATGTCACGCTCGCGCCGAGCCCTCCCACTTCACCGGCTGAAACGGAAGAGACAACTTACGGAGCGCCGTCTTTCCTGCCGCGGGCGGAGGTGGCGGTTCCAGTGTGCGAGCCAGTGGTGGCGCCCGGGGAGGCTGCTGATGGAGCAACCACTCCGACGCGTAATGCGCCATGGCCAACGCCCGCGGCGTCCCGGGGCGAGGCAGAGGAGGCGCAGGGGGAAGCCGCCCCGGCAGGCTCTCAGTTGATGAAGTGGGAATCGGTGAGCCCACCCGAGCCGCGCCGCGGCCGGATGCGCCTGGTCATTGCGATCTTAGCGGTGCTGAGCGTTACAGTTGTGGGCTACCTCAGTTTCTTCGCTGAGCCGGTGATGACGATCTCTCCCTTCAGTGATTCCTCGCCAATTGCGGAGAGTTCAGAGCCGGCAGCTAAGCAGACCTCCGCCGCTGACTCCGCCCGCGAAGCAGACACATCGCCGTCGAGTGTGGTCACCGTAAACGATCTCGCTCCTGATGTAGCGCCCACCGAGGCGCCAAAGAGGTTCGTGGTGCTGGTCAGCAAGATGAACGCACCCGGTCCGAGCACCAGGGTCAATGCGCAGGATGCGCCTGAACTCGGCGCGACCGCGGGTGAAGAGCCGGCCAAGGCAGCTCCACAACTGAGCGGGGAAGCACCGGGCAAAACATCGGGACTGCTGGGCGCACTGGGCTCCCCACAACCACCGCCTCCGGAGCCGGCACCCGTAGCTGAACACTCCGACAAGCACGAGGATTCGCTGCTACCCGCTCGGCTTGTGTCTTCGCCGCCGCCCAGCTATCCGCTGCTGGCACGACAGGAGCGTGTCGAAGGGGACGTCATCATCGAGGCACAGATTGACGCGTCCGGGAAGGTCACCGGAATGAAAGTGCGCTCGGGCCCGCAATTGCTTCGAACGGCGGCTGTAAACGCGTTGACGAGATGGAAATTCGAACCCGCGCGGCTGGGGAACCAGCCGACCGCCAGCACGACCACGGTGACCATACATTTCCGCTTGAACTAGGAGCGGATTACAGCTCGCGGAGGGCAGCGGCGACGGATGTGCGCGCGGCGCGGACGGCGGGGAACAGCCCGCCGACCAGCCCGATCACCACCGAGTAGAAGAATCCCTGAAACAGCAAGAGGGGAGTGACGCGGAAGGCGAAGGCCACCTGGCTGAAGCTTTGCCAGTTGATCGTGGAGGTGTGGTAGCCATTGAACACGACGTAGGCGATGGCGCCTCCGATGACGCCGCCGACGAACGCGAGCAAGATCGATTCGGCGATTACGCTAATGACCACTGGGCCGCCACCGAATCCGAGGGCGCGCAGCGTGGCAATTTCCCGGGTGCGCGCGGCCACTGCGGAATACATGGTGTTAATGGCGCCGAAGACGGCGCCCACCCCCATCATCGCCGCGATGAGAAATCCGAGCCGGGTAACGAGGGTGGTGATCATGACGGACTGTTCGGCGAAATAATCGGTCTCCCGAATCACTTTCAGATTGAGCCTGGGATCGGTGGTGAGCGCGGACTTGAAGGCGTCGAAGTCCGCGGGCGAGCCGAGCGAGGCGTAAACAGAGGAGACGAGGGTGCCTCGGTTGTAAGCACCTTGCAGCACGTTGAGGTCGGCCCAGATTTCCGATTCCGAAACCGAACCCGCGTCGGTGAAAACTCCCACCACCGTCCAATCGGTCTTTCCCCAGTGCTTCACATCCCCGACGTGCAACCCGGCGAACTCCCGCGCCGCGCCTGCGCCCGCAATGATTTCATTGCGGCCGGGGGTGAAATTCCGTCCGGCGAGGATCTTCAGCTTGGTGCGGATTTCGAAGGCTACGGGCGTAACCCCGCGCAGCGGGACGTTTGCCTCCGTGCCGGTGGTGATCTTCGGGACGTCCACCAGCACAAGCATCTCGCGTGAAGCGACGGGGCCAGCAGCGCCGCGGGCGATCCCCGGCGCATCCTGAACCACGCGCGAATCTTCGAGGGTGATGCCGCTCATCATTTCCGTGTCGCTGCCGCCCCGGATCACCAGGGCAGTGGAAGGGGAGCCCGCGGCCTGGAGAGTAGCGCGAAACCCTTCGCCGATGGAAAGGACAGCGACAAATACGGTGACGACGCCGGCAACGCCGACCACAGTGGCGGCAGAAGAGCCGAAGCGTTGCGGGAGCGTGCGCAGATTAAGAACGCCCACCGCGTAGACTTGGGTCAGCCAATTGATGAGGCGCTGCATGGCCTTGGCTCCTTCCTTTCCTGACGAGCGCTCATCCGCGGCGCAGGGCCTGCACCACCCGCAGCCGCATGGCTTGTAACGCCGGCAGAGTTCCGGTAGCCAGTCCCAGTACGATAATGAAGACCACGCCGAGCGCGGTGCTCCACGGCGGCATGACGAAGATCGGCAGCGCGCCGCCGGTGGGATCTCCGCGGCTGATGAGCAGCCAAGCCAGGCCGAGGCCGAGCGCCCCGCCCATTCCCGCCAACAGGACCGATTCGGCCAGCACCAGAGTGAGGATCAGACCGTTCGGGAAGCCCACGGTCTTCAACACGGCAAGCTCGGTAATGCGCTCGCGCACCGACTGCATCATCGTGTTGCCGGCCACCAGCAGGATGATGAAGAACACCACGGTGAGAATCGCGGTGATGATGGCTCCGATGTCGCCCACCTGCTTGGCAAATCCCTGCATGAAGGCCTTTTCAGTGGACGTCTTCGTCTCGGTGTCGGAGTTTGCGAACAAGGCGTCGATCTTTTCGGCGATCTGGGGCGCCTGGTCGGGATGAGCGATGCGAATGATGTACCAACCGACGGTGGCATCGTGGCGCAGCCGGGATTCATAGAAATAATCGTAGTGAAAGAGGAACTGAGTCGTGTCCGTGGTCGGCGTCGCTCCGGTGTAGATCCCGTCCAAAGTAAACTCCCAGGAAGTGCCGCCATCTTTCTTCAGCCAGGGCGCGGTGATGGGAATGCGGTCTCCGATTTTCCAGTGGTAGCGATCCGCCAAATACTTGCCACAGATGGCCCCGGTACGGTCGGCAAACCAGGCCTTCTTCTGATCCTCGGGAATCAGGAATTCGGGATAGAGGCGCAAATAGCGCTCCGGATCCACAGCGATCTGTGCGAAGAAGTTTTTGGGGTCCTGGTAAATCCCGCCGAACCAGGTGGCGTGGGCCACGTCCGCCACGCCGGGCACCTGCGCGATCCGGTCCATGTAGCTGAACGGCAAGGGCAGGATGATGGAAACCTTGTGCGTCAGCACGAGCCGATCCACGCCGGCAATTTGCACGCCGATATCGAAGGCGTTGCTCACGGCAATCAGGTAGCCGAACATCAGAAACGCGACGAGGATAGAGAGCAGAGTAAACGTGGTGCGTACGCGTTTGCGGCGCAGGTTGCTCCAGATGAGCGGCAGGAACTTCATTGAATGGGCTCCGACTGCAACTGCCCCTTGTTCAAGTAAACGATGCGGCGGGCGCGCGCAGCGGCGTGAGCGTTGTGGGTAACCATGACAATGGTCTTGCCGTGGTCGCGGTTCAGGGCCTGGAGGAGGTCGAGGATTTCCTCTTCCGATTTGCGGTCCAGGTCACCCGTGGGCTCATCGCAGAGCAGCAGCGTGGGATCGCCCACGATGGCGCGGGCGATGGCCACGCGCTGTTCCTGTCCGCCGGAAAGCTGCCGGGGATAATGTTTGCCGCGGTCGGCTAGCCCCACGACGGCCAGCGCCGCGGCCACGTGGCGCTTGCGCTCGCCGGACGATAGCGGAGTGAGCAGAAGCGGCAGCTCTACGTTGCGCTCGGCGGTGAGCGTGGGCAGCAGGTTGTAAAGCTGGAACACGAAACCCACATGGTGCGAGCGCCATTTGGCGAGCTCACCCTCGCCCATCTTGTCGATTCGATCGCCTCCGATTTCCACCACGCCGCCGCTGGGGCGGTCCAGGCCGGCGAGCAGGTTCAGGAGCGTGGTTTTGCCGGAGCCCGAAGGTCCCATCAGGGCGAGAAAATCGCCGCGAGGCACGTCCAGATCGACGCCTTGGAGCACGTCAATGCGTTCGCTTCCGCGGGTGTAAACTTTGTGGACCTCGCGGACGCGCACGAGCGCGCCCGCCCCCTCGCCGTCAAAGGTCATTTCCTGCGACTGGCTCACGGTTGCTTCGGGCATGAAGTTCTCCCCTCTCTGTTACGGTTCCGATGGCAGCGAAGTTACACCCCAGGCCGAACTTGCGATGATTCCGACGCCGCTACGACCGCCGGCCACGAGACCAATAACGGACGACAGAAGGCCCTTTGTTTCTCAGCCAGGAATTCCTTTCCTACCTGACGGTCACGCGGCTGCCGTCGGCCAGAGCCGGGGGACCTTCGAAAACCACCTGCTCGCCGGACCGGACGCCTGTGATTTCCAATTCCGCGCCTGAAGTGCCGAGGACCTTGATAGCCCGGCGCTCCACACGGTCCTGCAGCACCACAAAGACGAAGTCGGCATCTCCTTCGTGGCGCACGGCCGCCTTGGGCACAAGAAGCCGCGGCCGTCCCTGGGCTGCGTGCCGCGCATCCGTTTCCAGAAAGGCCACTTTTACGCCCATGTCCGGGAGGATCCTGGGGTCGAGTTTGTCGAATTTGATGCGCACCTGCACGGTAGCCTTCTGGCGGTCGGCAGTAGGCACCGCCAGAAGCACATGGGCGGGGATCTTCCAATCCGGGTAAGCGTCCAGCGTTGCTTCGACGGCCTGGCCGGGCAGCACCCGCGAGATGTAGCTTTCGTTCACGTCCACCTGGATTTCGAGCGATTTCATGTCCACGACGGTGCAAATGCCGGTGCGCGTGAAACCGCCCCCAGCGGAAACGGGCGATATCATTTCCCCGGGCTGGGCGTCCTTGGTGGTAACGATTCCGGAGAAGGGCGCCCGGATAATCGTGTCCTCCAGGTTCTGCTTCTTGACGGCCACATTTTGTTCAGCCACAGAGACGTCTTCCCGCTGCTGGTTCAGATGCGCGGTGAGGGCGTCGGCATCGGCTTGGGCGGAATCGAGCGTGGACTGGCTCTCTACGCCTTCCTTGACCAGGGTCTTCATCCGTTGGAGAGTGATGCCGGCCAGCTTCAATCGCGCTTCCGTTTCCGCCAGCGCTTTTCGCGCCGAGAGGAGTTGAGCCTCGGCTAGATCGAGGTCGCGCCTGGCGTTGGAATCGTCCAGGCGGCCGACGATCTGTCCGGCGGTCACTGCCCTCCCTTCCTCGATCAGGACCTCGGTGACCTTCCCGGTGATTTTCGACGAGACGGTGGCGCGCAAACGGGGGGTGACGTATCCGGAGGCGTTCAGCACGGTCGCTGCGCCACCGGGCCCTTCCTCCCGAACCGAGGCCACACGCACCTCCGGCGCCCGCGCGGCTTTCAGCCAGAAGAAGCCAGCAGCGCCTACCAGCAGGACTGCCGGGAAGGCAAGGGCCAGCGCGACGCGCCAGGGGGAGCGCCGCGGGGGATCCTTGCGCTGGATGCGCAGTTCTTCCAGAAGTTGTTTCTCAGCGGGCATAGGAGTTCAGGTTGGAATTGACCATTCTACCTTAGAACTTTGGCGCGCCTTCAAGGTTACTGTACGTCTGCAGCAGGCTGCGAATATCGGGTCGAGGGCGGCTATTCGCAGTAGATTCGCACCTTCCTCCCATCGTCGCGGTCAACGTCAATGTTCGTGTTTTCAAGGGCTTCCCGAATGTCCTCCCCTTTCAACCCCTGAAGCTCAGAAAGGTCAATCCCCTGCTCCGCCAGCCGCTGACTCACGCGCGGGGGAATTAGAGCCATCCAACCAATCCCGGCACGTGCGAGCGAAAGGGGAATACGCATATTCACGTTTTCACGCCCGGGACGTTCCACTCGGATGCGCAGGTACCGCGGCTTCCCTGCGGCGGCTGAGGGGTTCGTTGTCGATGGTTCGCCCGCCGCCGCGCTCGATGACGGACTTGCTTGGCTTGCCGCTGAGCCGGAGAGCTTGTCCAGCAATTTCTCGGCATCCTCGGTCGAGATCTTGCCCTCTTTGAGCATTTCCAGCACCTGCTTCGTTTCTACAGACATGGCTAGGATTCTCCTTCCTTTGTTGGGGTAAGCCGCTCGAGAGCTTCCGCCACGGTCAACTCACCGCGCGACAACTGCTCGAGAACATCCACATTTGGCGAAGGCGCCTCGAAATTCTTGTCGAGTCTTGCCGATATGGCGTTTAGGCGATTTTTAACCGTGGGATAGCTGATTCCGAACAGACTCTCCATTTTTTTGATGGAGCCGTGGTGCCGCACAAAAGCAATGACAAATACCTGGTCCTCCGGGCTTAGTTTGCCGAGCGCCGAAAGCTCGAAATCTCCCTCAATGGCAAGATTGCAGGAGGGGCAGGTCATCCTGCCTACCTTCAATGGCTCGCGGCATTCGGGACATCGCGCCTTAGAAATATCCATTGCAGCCTCTTAAAACAAAAACAGATTAAATTGAGAACTTAAAAAAGTCAATACTGGAATTAAAAAAATGATGGTCGGGTGTGTTTTTGTCTAAGTCTTGGCTTTTCTTGGTGATAGCGATTAGAGAGCTACCGACTCCCCCAAGTCCGGACGACTAAC
>Ga0187771_10000713_pt1 | contig 20865 bp, 25 predicted proteins | sample 0116_SJ02_MP15_1_FD_133139 | JGI IMG/M metagenome (GOLD analysis project Ga0187771, IMG submission 133139) | Tropical peat soil microbial communities from peatlands in Department of Meta, Colombia - 0116_SJ02_MP15_10_MG | ecosystem: Environmental > Terrestrial > Soil > Wetlands > Peat | place...
GCCCCCAACCTCGTCAGGGGCGAGTACAGGTACGATTTCGGGGACACCGCTGGTCACACGCCGCTTATGATGATGTACACACTGGGCCACGAGACTACTATGACTCCCATCAAGTCTGACGGCCTGAGGTATCACGCGGCCGCCCCTATAATCAGTGCTCTCCGGAACAAAGGATACGTCAGGGCGGTAGCATACCCGAGCGACGAGGAGCTCGTCTTCGGGGCCGCGAAGACGTTCCTTGAGACAGAGGGGTGGTTGATTGCGGGGGAGTCGGCTCACGCAGTGAGGGCGGCCATAGACGAGGCGAAAAAAGCCGAGGCGGCGGGAGAAGAGAAGTGCATACTGGCCAACATCAGCGGCCACGGATTTCTTGACCTGGACGCCTACAGGGACAAAATAAGGCTCGACTGACCCTCCGGGAGCCGTTCCAGAGGGCCCGAATAGTTTTAAGAACGGCCTTGCGGTTGATACGGCCGAAATTTGCCAAAATTCTCATCCGCGCAGCAGGGATGGAAGGAGCAGACGGGGACAATAATGTCGGTCGAAATCTCCAAGCTCTATATCGGTAAGACTAACGTCAGAAAGAGCCCGGGCGACGTAGGGGACCTCGTGGACTCGATCAGAGAGAAGGGGATCCTTGAGCCCTTGCTTGCGAGACCCATCGGTGGAAGGTACGAGCTTGTTGTCGGGTCAAGGAGGTTCGAGGCGGCTAAGATTGCGGGGCTCAAGAGGGTGCCTGCCATCGTCAGGCCCATGACCGACGAGGAGGCGATCATAGTTTCCCTCGTGGAGAACATCCAGAGGAGGGACATCGAGCCCGAAGAGGAGTATGACGCGATCGTCGCTCTGAGGAAGGTAAACCCGCGGGCTTATGGGTCCTCGGAGCAGGTCGCCAAGGCCCTTGGAAAGTCGAGGAGGTACGTGGAAGACAGGATAAGCGCCGTGGAGGCGGTCAGGAACATTCGCAGAGAAACGAGGGCGGACATTGCTGTCAAGCAGGCACCGCTCCCCAAGGAGAGGAAGGAGGGGGTGCTCCCGGTCAAGCACGCCACCTTCCTTCACAGGGCGGAGGAGGCGCTTACCGTCCAGGAGCTCCCCAAGAGGGAGAGGGCGACCCAGTTGAAGGAGTTGGCAGAGACCATCGCCCCTCTGCCTTCTCCGGAGGCGGAGAATGTCGTGAGCCATTTTGTGATGGCACCGCAGAGGCCCGTTGAGGACATCAAGAGGGAGGTCTCGTACCTGCACGCGGTAAAGCTCGAGATCCTGCTGGACCCGAGGGTGGCTGACGGGCTGAGGAGGGCGGCTGAGGAAAGGAACACCACCATGGAAGCCGTAGCCTCGCTGGCAGTCCACTCCTGGCTCAGGCAGCAGCGCTACGCCTAATCAGAGGCAGCGGACCACTTATCGGCCAATTCATCTCTGACCGGCCTGTACACGTCTCTGAAGAACCCGTCAGAGGAAAGCAGGACGTCCTTGTCGAACCCTTTGACGTAGCGCAGGGCCTCCTTCCAGGCGGCAGGGAACTTCTTGCCGAACCGATCTTTGACCCGCTTGTCGAACTCTTCCTTTGTCTGGACCCTGCCCCCGATTGTGAAGAGGAGGACGCCGTTCTCTTCGGTCTTGTACGCCATGTCGTCCCCTAGCATGTAGGTGTCCTCTCTTTTCGAAGTCTTCCTTGTCCCGGTCCCGCCTTCGCCGGAGGAGCCTCCTTTGAAGCCCTTCTTCGCCGCGGCAATGAAGATCGCTCTGTTTAGGCCCCAGGAATAGGCTGACTCAAGAGGGAGCCCAAGTGCATAGGCCCGCGCGGCCTGCAACAGACTCATGATCTGGAACCTAGAAACGCTGCGCGGCTGGGTAAATCCCATTTTGGTCCGTGGGGGACGAACATCTATTATTACAAGTCTTCCTTCCTCGCTACCCTCGACGCCTCGTCCTCGTACTCCCCACCGTTTGGTCGAGCGTTCTCCAGTCTTTCAAACCTCTTTATCCAATTGCAATTCGCACATAGGAGTTGGAATCTGTCGAGGTTGCGCCTGACATATTCATAATACCCAAGGGTATTATGCCTATGGAATTGTCTATCAGCTCCACCACCTCCCTCTCGATGATCAAACTGCAATGCTCTCCAATCGTTGAATCCGCACTTGCAACATCTGCCGCCAAATTCCCGGATGACTGCCAGACGTTTCTCCCGTACTCTCTTCCACGGAGGATTCCTACGGCGGTACTCGGCTTCTCTTGCAAGAATCTTCTCGCGGTCTCTCGCGTACTCGATTTTCCTTCGTGCTATGATTTCCTCCCTGTGTCTTGCGTAATACCGGTGCCAGTTCTCAACGCGATAGACCACAAGACTTGAAGGACGTAACCAAGATAAGAAGGGAATCTTGATTCATTTAGACGTGAAAGCAGGGGAGCCTGAAAGTGTTCGTATCTGGAACCTGCCCACTGCCATCGTCCATCACTCTATGCGGGCTTCATCGAGTACCATTTGATGCTGCAGCCGAAGGGCTTTGTGTCAGGCACACGGACGCTCCTTCCGGCTACCAGGTCGTCGAGGGCGTTCCTGAGGTCGGGGTGTATGACCTTCGACGCGTCGCGTGAGTCGTCGATCCTACCGCGGTAGCGGAGGAGCCTCTTGCTGTCGAATGCGAATACGTGGGGAGTGCAGACACCTCCGTACGCTTCCACGACCTTCTGGGCCTCGTCTCTCAGGTAGGGGAAGTTGAATCCCCTCTCATTGGCGCGCTTGACCATCTCCCCGAAGCTGTCCTCCGGGTATGCCTTGTCGTCGTTTGAATTGATGGCAACGAGCTGGACGCCCTTGGCGGCGTAGTCCCGCTGAATCGAGACCATCCGGGTCTCGTAGTCCTTCACGTACGGGCAGTGATTGCAGGAGAATATCACGACCAGGACAGGCTTGTTCGCGAAGGACACCAAAGAGTATCTTCTATTGTCGACCCCTGGCAGGTCGAAGTTTGGGGCCAGCGAACCCAACGCCAAAGTGGGAACCATCATTTCGATTTTGCTCCTCAGCGGTCAGGTATATTGTTGTCGCCCTTTGGTTTGTGCGTCAAAAAAAGGGGAAAGGCGCAGGGATGCCCGCGCCTTATGCTGTCGGACTTACCACGGTCACGGTTACAAGCAGTCGCGCCGCGAACTCCGATGTCCCGTCCTTCAAATCGACTCTGAGAACCCCATAGCCGGTGCTACCGAACTTGCCTAGGCTCCTGTCTTGGAAGAGAAATTGCGCAGTGCCAGCCTGGCCATTGCCGACCATGTAGATCCTGTGGGGACCCAGTTCGGCGGATCCGCTGGAGATGCTGTAGGTGGCACCGTTGATGTTGAAGCTGCCGCCCGTGACGCTGATGATGTATCCGCCCTTCAGGACCCCTGTTACCTGCAACGTCATAGTTCCAGAGGCGGTCCCGTTGGTTGCGCGGTCCCCGATGACCCACCATCCGCCTGCGACGCTTGTCAGGGTGATGGTCTGGCCGTCAGTGAGTTGGATTTTTTGTGAAGCCATGGTTGCTGATTGCTGCAGTAGTTGGGAGGGATTGGTGTTCTGCGGAGCGGAGGGTGAGGCTGCTATCGCAGGATATGCGAAGAGCAGGGCCATCACGGTGAACGCTCCGACTATGGACGCGATTGCTATTTTCTTCGTGTTCATTCTCGTTCGAGCCTTACTGTGCGCCGTCGATATATAGCGGGGCGGAAAGGAACGTCTGGACTTTCCGTCTAGACGATGCTTCCGAAAGGTTAAAGCCGTTAGTGAAAGCTGAACGACGAAAGTTGGCCTCAGGAGCCTTCATCATCTTCTGCCTCAACATCACGAGCGCCCTGGTGGCACTCCTTACGAGCTACTATGCGTACAAGGCAAACAGGCTCGTGTCCAGCTCTGTCCTGTGGGCCATAAGCATCGGCTTCATGCTCCTCGGGTTCGGACTGGTGGTCGACGCCGGGACATCCCTCATCTCGGGGCGGACGCTCGTGGACATTACGGGGAGGACAGCCGGGGAATCTTTCTCGGACAGGGTCCTTACGCTCCTCGCTTCGCTTACGTATCTGACGCTTCAGATGGTCGCGTACCTTGTCATAGCGATAGGGTACGCCAGGTCGACTTATGGCCGCCAGTTGAGTACGGCGGCTCCTGCCGCAGCCGTGGGCTCCGCCCTTTTGAGCCTGTACAGCTTCGCGATCCTCAGCTACTTCGTGACGCTAATGATTCTTGCCTTCATCGTCTTTCAGGGGTTGCTGCTCCGCTCGGGGCACGGAGGTCGGCTCTCGGGGATGGTCCTGCTCGCCTTTGTCCTTGTTCTTGTGGCTCACTGTGTGCTCCTGGTGTCGGTGCTCGTGCTTGGGCCGGGACTCTTCCTGATTGGAATAACGGTCCAGTTCCTCGGGTTCCTATCCCTACTGATATTTGTCGTAAGGAGCGAAGTGGTTGGCCCAGGGTGAGAAGCAGAGGAGCGTCCTGAGAATAAACCTGGACATCCTCAACGCGGTCAGGGATGAAGGAGAGGCCAAGCCGACACACATACTCTACAAAGCCAACCTTTCACATGAAAGGCTCGTCAAGTACCTGGACGATCTGACAGCCAAGGGCCTCATAGAAATGAAGCAGGAAGGGGAGAACAGGACCTACAGCCTAACGCCGAAGGGGGTAGGCTTTATCATAGAAATGAGGCATGCCGAGTCATTTGTTCAGGGATTCGGCCTGAATATCTGAGGGTCCCGGAAACAGCGTCCATCACGAGGCCTGATTCAAACACCCAAGTTGGCCGCTGGCGAAGGACGGCCATCGGCCCTATGCTCACCGGCGTTGTGAGATTCACAGCTCTCGGCCAGGCCATACTCGTCAGCATTGGCCTCGTCGTTCCTCCTCCTCCTCTCCCGGGCCCTGAAAGCCGGTAGCTCCCGTAAACGAACATTCGACTTTTGATATTTATCCATGGTAGGGCTGTGGGGTGAGTGGCTGGATTGACACCCCGGACAAAACTTGTTCTGGCGCTCCCAATTATCGCCGCTTTCGTCATCGTGCTCGTGTACTTCCGGCTCTTCTCCAGCCCTGTGATCATTGCTATCATCTTCATCGCCTGGTTGGCCGTCAGCCTGGTGAACAGGAGAAAATTCGCCGAGCAAAGGGCTCGCAAGGCAGGCCAAAGAGGCTCGCAGTCTTTCAGTGGCTAACCCAGCCCTTCCAGTCGCCGTCCCTGGCGCCGTGTGTCTTCAGAATGTGCTCTTTCAACTCGTTTTCCGTCTGACAGACGAAGCCACAGTAGCACTTCAGAGCGAGGTGTCCCCCTGTCATGAAGCTGGGTGTGTTCCCGACAAAAAACATTGTCTATGCAGCGTTCGGCGAGTGAACTTCGAGTTTACTCGTCTAACCCAGACCTAGCCTGTGATAGGGGACGACAAGGTCCAGTTCCCTCTCCCTTGTCCGGAAGTCTGGGCAGACGGCTGCGAGCTTCCTCTTGAAGGCAGCGGAGTGGTTGAACTCGAGCAGGTGAGTGAGCTCGTGCATTACAACGTACTCCCTGAGTCTTTCTGGGAGGGCTATGAGCTGCCAGCTGAACGAGAGCCTTCCCTCCCTAGTGCAGTAGCCCCATTTGCCGATTTCTCTTACGTCGACTCTGCTTGGCCTCGCACCGACAATCGGTGCCAGCTCGGCCACCTTCCTTACAGCATAGGCAGAACTCTCCTTGAGGAACCAACGCCGCACTAGCTCCTTCAGATGTCTCGGATCGCCTGTGTGCACGACTAGCCGCCGCCTCGCGAAATCTGGGACGAGAGTTTGGCCTGGGCCTTCATAAATGACCTTAAGGGGCTCGCCGCCGAACATGACAGAGTCCTGCGTCAGCACGTACCTCGTTCTCGAGAGGCGGTCGTACTGGCGGCGGAGCCAAGCACCCCTCTCTGAAATCGCCTTCTCGACATCGAACGCCCTACCCCGTGGGAGCACAACCTCGAGGGTCAGATCATCTCTGAATCTAAAGTAAGTGTATCGCCGACTTCTCCCCTTTATCACGGCGTATTCAATTCGGTGCGGCCCGAGGTTGACGAAGGGCAACATTGGGTCGAGGTCGTCCGGGTAGTTAACCGTGAAGACCGGGTCACAGCCCGATTGATTATCGAGTCGAGGTGCGGGGCCAGGAGGAGCTTCAGGTTCTCGCAAGTTGAATTAGGTACCTGCTGCCAAGGCTGGCAGAGCGGGCGACACGAAATCCTGCGGCGTGCTCCAGCCTTGCCAGAAGCTGCTCTTCGGCCATGATTTGCATCTTTTCCCCCACTAGCCTTCCAAGAAATCGGAAGAGCCTCCCGAGGGGTGAGCCTGGCTCCACTTCCAGTATGACGTACGAACCCCCGGGTCTGACCACCCTAGAGATCTCGCTGAGGGCTTTGTCCAGGTCGGAGAAGTGATGGAGCGCCATCGTCGAGTATGCCTTGTCAAAGAAGGCATCGTCAAACGGTAGCTTTTCGGCTCCTGCAACCGTGCTTCTAACGTTCGGATGTTCTCGCTTCGCTTCGCTGATTCGTCTCTCGTTTGGATCTACGGCGAATACCTCGGTTCCCGGGAAGGCCTGGAGAATTCTAGCAGCTTTCTCCCCTTTCCCGGCGCCGATATCGAGAATCTTGTCTCCACTCCTTGGATCCAGTGTGGCGATGAACCTCTCCCAATCAGATTGGGTCCCTGACTGGGTCAATGGTTCCTTTCCTTCAGCTCAGCTTGACGAGTTCTTGAGACGCATCGACTCGGGAGATTACGACCGCGGTGCCGAAGGCTATGATTTCGTCCATGGTATTCCCAATCTCGGTGGAATCGAACATGACACTGATTACCGCGTTGGCCCCCATGCTCTTGGCGTGGTCGGCCAGCCTGTCAAGCGCCTGCTGCCTAGCCTGGTGGGCCATTTCCGTGTACTCGTTGATTTCGCCCCCTCCGATGGATCTGAGGCCCGCCATCAGGTTCCCGCCCAGGCCCCTGGATCGGACAGTGATGCCATAGACCATGCCCAGTACCTTGTCCACCTTGTATCCTGGGGCGTAGTTGGAAGTCAGAAGCATAAGGCCTTGGCTGGAGGTGGCCCTTGTGAGATCAGCGCCGCAGCTTGGACAGAAGGCGCTGCCGTCAGCAATCTGTTTGCCGCAGTTTGGACAAATCAAGACGAACACTACTTCGATCCTCTACGCGTTATTTAAGTGGGGCTACGGGTTCGCCATGATGAGAACCAGTTGCACTTCCCAGGGTTGTCAAGACCCCCCAGGGTCTACGTGGACGCGAAGATCCTGAACGTCCATGACCCAATGCTCGCGAGGGAGGCCTATGTTGGCTATGTTGTCGAGGGGAGTAACAGGCACGACGCAACGCGAGTCGAAGCGACGGAGAGTGATGACGCCGAGGTCCTGGCGATCTTATTCGCAATCAACGAGTTGAAGGACCAGTTCAGGCGGTTCACGATAGTATGTGACCATGAATCAGTCGTCTCCGAGGCCAAGAGGAGCGTTGCCAAGCACCCGAGCGAGCTGATGACGAAGCTGCGCGACACCCTCGAGCAGAATCCCTACATAGGACTGGAGGTCCTGAAAGCGAACCCCGCCCATGGAATCGTTACAGAGTACGTCAATAACCTGAAGGCAGAACTGGGGGAGGGATCAGGCTCCGGAGGTGTAGGGCCTGCTCCTGAAGTATCTAATCAGCGAAACTCCTGAAGTGTCGATTCGCAGGTTCACCTGCCACCGCTCGACCCCCGCTTCCTCGGCGGTCTTGGCGGCCTCCAGGATTCTGGCGTTTGTAACGTCAGGAGGGGGAGGAGTGAATGGCTTGGCGTCGTACAGATAGCAGAGGATAATCTTCGCTTTCTTTCCAGAAGCAAGCGAGTCCTTCAACTCCCCCATGTGCTTGATCAGTCTGTCGAAAGAGTCGAACCTACTGCGTTTGACTCTGGCAGTGCCCTCGGGGGCGGGCAGCGTTGTCAGAGGCGTTTTCACCTCGACGTAGGCGTTTCCAACAAGAAAGTCTATCCTCGACTTCCCAAGCCTGACTTCACGCTGAATTGGCCCACTTGCCAAGCGCTTGAGCGCTCTTTGTCTTAGAAAGAACTCGAAGTACCTGTTGGCGGCCGTCTGGTTGATGCCTATCCATTGGCCGCCTGCTGGAGAGGATGAGATGGCTTCGACCGTGTGGGCTGTTTTCCTCGACTTCGAACGGGAGGTAGAGTAGAGGCATGGAAGCCCGGAGAGTTTCAGGTCTCCCAGTCTCCCTGTGGTGGAGCAGTGGCATCTCAGGGTTCTGTTCCCCGCCCTGACGAGCATTATGAAGCGGTTCGGCCTAGAGATGATTCTCCCCTGTTTCAGCGGCTCAGGGAACCTGAACATCAGTTCAGGCCGCGATGATTGCCTGCTCGTCTGGGCTCGAACCATCATAGAATGGCCGGAGGTTTAACCGTTTGTTGGCTCAGAAGTCCCAGAAGCTGCTCCTCAACCTAATCGAATCCCGGTAGGACATTAGTTCCCCCTTGGGAGGACTAGTGTAATCGGAGAAACTCTAGATAGGAATGAAACTTCACTAGGGAACGCTCACTGTCATCGCCTCGACTACTTCCATCCACGCGTCGGCGCAGTTCTGGGGCACGTACCCTCCGCCCCCTAGCGCAATCATCTTCCCTGCGCAGAGCTCGTGGGACAGCCGATGGAGGAGCTCCCCCACCTGTCTGTGGGCCCTCGGAGTGTAATCGAGACCTGCAATGGGGTCCCCCCTGAGTCCGTCTGCACCGCACTGCAGAATGATGAACTCGGGCTTCGCCGACTTCGCGAACTCTTCTAGTCTGGGGAGCCGTGACTCGAGCTCTGCATCGCCGGCGCCCGGTTCCAGGGGGATGTTGATTTTGGACCCCTTCGCCGGCCCATAGCCATTCTCCCACGAAGAACCGGTCCCCGGGTATAGGTACCTGCCGTCCTCATGGACATCGAAGATGAAGAGCTCAGGGTCGGATTCGTAGCTGTAGAAGACGCCGTCCCCGTGGTGGACGTCGATGTCTACGTAGAGTATGCTCTGGACGTTGTGGCGTTTGCGCAGGACCTCGATGGCAACACCAATGTCATTGAAAACGCAGAAGCCTGCAGAGGACTCTCTAGTGGCGTGGTGCAGTCCCCCGACCGGGTTGAAGGCATGTTGGACCTCCCCAGCCATTACCTTCTCGACAGCGTATACGGTGGATCCGACCGCGTACTGGGTCGCTTCGAAGATACCTTTGTAGGCGGGAGTGTCACCCTGGTCTAGGGCGCCATAGCCGAGCTGGGAAGCGAGCTCAACGTATCTTATGTGCCCGGCGGTGTGGAAGAGGCCGAGCAGCTCCTTGTCCGCCTTCTGTGGAGGCAGGCGCTCCACCTGTAGCTTCCGCTTCCGCAATTGGTCCCAGAACCTCTGCGCCCTTTCGTTGGTGAAAGGGTGAGGGGGCGGGAACGAGTAGAGAAGCAGCTCCTTCCCCTCCAAGACCCCGACCTTGCAGGGCATGCGGCGGCGGTCGCTAGACGGCACTCTTAGACTGTTGTTATTAGGCCCCAGGTGGGGCTCGGGCTGTGGCAGGGGATCGAATGAGGGCCTTCGCCTCGGAGGTCGGGAGGCAGCCGGGCGTTCTCCTGAAGTTCTCGAAGTCAAGGTTTCCAAGGGCGAGGAGGGGCTCGATATTCGTCGGGGCAGGCGATTCCTATTCCGCCGCCATGGTAGCATTCTACGCCTCCAATGGGTGGTGCATCGCGGTCGATCCCTACCACCTAGCGAGTACCCCAGGCATTGCGAAAGAAGTAGACGTCTTCCTAATTTCCGTCTCGGGAAGGACAGCTTCGAACCTGGCTGCGGCGAGGAAGGTGCGTCGCCTGGCGAAGCGGACCATCGCAATTACATCAGACGAGGGGAGCAGGCTGGCTGGCCTAGTGGACGAAGTCGTCAGGCTGCCAATGAGGTACCTTCCTCGGACGCCGGGACTGCTATCGTACTCCCTTTCCCTTCTTGCAGTCCTGAGCATCGTTGGTCGTGGGGAGAAGTGCGATTTCGAGGGCGCCTTCCGTGCGGCACGCAAGGACGAAGGGAACATTCGCTGGGGGGAAGGCACCACATACTTCCTGGGCAACTCTCTTGCCTATCCGGTGTCGATTTACGCTGCAGCCAAGACCTACGAATTCATGGGGGCCAAGGCCTATCCTCAACTGCTCGAAGAGTTCAGCCACCTAGAGCTCTTCTCGCTTGGGGCATCAGATGTGGTGAATGTTTTCTCCGCCTTCGACCCTCTCGGGGCGTCTGGCAGGCTGGTCAAGGCTCTGGCTCACCAGGGATACGAATCGCACGCAGTCCCAAGCCGAGGGGGCTCCGAAACGGAGCAACTCTTTCATGCGGTCTTCGCGAGCCAGCTTTCCGTCCTAAGAAGAGTTGGCGAGTTGAGACTGCCTGAGCCGAACTTTCTGACGGCCGCTGGAAGGCTGGCGGTGAGCGATTCGATGATTTACTAGATTCCGACGATATCACCCGTGCTCGGACTCGGACCTGGGTTCTCCTAGGAATTTCCCTAACGCTTAAGGCCAAAGGAAGGCGCAAGGCTATTGTGAACCGCACCGCGCTTCTCGCAGGCGTTGTCTGCGCAGCTCTTGTGTTAGCGTTAGCAGGGTACTTCACCCTGAGCCCGGGTACGACAACGACCACCAGCAGCCAGAGTGAGACGAGTTCTTTCGTATCGTCTAGCCAATCTGGTGCCTTCACGAGTGCCGGATGCACCCAGGCGAACAGTCGCTACGCGTCTGGTTGGACAACGTACCATGGGAACAACTCGAGGTCAGGCTATGTGGCCTATGCCGCCGTGTGCCCAAAAGAAGAATGGAAGTCGCCTGCGCTTGACGGCGAAGTGTATGCCGAGCCCCTTTTCTACGATGGAATGGTCTTGATAGCTACCGAGAACGACTCCGTCTATGCCCTTAATGCCACGTCAGGCTCCATAGTCTGGCGAACCAATCTCGGAACTCCTATGCCAGGCTCCGCACTCCCCTGCGGTGACATCAGTCCAAGCGGCATAACCGGGACCCCCGTCTTTGACCCGACGACTGACACCATCTACGTAGTGTCGTTTCAGATGCCAGGGGACCACCATCTCGTGGCCGTCAATATCAGAGATGGAGGAGTCAGGTTCTCTCAGTTGGCCGACCCTCCGGGGTCCGACCCGCTCGTCCAGCAGGAGAGGGGTGCTCTCTTGCTTGGGAATGGCAGGGTGTACATCCCATACGGAGGGTTGGATGGGGACTGCGGAGACTATCACGGATGGGTGGTAGGCCTCAACGCCGACGGTAGCGGCGGAATGATATCCTATGAGGCACCAAGTCAGAGAGAAGCGGGAATCTGGGCTCCCTCGGGAGGGGCGATGGATAGCTCAGGGAACCTGTTCGTGGCCACGGGGAACGGCGCCTCGGAAAGCGCCTTCGATTACGGCAATTCCGTGGTCGAGCTGTCTTCAACACTGCAACCGCTCGGCTATTTCGCTCCGACAAACTGGCTGCAGTTGAACCAGGATGACACTGATCTGGGATCGGTCGGGCCGGCCTTTGTCGGCAACAGTGTCCTTTTCCAGATAGGAAAGGAGGGAGTGGGTTACCTTCTCAACCCAGCAGACCTCGGCGGGATTGGAGGACAGACCTTCTCGGGGCAGGTCTGCTCGTCGTCATTCGGCGGAACGGCCGTGTCAGGAAGAATTGTGTTCGTGCCGTGCACCGATGGACTTTACGCTCTCCTCGTCTCTTCGAACTCGTTTCAGGTCCTCTGGAAGGACACCAATTTCCCAGCCGGCCCTCCCATAGTTACCGGGAATGTGGTCTGGGCACTGGATACTTCGGCGGGGGCCCTGAACGGATACAATGCAACCACGGGCGCAAGCCTGTTCACCTTCAACGTCGGAGGGGTTACGAGATTCACGACGCCCTCGGTTGGGGATGGGAGCATATTTGTGGCCGCGGCAGAGTACCTGTATTCGTTCCAGCTTTCATGAAGCCTCGGGGGCTAGGCATGGTACTTTTTCTCGCCGGCGCGAACGTGGACCTTAAGCCAGTTCTCCTGCGGCGGTAAGGGGCAGACGTAGTCCTCTGAATAGGCGCAGTACGGGTTGTAAGCGTAGTTGAAGTCAACTACGTACTCGTCGTTGTGTTCCACCTCTAGGTCGAGATACCGGGCGGCCCCATAACTCTCTTCGCCCGAAGTTGCGTCCCTGAAGGGGAGGAATAGGTTCGGGTCGTCGCGTCCTGCTGACTGGTAGGCGTTGATACGTACCTGGGCGTCGGCGAGGTTCAAATCAAAGTAGCCAACGCGGTTGAAGAGCTGGCGGGTCCCCTTGCTGGTCGCAACCATGACAGCCTCGGGGTTAGTGTAGCGCTGGAGCTTAGCCTCGAAACGGAAAGAGGGATCAGGATCGAAGTAACTTAGGCCGTGGAAGTCCTCGACACTCCCGCGCAGCGGCGAGTCGTGGCTGGTCTGGAAGAACCGGTTTTTCTCAGCCCTGAACCTGGCAAGCGCCCTCGCCCAAGTCTCCTGGTCTTCAGGTTTCATGAGCGGCATGAGGGGACAGCCCTTTGACATGAGTCTTTCTTCGCACCTATGGGTGGACCAGCTCGAACCAGACTAGTCATGGTTCGTCGCCGGCTCCGAAGCCCTGCTTTGACCGGCAGAACGGCGAAAGCGCCGAAATAATCTGCCCGCTTGCAAGGAGGTGCGCTTTGACAGAACGAGGCAATGTGGTCCGCAGCTCCCTGCCAACCCCCGAGCAAACCTTCAACAACTCGGGCTGGGCCATAGCAGGTTGCCAGTCTAGGCATCCCGGCTGGACTGGAAGAAGTCCTCATAGGGCGGGATTTCAGGCATTGGCTCCCTTCCAATTTCGCCTGCTTCTATCCCGTACCACATCGTCTCGGGCTTTATTTGCTTCGATTCGAGCCCAGCAAGTATCATTCGGAGCCACGGAATGGGTATGGTGTGGTCACCGTGCCTCCCACCGTTCTTTATTGCAGTCCGCACAAGGCTCTTGTAGTAATCCGGGGTGCTAGGGTCATCCGGGGCATACTGTCCCGACGCCTGGATAGGTGCATCCGAAACCTCAGTTTCTCCCGACAGCTTGGCGTTATTCTCAATCTCGGGCTTTAGTCCCTCATCGACGCTCCAAGAGTCCCCGGCAGCGGTCTTGCCGAGCCTTCGCCTGATTCCGTCCATCATCGCAGAGGTACTCTCCATTTGCTTTTTGAAGCGACACTTTTGAAAGAGGGCGGGCTCATTGTTCAGGGGCCTTGAACGCTTTCTTGAAACCGAATGAACCAGAGATAATGAACATCGCCCAGGTAACGAGAGAGAGCTGGGAAATTGGGACGGTCTGGGAGGCGGACTGGAGCCACCACGCCACATCATTAAGGACCGATGCCAGAGCCTGGTACGTGCGTCATCGAGGGCCGGTTCCGTATTTAGCAGGGCGGAAACTAGCGTCTGGACGGAAAGTCCTCACTTGGCGGTGACTTGGACCAAGGGGAGTGTTGTGAGGCTACTCCAGAAGTATCTCTCAATGGTGGCCAAGTGGTATCTCCATTGAGCGACCGGGAACTACGGCGTGAGCATCTCCGCAAGCAGTTCGTGGGAGACGTTCCCTCCTGAGACGACCAAAACCACTCGCCTGCCGATGGACCGTGAAGAGTTTGAAAGGAGGGGCGCGAGTGGGATTGCGCCCGAAGGCTCGGCGAAGATACTCGCTTCTCTGATCATGGCCCTAGTCGCCCGTAAGATGTCCTCCTCAGAGACTGTGAAGGACCCATCAACGTTCTTGGAGCATGCTTCGTACGTGAGCTTGCCCAGGGATGAAGGGATTAGGCCGTCGGCAATCGAAGCGGGGGAAGGGACCGTGACTATCTTCTTCGCTTTCAGGGCCTCGGTCAGCTTCGGTGCGCCCTGCGGTTCCACTCCGTAGACCATGATCTTTGGCCGAGTGGCCTTCAAAGCTGTCGAGATGCCGGAGATTAGCCCCCCGCCACCGACAGGAACGAGAACAGCATCGATGTCGTCGAGTTGATGAGCTATCTCGAGTCCGCACGTCCCTTGGCCCGCAATTACTTCGGGGTCGTTGAAGGGATGGACGAACGCCGCATCAGTGGCCTTCGCGATGCTCCTGGCCTTGACTTCCCTTTCATTGCTGTACCTCCCGGCTTTGACGACTTCGGCCCCGTACTCCGCTATGGTGTCCACCTTTTCTCTGACAGCAGTCTCTGGGACGACGATCGTGCACTTCTTCGAGAGGAGCCTCGAACAATATGCGACTGCGATGCCATGATTCCCCGACGATGCGGCAACTACGCTTGATTGGCTCAGGAGTGAGATTTTGTTGTAGGCGCCCCTTATCTTGAACACTTTGATTGGCTGGAAGCATTCGAGCTTGAGGTATACTTCGTGGCCAGTCAATCGGGAGAGGGCAGGGGATTCGACCAGGGGCGTCCTGCTGGCGACCCCGGCTATCCTCTCGGTAGCTGCTTCGATTTCCTTGAGGCCGGGTAGGTTTTCGTTCACGGAGTTTACCCCCTCCTGGGGACGTGCCATCCGGCAGCGAACCTGTGGCGGAGGCGGCGAGGCACGTTGCCAGCTGAGGCCGAGTGGATTTAGGCGCTTCGGGTTGGACCCTTCAGCTCCCCGTGTCAATCTCAATTCGCGCGATGTGCGATCCTGCCTACGAAGAGCCTCGTATCGTAGAGGAGCCTAATCCGGCCGTCCTCATGGAAGCTGTCGAACAGCCAACGCGCATCTCGCTCAAGCTTCCTGAGCCGCCCAGGTTCGTTCCGCGTCGGCATATGGGAGCCGGAAAGGAGTCTCCCAATGAGCCCTTCAAAATCGAGCGTCTGCTCGTTAGGCAGAATGAACTCCGAGAGCCTTCCGCCCTCGAAGAAGCGTTTGGAGTATCGCATCCCGACGTTGGGCACGTTCTTCCTCCTCTCTTCGTTCCTGTCGGTGACCTTTCTGAATGCGCGCATGATCTTGCTTCTCCTTCTCGTCTCGTTGTAAGCAATGCAGAGGCCTGCATCGGGTCTTGAAATCCGAGCTAGCTCGATAGCGGTCACGTCTGGATTGAACCAGTGCAGCGCCTGACCCACGGTCACCAGGTCTACGCTCCGCACCCTTAGAGTGGTGTGTTCCGCAGTTCCCTTGACGCTCACGAATCTGGGGAACTTCGAGAGGTGCATTTCGGCGTGGTACCTCATCCTGGGGTTCGGTTCTACCCCGAACACCCTGTTCCCGTTTTCGAGGAAAAGCTTCGTCAGAAGCCCAGTACCTGAACCGATATCTGCGACAGTCTGATTTTTAGTGAAGCCGATCTCGTGTTCGAGGATTCTGATTATTCCCAGGGGGTAGCCGGGACGATACTTCGCGTAATTGTCCGCGCGCGTGGTGAAACGTCTAGTCCAATCAAGGACCAACATCAAGTGCATCCTTCAACGATGAGAAAAGGTTGAGGGGTCAGTCGCGTACGGGCGAGATGCTACCCTCATTTGACGGCTCCTTTCTTTTGTCAAGTCGGGCCCTCCTTGCGGCTGACGATGTTACCTTCTGAACCTTCCCTGTTCGCCCAGAGCCTCTTGAAGAAGACAACCACTGCTGCATCAGCCAGGAGGGTCAGGGGGAGCGCCAGTTCAGCCAGTGCCCCGAAGACCATGATGGGAACAAGCAGACCGAGGACGAACGCGATTATGCTCCTAGTGGAACCGCCCCAACTGTTCCTAGCAACGAAGAGGAGGTAGAGGGCTTGAACCGCGGCAACGAGAAGGAAGTCCAGTGCGGCGGGGAGTCCTGCTCCTCGACCTAGGTTTTGGGCGAGGAGGACGGCAGGGAAGAAGGACAGGCCGACGGCGAAAGCTCCCTTCGGAGAGGGAGCTGGCCGGACACCCAAGTTGCCTGCATGTCGGCGTTTGATTTGGCAGGACGAGAATACGAGCCCGCCGATTGACAGTAAGCTCAATATCAGTATCGGCCACCCCATCCAGTACCCGGACACATCCCAGACCACAACCATCAGGATGGCGACGTCAAAGGACAGGACCAGGAGCGCTGCGATGGTTCCCTTCCTAGTAAGGAGGGGTTTGAGTCTTGTTTCGGGGATTGCCATCCCGAGCAGTAGTATCGGGATAGAGATGCTGAAGATGGCGTGAAAGGGCACGATGCCGGCGGCCCAAATCCAGTTGACACCCAGCCAGTGGCCGTAGGAACCGAGCGCACCCACAGGTCCGGCATTGGGGTCGAAAAGCGTGCTCAGGGCCACCCCCTCTTCAAGGATACCATATGCCGCCCCGAGAAGGAGGACTGAGGTCCATCCCTTCCACCTGATTCCCGCGTCATGGATGAGAAGCGCCCCCGAGCCATACAGGCCGAGGTTGGCCAGAAGTTGGAGGACGAACTGTGGAGGATTAAGAACGATTGCGTTAATCGGGCTGGAGCTCGAAAGATACTCCGGTATGCCAGGCGTCAGGAAAAGGAGGGCGATGACAGGGTGGGTCTGCAGATAACCGACTACACGGGCTGCAACGGAGGTACGAGCCTTCGCCTCCATCCGAGATAGCTTGGTGGGAACCCCTATGAAACGCTTCTTGCGTGCTTCCCTTGAGCTCCCCGCTGCGAACAGGAGGTTCTACTGCTGGAGCCTGAACCTCATTTCATTGGAGGGTTCGAACCCGAAGCCTTCGTAGACCGACCTCCCCTCCATCGAAGCATGAAGGACGATCCTGTCGTAGTTCTTCTTCCTGCACCATTTCAGTGCCCCCTTCACGATGAGCGAAGCCACCCCCTGGCGCCTGAATCTCTTCACAGTATACATGGACATGAGATAGGGAACCACAAGGCGCATGGTCGTGGGCCTCGGCTGCTCCTCCCTCAGCCAGATGCAGCCGCTACCGACCACTTCGCCTTCGGCAGTCCTGACCACCAGCCCTATGAGGCTCCCCTTGGAAAGCTGGTCCTCAATCCATCTCCTCGTCCGCTTTTCGGTGGCACGAACCTCCTTTTCGTATTCGGGGTGAATGTCAAGCCACATCTCCTTCCTGTGCTCGGCCAGGAGATCAACGTCTTCCTGCCCAGCGTAGGAAAGCTTGAAAGATCGCATGTCACCTTGTCGCGCCAGCTTCCCCATTTGAGGATGTCGATAACTGAGGTGATCGGAGCGACCAAGAAGTTCCTTCGTGAGGACGCGGGCTACGAGAAGGTGACTATCTCCTCTGCTGTTGCCATCGAGCCCGACTCGAAGTGGAAGGTCATAGCAGAAATCACGGGAATCGGGCCGGACAGGAAGGAAATCATCGTCGATGACAAAGACGGGAACATAGTGTCCTATAAGCAGGCCTGAACCCACCGTTGGAAGTCAGGATCGCGGCGTGTCTGAGAATCAGCCATTGCGAAGTGGATACCCCAGAACAGGAATCCACGCGGAGACGAGGCTCATTGCTCACACTTAGGCATGGGTCGGCTGCAAGCGATTTCTTGGAAGAGTCGGTTGGGCAGCTTCGTACGAGAGACGTTAATAGGTGAGGCTCCGAAGCACAGGTTGAATGCAGGTCCCGCTGGACGTGCCCTGGTTGCTCGAGTACGTCGACGCGGTGAACTCGGAACTGCAGGAACTCTATCCCCAGCGGGGTAAAACGGCCCTAGAGCAGGCGGCGGCCGATGCCCTTTCTGTCGGGGGAAAGCGAGTGAGGGCAACACTAGCTCTGCTTTGGTGCGAGGTTTATTCCGGAAAGTACAAGCCCGCCGTCCCACTTGCGGTGGCCTACGAGCTAGCACATGCCAGCGCCCTGGTACAAGACGACATCATCGACCACTCTGAAACGCGGAGGGGGGCGAAGTCGATCGCCGCGAAATACGGGGTGACGACTGCCATCCTTGCCTCCGACCTCCTACTGTTCAACGTCCCGAGAGAGGTGGCGAAGTACCGAAACCTGGACAGTGGTCGTCTTGCAAGGATCTTTGACCTTGTAGGTGAGGCGTGCAGGGCCACGACCTGGGGAGAGTTCTTGGACATGGAGATGGCAAGTGGGACAGAGGGGACGGAGAAGGACTACGAAGAAATGATCAGACTGAAGACATCGACGCTTCTCAGCGCCCCCTGCGCCAGTGGTGCCCTCGTGGGAGGTGCCTCGGAAGGGCAGGCGGCCCTGGCGGGGAGGTTCGGCGAGGAACTCGGTATGGCGTACCAGATACAGGACGATGCCCTCGACTTGGTCGGGGACGAGACGACTCTGGGGAAGCCGGTCTTCACCGACCTACGAGGGGGAAAGAAGAGCGTGATACTTCTGCACTGCCTTAACCAGTGCTCGGGAGAAAATAGGAAGTTCATCCTCGGACTGCTAAACAGGTCTGGACCCTACGATTCCGACGAAGTCGCGAAGTTGAAAGGACTGATCGCGGAGAACGGGTCTCTCGAGTACGCGAAGGGAAGAGTCATGAACTACACCGATAGGGCGCGAGAAATCCTCGGCTCTGCACCGGACACGGCAGCGAGGTCTCGGCTCTTGGAGCTCACAAGTTACTTGGCCTCCAGATACTACTAGCCACGATTGCATGATGGTCCGAAGACAACTGTGGGATGGGACAGAGAAGGTCACGGGGTAGCGTGTCTGGGTACGGCTAGGCTTTCTTCTTCCTCCGACTGGGGTCGATCCGGGAATCCCAGACCTGAGGATGTCCCTGCCTATGAACTATTTGGACACTGGGGCACACATTGCTGGATCAGTCAGGAAAGGTTGGAGTCGAATAGAGTAAGAACAGTTAGCCAGGGGGCCCGACCAGCCTGGCCAGCTCGAACAGTCCGCCTAACCATAGTGCAGAGCAGACGATGATGAATCCAATGAACGTACCCTTCCTGGTCTTGTGATGGAACGCTACGCTTCCAAGCAGGATTCCGAAGGTGCCTCCGACGAGCGCCAGGGTGAAGAAGTTTCTCTCAGGAATTCTCCAACCGGCTTCCCTTGCCCGTCGCTTGTCGAAGCCCATCAGGCCAAAGCCCAGTAGACCGGAGAGGGCGAGCCAGCCTGCGAGAAGGTCCCAGGTTGCGTTCAAGATCCCGCTGATGGGATCGCTCCGGTCCTAAAAGAAGCAATGAAGATGCATTTCGGAGAACGAGGACAGGGGAGCCTGCTCTTTATTACCCGGAAAAGTGTCCGGAGGCGAGGCCAGAAGATGACCTCGGATTTTGAATTTTCGACGGACGGAACCTACGAAGCTCCCGCGATCATGGTGGATGATGCCGTAGTGTTCCCCGAAATGGAGGTGAGCATGACGGTTCACGAGCCGCGGAGCGCAGCCGCTGCCGCCCAGGCATTCAGGGAGCGCAACCTGATTGTTCTGATTCCCTCTCCCCGCGCTGATTCGGCGGTGGGGGCGATCGGGACACTGGTGCTGCTCAGGAGGGCGGAGCCTTCTCAGAGCGCAGGCGCCCAGACAATCTGGAAGGGGCTCTGGAGGGTGAAGATTAGCGAAGTTCTAGCCGAGAACCCCTACGTCAGGGTGCGCTTCTCGAGGGCGGAGGAGGTGCGCGACGTTCACTCCGGAAGCACGGAGCTGATGAAGGCTGTACTTGGCCAGATAGACGAGTTCATCGAAATCGTCCCAGGCATCCCCCAGGAGATCGTGTCTTTCCTTAAGAGCATCGATTCGCCGGGGAAGCTGTCCGACCTGTGCGCCTACTCCCCGTTCTTCACCCGGAGCGAGAGGCTCGATCTGCTGAGGACCCTCGACCCCGAGGAGAGGCTGAAGAAGGTGCACGACCTCTTCGAGAGGCAGCTGCGCACTCTGGCGAATGTGGGCAAGACGCCGACGATCCTGGAATGTCAAAAGTGCATGGACCTCGCCGACAAGGCGTTCGAAGCAGGTCCGTCGACAGGCGCGAGAGTCGCGCGGGAGTTTCTCGAACACCTGACAAAAGAGCATCCAGATGAGCTGCTGAGCGTGATCGCTGAGAGGTACGGCCCGGCGTTCATGAGACGCAGGGCGCTAAAGTAAACCTGACAGCGGTCGGCCGATTCGCAGGATTCACGAAAACAGCGCAAAAATCAGGGTTGGGGGAGGTTTGCGGCAGTAGATTCGCCGCTCAACCCCCTCCGTGCATGTGTACCGGGAACTTCTCCTTCTCTTCCTTCAGGAGGGTCCTCTCGGATGGCCTGTGCTTGATCTCGTTCGCCTTCATGAGGAGTTCCGTGCTCTCCCTGGCGCACTTGATCATGTACACCGCCTTGTCGTAGAGTTCCTGTTTGCTGGGCTTGATCCTCGCCACGCCCTGGTCAATCGACTTCAGCGCGCAGGCGACGGCCACCCTCGGGTACACCTCCCACTCGTCCATCCTCGGAGTGATGTCCTTTTCGTTGATTCCCCTGTCCTCGGCGAACTTTGCGAGTTCGTTGGCCGCTGCCACGCACATGTCGTCTGTCACGGTTGTGGCCCTCACGTCCAACACTCCCCTGAAGATGCCCGGGAAGCCAAGGCTGTTGTTGACCTGGTTGGGGAAGTCGCTCCTGCCCGTCGCCACGATTTTTGCTCCGGCCTCTTCCGCCTCCCACGGCCAGATTTCTGGAACCGGGTTAGCGCAGGCGAAAAGGATTGGATCCTTGGCCATGGTTCCGATCCACTCCTTCTTGATTACGTCGGGGCCGGGCTTTGCGGCGGCCACGACCGCGTCGACGCCCTTGAAGGAGGCAGCCATGTCGCCCATCCTTCCTTCCGCGTTGGTGATTCGGGAGAGCTCGTACTTCCAGTGGTCATCCTCCTCCTTGATGTCCTCCCTGCCTGGGTAGATCAGGCCCTTGGTGTCCACCATCATGATGTTCCCAGGC
>Ga0187771_10000714_pt1 | contig 20858 bp, 22 predicted proteins | sample 0116_SJ02_MP15_1_FD_133139 | JGI IMG/M metagenome (GOLD analysis project Ga0187771, IMG submission 133139) | Tropical peat soil microbial communities from peatlands in Department of Meta, Colombia - 0116_SJ02_MP15_10_MG | ecosystem: Environmental > Terrestrial > Soil > Wetlands > Peat | place...
AGCCTGCGGAAAAGTCGATGCTCAAGACAGCGGCAGCGCGGCGCCTTCGAGCCGCGACATGGAGAGCCTGCGGAAAAGTCGATGCTCAAGACAGCGGCAGCGCGGCGCCTTCGAGCCGCGACCTGAGGGACGAGGTCGCACGATTCCAGAACCCGATCAAGACAGCGGCAGCGCGGCGCCTTCGAGCCGCGACGTCCTTGCAGTCGACTATGAAATGCGGCAGCGCGGCGCCTTCGAGCCGCGACCGGCTCAAAGTTGTAAGCGGCAGCGCGGCGCCTTCGAGCCGCGACATTTGGTCATCGAGTCCTAACAGCGGCAGCGCGGCGCCTGCTCGAGCCGCTTGCAGCGGCAACACGGCGCCTGCTCGAACCGTGTCTCAGTCCGCTCGAGATCGTTTTGCAGCGGCAGCGCGGCGCCTCCGAGCCGCGACAGACCGAGTCCCATTACGCAGCTTTCGTCTCAAGCCACATGAGCAGATGATGGATCACGGTCGCGACACAGCCGACAACGGCTCCGCTAAGCAGCGCTCGGACATCGTATTGATGCCCATAAAAGACGGCGCCGCCGACTCCAATCTGGACGCCAAGGCACAGCGGACATCCGAAGAGCGGCCGGTACCATCGCCGCAAAGGCTCGAAAAGTTTGCCCCCTGTGATGACCACGGTCAGGCAGGCAAAGTCGAGGGTTTCGGCGAGCGCGAGCACGTCAGCCCGCGGCCGTCTGCGCAAGCTCGCTCTCGTGCTCTCGCAGAAACGCGAGCAGTTGTCGCGGTGCGGTGACCACCATGCGCACTTGCGTGCCCTCGGTTGTCTCGACCAATACCAGGTGACCACGCTCGTCGAGTGCTGCCTGCGGACATCTGCCCAAGCAGCAGAGCGGCTTCATCGGTGATGTCATCATGCGTACCACTGTGGCGGCCGATGGCCGTCGGTTGCAAGATGCAGCCACGATGAGCAGGCTCGTTTTCTGCCCTGGGGTGTGCCGAGAATGCGGCTGTACTGACGAGCGCCCGTGCGACGGCGGATGCTATTGGGTCGAAGCGGATCTTTGTTCGTCGTGCGCCCCGCCCACCGACCAAGACGCGTCGGAAGCGGACGAAGAGCTGTTCGACCTGTTAAGATAACGCGCATGAAACTCACTCATGCGCCGCTCGCCCGTTCGGCCCGCCATCCTGTTCCCGGCGCTCGCGTGCTCGGCCCAAGCCACGCGGCGACCACGATCGTTGTCACGCTCAAGCTGCGACGCAAAGCGTGCCTGCCCGAAGCGGACGGCCGGTTACGGCTGACCGCGCAACAAATCGACGAGCAGTATGGGCTCGATCCCGCCGACCTGGTCACCGTGACGGTCACGCTCAAAGCCTACGGGCTGCAGGTCGTCGATGCGCAGCCGGCCGCGCGCACCATGCGCGTCTCGGGTCGTCTGCCCGACGTCGAGCGAGCCTTCGGCGTGCGTTTGATCGATTATGTGCATCCGCGCGGCATGCGGTTCCGCGGCAGGTCCGGCAACATCCACGTGCCGCTTGCGCTTCGGCGCATCATCGAAGGCGTTTTCGGCTTGGACACGCGACCGGTCGTCAAGCCGCGCAAAGCCGTGCGACGTCGCGTGCATCCGCGAGATGCCGATCAAAGCTGGTACTTCCCCGGCGACCTGGCGTCGCTCTACTCGTTCCCGACAACCGGGGCGGCAGGCCAGTGCGTGGCCCTGCTTGAATTCGGGGGCGGTTACTTCCCCGACGATTTGGCCGCGTTTTGCGCGGCTGCCCAAATCACCGCTGCCCCTGCCGTCGTCGCGAAGAGCGTCGATGGCACGCCGACGAATGCCCACGACGGCGCCGAGGGCGAGGTGATGCTCGACGTCGAAGTCGTCGCCGGCGCCGCACCTGGCGCAAAGATTGTCCTCTATTTTGCCGCGTTTACCGAACAGGGATGGGTCGAAGCGCTCGACGCCGTCCTCAATGACACCGACAGCGCTCCTTCGGTCGTATCGGCGTCGTGGGGCGACAGCGAAGACGGCGCCAGTTGGAGCCTTGCCGCGATCGATCAGGTGAACGATGCGCTGCAGGTCGCCGCGCTTCGGGGCATTACCGTGTGCGCCGCCGCTGGCGACGACGGAAGCGACGATCAGGTAGGGGACGGCTACGCACACGTGGACTTTCCGGCCTCGTCACCGTACGTGCTCGGCGTAGGCGGCACGACGCTCTTTAGCCGCGGCGGGCTGCTCGAGCGCGAAGTCGCGTGGAAGGACGGCGACGGACTGCGCGCCGACGGGGGAGGCAGCACGGGCGGCGGCGTCTCGGTCGTCTTCGAGCTACCTTCGTGGCAGAGCACGATCGCGCTCACAAGCGTCAATCCGCAGGCATTGCCTGGACGTATCGTGCCTGACGTCGCCGCCGACGCAAGTCCCAACACGGGCTATTACACGATCGTCGACGGCGAGCCGGGCATCTCCGGCGGCACGAGCGCCTCGTCTCCGCTCATCGCCTCGCTCGTCGCGTGCCTCAACGCCGCGCTCGGTAGCTCGGTCGGTTTCCTCAATCCGCGGCTCTACAGCTTGACCCCGGCCGGGCAGCCGCTCGGCGCCGTGGCCTGCCGCGATGTCACGTGCGGCGACAATGCCACGGCCGCCGTCGGGGGCTATGCCGCCGGCGCCGGCTACGACGCCGTGAGCGGCTGGGGAGTGCCTGTAGGCACAACGCTGCTCGAGCAGCTCCGCACTTAGGTCGGCCGCGGTCCGATCAGGATGACCGCGGCATTCGTCGATATGTATTGCGCCTGGCTATCTGGGCCTTGGGTGAAGTTGTCCCATTGCGTGGTGAACGGAGGGTCGCTCCATCCCGAAGGGGGGCTGCCCGTGTCGACCCAATAACGCGCGCTCGTCGAGATTGTTCCCGCGACAGGCGTGTAGAAGCCAAAATCCTGCGTCGTGCCCGTCACCAGAGGCGCAAAATTCTCGTTGCCACTGAGTACGACCGTGGCACCTGGCCCGACGAGCAAACCGTAGTGATTGCCCGTGCCCCACACGAGCCCTTCGGTGCCGCCGCCGGCGGCGTCCGGCGCACCGATCGTGGTCGTCGTCAGGGCCACGATTCCCGCCGGTCCCGTGCAATCTTGGAATTGCACGGTCGGCGTCGCGATGTACCCCGTGATGATCTGGACTCCGGCATAGGCGGCGGCGTCGATGGTCATGCCGTAGCCGGTCACGTACAGGTCGTCGGTCATCTGCAGTGCGCCCGCGCACGCGTCACCGACCGTGGTCACGAGCACGCCGCCGATAAGGCAGGGCGTAGAACCGCTCGGATTCGTCGTTTGAATGCCGGCGCCCAGGTAGCAATTTCGCGCCGTGAACGACGTGCTGGGCGTGTTCGTCCAGCCACACACGTCCGTCCGAACGTTCGGACCAAACGTTGTCGTGTCTCGAAAGGTGAAGTTGACAAATTGTGCGGGACTTTGCGCCCATTCGGGCCCTGACTGCGCGCTGCGCACGGCCAGAAAGCTCCCCCTGACGAGCTCGTAGCCGTTGCCCACGGTGAGCGTGCCGGCCGAGAAGTTGGCGTTCTTGGGCGCCGCCGTATTGACGGTGTTGACCGCCGTGCCCGGCGAGACAATCCAGGCCATCGCGTGCGTGACCGTGTCGACCAGTGCCACGGGGAAAGCCGACGTGCCGCCAACATCCAAGGCACTCCAGATGAAGGAGAGCCAATCATGAGCGGCCAGATCGCTCGTCTTGACGATTTGGCGCCCATTTTCCTCGGGATTCTGTGCTGTCGTGCCCGTCACCAAAGTGCCGCCCGTGTGCACGACTTGCCACGTGCCGACGAACTCGAGCGTGTACGAGTCGAGATTCACAAAGGAGATATCGACGAAAGCCCCCACGGTATCGTCGCTCATGTAGGTAATCGTCGTGTTGCCCGTGAGCAGGCCGAAGAACAGCACGCGATTGAGCCGTTCCGTCGTCAGAAAGGGGGTCAGATCGGACGTGCCGTTGTTCGTGTCGGACGCGCGGCCGCTCTCGTTTTGCGGGTCGACCCAGTAGCCGGTCGCTCCGATGGGCCTCCAGTACAGCGCGGAGCTAGCCAAACCACGGGCTGCGAGCGCCAGTGCAATCTGCGTGCGCGCGGCCTTGGTCGTTGCGCCTGCTTCATCCGATGCGTACGGCGTTGCCATGGCTTCTCTCCTTGCTTACCCACCAGTAAGTAAGTTGTATTCGACGTTGTTGATCTTCACCGGCAGATAGCCGTTTGGAGTCGGTGTGCCGCTGACCCATGCCTGCCCGGTGATGTTCAAAAAGCCGGTGCCTGACGGCCCAATTGTGAGATCCGTATCCGCCGCGTCCGGCGTAAGCGAATTGCCGAACAATGACACCCCGTGGATTTCTATCCACCTGTCCGCGTCCGTCCCTATATATTGAGAATTGTCCGCGAGAGGATACAGATTGGCCCCAGATACCAAATATGAGCAGTTCCCGGAAATGATGAATCCGGACCCGTCATAATACCATTGCGCGGTTTTTGTGCCCGCGGCGTTTTTGAAAAAGATACTCGGAGGCTGCGCGCTTGCGGAGCTGGGCTGCAAATACACGAATGTAGTGCTGAGAATTGCTGGGTCGTTCGTTGGGTTCGATGCGTTGTCGTGCAAAGTCAGGAAATCGTGCCCCGCATTCCCGCCACTAAGCTGGAGATATGTAGTCGTCGAGGTCCCGCCGCTAGCGACGGTGATGCCATTTACGTAGAAATCTCCCGTATATCCCGTAGAGCCGCAATTGTAGAACTGAATGCCTACCCCGGTTTCTCCCGTTTCGTAATTGACGAATGACGTTAAATAGCGGCGATTAGTTATGTCGCCATTTCCGCCCCACCCCCCCCTCGGAGGGACGGCTTCAAAATGCGTTTCGAATTGAACATGTACAGGAGAAGTAGAATACTGATATCCTCCCTCCATTGATAGCATGTTCCGCGGCTCGCTTGGGATCAAGCCGGTTACATTCCAACCCAGCCTTACGACATTATCCGTGTGCTGCCCTGATACTGGGGTCCCCTCCAGTTCGATCGCCCACGCTGTCGCGGTGCCCTGGCCTGGGGGCTGCGGTTGCGGCTGCAATAGGAGCGGGTACTCGGTCCTTGGTGCCGTAGGCGTTCCTCCCTGAGCCACGTAGAGCGACGTGCCACTCACGATCGTGCACAGCTTCGTGGCGACGTCCCCCGAGATTTGCCGGACATTGTTGACGCCGCCGCTGTAGTCAACGTCCGGTCCCCATTCGACCCATAGTGCGGCGTTGCCCGCATGGTTCGTGACGTACACCTGGTCGGGTAACCCAGGCGCCACGCCGCCGCGACGCGCGGCCAGTGCCAGCGCCACGCGAGCGAGCAATGCCTTGTCGCTACCCCCTTCGTCCACGGATTACCTCCTCTGCACTGGCGTTGTGGGCGCTTTGGTGAGCACCTTCGGCTTCGGCGGCGATGTTGGAGGCGCTTTTGGTTTCGCCGCGACGGGCAAAGAAGCTACGGCCGCGGCCGGGCTTGCGGCTTTGACGATCGCGCGTTTGCTGCCCATGCGCGAAGGCGTCGTGAGCGCGCGCACTTGCTCCCTGCTCAGCATGAGCACTTCGGCGCACAACGGGGTCGGTCGGTCGCGCGGTCCGCTGTAGACCGTGATCTCCATGTTGCCCTCGTCTGCGAGAATGATTTTCACGCTTCCCGCGCCGTCCATGGCCCGAAGCGCCATGGTGAGGACAAGCGGCAGCGCCGCGTCGATATAGGGCTTGTGGTCCCGCGGCACGTTGTCCGCTGCGAGCTTGCCTTCGAGCTCGGCTTTCAACGTCGCGCTCTTGATGTCCGGAACGCCGATCAGGTGTTGCCACATAGTTTCCTCCGTTACGAAGCGCCGAGACCTTTTTGCACCCACGCCGTCATGGGCACGGGCGACGTCGACAATGCCAGTGCGGAGCTGCCCTGGTAGGTGAATTGGGCGTGGTAGCCGTCGCTCGCATGCGCGTCGCCCGACGGCCAATCGCTCGGCAACGTCTGCCCTGGCGCCCACGCTTGAATGTTTTGCGCGTTCAGGGCTGCCTGGACGGTCGGGTTTGCGAGCACCGACGTCCAGATCGCCATGGCCGTTTGGCCCGTGGTCGACAAGCCGAGCGAGGTAGCGATCGTTTGCAGGTCGGCCGGGGCGACGGTGATGCGCACGTTGTCGCCTGGATTGATCTGAGTCGTGGACACCCACACGCTCGTCGCGGCAGTGAGCGTGCGCGTAGGGGTGGTGCTCGCGGGGGTCAGCGTTGCCGCCTTCGTCGTTGTGGTCGCGGGTTTCGCGGCCTTGACGACGACCACGCCGCCGACCACGACAACGAGGCCCCCGACCAAAGCGAGGGCAATTTTCTCGGCTAGCTGCATGGCGCTCCTTTCATGCGGCGTGGCGTGCGGAATGCCACGCTCGCTCGACGACCCACGACATTGCGCCCACGGCCGCCGCGGTCAGCAGCCCGGCGGCGATGTTCGCTCCCAAAGAGCTCGGCGTGAGCGGTTGCGAGGGCGTAACGGTCTGCCCCGACACGGCCGCCACTTGCGCCACGGGCAGTGGGAACATCCACACGCCGTCGCCGCCCGGCGCCGCCTGGCAATCGGCATAACTGATCGCCCCCGGCGGCGGATCTACCGCGGCGTTGCCGAGCAGAACGAGCGCGTGATCGATCGTGTGCGGAGCCAGGCTCGGCGCGGGAGTGAGCCGATCGGCGAGCGAGGCGAAGGGCGGACCGACCGTGACGGCGGTCGGATCGGCGGTCGCCTCGCTCACTCGCGAGATGGCATCGGTACAGAGTGCGGTCCCGCTCTGAATCGCCGCGGCATAGCCGGCGATATTTGTTTGGTCGCCCGCCGTCCATTCGCCCGACGCGAGCAGCGCAAGGCGCGAAGACCGAGGCTGGCACGGCGTCGTGCCCGATGCCAGTCCCTCGAAGTAACAGTGCGCGTACAGCGCCGCCGCGTACGCCGTCTCGTCGTTGGCTGCGAGATTGGGCAGCATGTTCTCGACCAGGTCGAGCATCGCGCGCGCTCCGAGCGCTTGGGACGGATAGACAGCCATGCGCGTGATGTACGAACCGACCGGCGCCGGCGCGCTGTCGCGAAACGCCACCATGCCGTAGCCCGCGGCCGTGCCGTGCGCGCGCGCGAACGACTGAGTCGCGTGCATGCAACCCCAGTTGTTGGTGCCCGCAAAGTACGAGCTCAGGCTGCCCTCGGCGTTTTGCATTTGACTGAGCACGAACGCCAGCGCCCCCGGCGGCGACAAGCCGGGATGCTTTGCCTGCCACGCGGCGACCAGGGCGGCCGCCGCGTTGACCAGGGCAATGGGTGCGCTCGGCATGGTTCACGGCAGTTGCACGATGCTCAGCGCGCCATAGCCCTTGGCCAGGTCGATTTCTTTGCTCGTATCCGTGAGCGCCGCGGTCATCGCCCACGACGCTAGATTCGTCGGATCGAACGGCCCGGTATCGAGCCACGTGAGCGTTGCCGTGACGGGATACACGCCGCTGTCAGCCGTCGCGCTCGACAGTATGACGATCGGGGCGCCGAGAGGCGTCGTCGTGGCATTGACCCGTCGCGAAAGCGAAAACGTGCACTCCTGACTCGCGTTCTTCGTCGTCGCGCTGATGTTGGCGACTACGAGCACGAAGCGGCCGACAGGCTTGGTCGTCACGCCGACGGTGACCAAGGCCAGGCCGGTTTGGTCCGACGACGTGATTTGTGACAACGACGTCATGGCCACGTACGCGCCGGCCGCCCTGGCCAGGGCTGTGGCGACCCGTAACTCCATGCGCTTGTCCCACACGAGATTGTCCATCGCGTTATGCTCCCAACTGCGCAAACGGTCCCTTGTGCGCGAAGCCCATTCCCACCGCCGCGATCGTGACGACCGCGGCGGCAACGCCTCCGACTACGCCCCAGCTCATGCCCGCCTTTGCGACGGCGGCGGCGCCTTTGGGCGCCACGCATCGATAGGCCGCGACCATTTTCGCGCCGTTTTCCCACCACATGACGAGCACCCACGTGGTGCCGTCCGACGTGGTCGTTTGGTAGGTGCCCTGATCGGCCCACGCCACGGGCGAATTGCTGCTCGCGATGCTGCTCGCTACCTGATTGACTTGCGCGTTGGTCGCGTCCGCGGTCCATGAGCACGTGGCTGTGGCGGTCGGAACCGGCTCGCTCGTCGTTTGCCCCGTGGTCGTCGTCGCCGCGGCGGCGAAACAGTTGGCAGGCGCCGTGTACGAGCCGTGCCCTTGCGACTGAATTTGGCTCAGGGTCGCGGCTTCGGCGTTGTAGGTGTTGGCGCCGTACTTGCCATCGACCGTGAGCGTGGGCGTGCCGCCGGCTTGGTTCCACGCCGTCTGAAATGCCGACACGGCGGGGACGGCGCTTTGCGTGCACGCGTTGCTCGCGAAGTAGTTGACCACGTCGAGCGCGGCGCTTTGTAGATCGGTGAAGGCCTCCGTCGTCGTCGTCGTCTGTTCCGGCAACGTTTCGCTCGTCGAGGACGTGCCCTGATCGGTCGCGCCCTGATCGGTTGTGCCCTCGTCGGTCGTCGTCGTGTCGTCTTGACCGAGCGTGCCGACGAAGCGGTAGGCGCTGATAACTTCCTCACCGATGGGCGTTTCGTAGGCGAAGAAACGGAAAAGGCCGTGGGGCGAGAAGTGATCGATGTAGTGGTAGCGTGGCAGCGCGCCGACGAGGCCTGACGCGATCTGCGCGGCGTGCTCGTCCTGTTCCACTTGCCGCCACCCGCGCGGCAAGTCAGGCGCCGGTCGCGACGGCTCTCCGACGTAGGACACCGTTTCGGCAGGCATGGCGAGTTGCCACATGGAGACCTTGACGCGCGCGCCGTGATGAAGCGTGTAGGCCCATCCATCGGATGCCACTTTCACCCGGTACAAACGGCCGTTGACCGATGCTTGCCAGCTATCCCCGGCGGAGGCATCAAATTGGGAAGCAGCCGCCGCCGGAAGATAATAGATGGGTTTCCACATGGGTCATGCCTCTTCCACGATGAGGGCGCCGCCGACGCGGAAGTACTGGGCGCTGTCGGCGAAGAGCTGCAAAAACGCTTCCTCGTGCGCGATGCCCGCGGGCACGAAGGGCGCCTGCTGGGCAGACGAAAAATCGAGCGTCGGAACCGTCCGGCTGTCGGGATTGGTCTGTTGCACGTCGGCGTACAGGCGCACCCGAAGGGGCGATGAAGCCTCGTAGCGCACGGCGAAAAACTCGCTCTCCGACCACGGATACCGCAGGTCGCGCAGCGTCAGAAGCGTCGAGCCACACAGCGCCGGCGCCGTGTAATCGCTCAACCCCAGATAGCCAGGCGACGGCGGCGGCGACGCAAACGCGGCATCCTGATAGACGAGCGCCGCGGTGTCGCAATCCTCGAAGATGAAGCTGTCCATGTCGTAGGGGCCCGTCCGGCCGCGTGCGTTGCGCGCGGCCAGCGGTTGCGCCGTCAGCGTCCACGTCACCGCGCCGTCCGGAAAGTGCCAGCCGGGCGTCGTGACGCGATGAACTTCGGGATAGAGCGGCGTGGGCGCGGGTACATCGTCGGTCGGCGGGCCAATCAGGCTCGCAATCTCCAAGTATTGGCGGATGCCCACGATCGCATCGCGCGGGCCGAGCATCGCTGCCGCAAGCAAAAACCGATAGGTCAGATTGACGGTGGCTCCTTCGGGCTGCGCGAGCGCGGGCACTCGCAGGCCCATCGCCAGTGGGGGCCGTCCACTGAGCTGCGCAAAATCGTCGAATCCGAATGCCGCCACTTCATGGCGCTTGCGCATGGCGACGGCGACCATGGATCTACCCCGGCATGGGCGCCGGCAAGATGCCCCGTCGTTGCAGTGCCGAGATCGCGTCGGCGTGCGGCATGCGCAGGTAGTCGCCGCCGTTGCCTCCGAGCTGCAAAAAGGTCATCACGATCCACACCGAAAACGGCGGCGTGCCGATCTGCTGCGCCGCGATCGTGAAAAACGCTTTCACGTTGTCGGGTGCCGTGAGCGACCAAATGTACGCCGAGCTGTCAAGGGCCTTCGGAACCGATTGCAGCGGCGTGTCATCGGGCATGACCGCGTAGTCCACACCGCCGCCGCCCTTGACCATAAGCGTCACGGTGATGCCGGAAGTCATGGCTTGGAACGTGTCGCTGATCGTCTTGAGCGGACTGCCCGCGAAGGCCCCCGTCGGATCGATCGTCACATTCGCCTCGGTAAAGACGGCGAAGGTGCCGAAGATTTCCGAAAACGACTGTGGGACTACGGGCCCACCCGGCGAAGCCGTCGAGAAGTCGGCTCGCAGAGTGCGCACGTTCGGTCGCGCGGGCACACCGTCATCGATGGCCAGGGCCATCTGCGGGTGAAACCGCGCAAGCGTGGCAAAGTCGGCCGGACGCATGCGCTCACGTGGTCGAAGGAGTGCTGCCTTGCAGGTAGCAGGCGAGATCGCCCCACCCCATGGGCGCCATGATCGCGCCGGCGCGAATCGCTCGAGCGACGATGGGACCCCATGCAGGGTTGCTCATGCGGCAACCGATCACGCCGATTTCGAGCAGCAGTGGTCCGTACTTGAGCAGCGCCAGGTTCGTCTGCGTCTGCTGACTGACCAAGATCGGATTTTGCGGATCGAGCGTCTGCTCGACGGTCGTCACGCCAGGCACCAGCGAGCTCGGCATGATGCCGCTCAGGCCGTTGACGAGCGAAAACGGCAGGTCGAGATCGCGGCCCTGCTGTCCGCCCACGCCGCCGGTCAGCGACAGCCATCGCTGAAACTCGGCCTGGTACGCTTCGTTGTTGGCCAGAAACTGAATGGCCATCGGCGCGCCGTGCGGCCAGAAAACCGGTACGGGGAACAGATACGGATCGCGTTGGATGCGATTCTGCGGAATGCCAATGGCACCGAAGACCGCGCTCTGTGCAGTGCGTTCGCGCGAGACCGTGAACACGCCGACGTTGCCGGGCGATGTCGTGGGCGGCGTCGTGCCAAGCGGGATGGCTCCCGTCGCCGAGCCGTAGCGCTCGAAAAAGACCGGCATGAACTGCTGCGTGGTCAGGCCCATGCCGACGAGCCGTTCGTTGAGCGACAGCACGGCTTCCTGCGAGCACGCGAATGCGAGGCCCGCGGCGTGCGCGTCTGCGAACGGTTCGATGTGCGCCACCTGCGTAAGCGGCTCGCGAATGAGCTGCTCTTGATGGTTGCGCAAAAGCGTCAGCTCGTAGGCGAGCACCAAGTTGTAGGCGACTCGCCATGAGGGGAAGCCGTAGAGCAGTTGCGAGGGCAGAATCGACTGCTCTGCCTGTCCGAGCGTCGCGAGATTGAGGCAGTTGTACGCGACGGGCGGTTCGGTGTCCGTCTCGCCGGCAACGTCGTTTTGCGTGGCCACGTCGACGCTCGCGGGCAGATTCACCAGGCCCGCGGCGTCGACGAAGTTGCCAGGGATAAGGCGTCCTTCAGGCGTGACCAAGATGCGCACGCTTAGGCCACGAATGAGCATGTCTGCGGGGAACACCCCAGGTGTTGCGAGCGTGTTGGTGGCCGCTGTCACGCCTTGCGGCGGCTGACCATCGGACGTGCCCCACACGTTGATGCGGTCGCCGTAGGTGCCAGGGATGGCGCTGTCGGCCACCGGGATGTCAACCCGCCATTGGGCAACCTCGACGATTTCGATTCGCCCCGTGGGCGAGAGCATCTGAGCGAGCGCGGCATCGGCGTTCGTACCCCAGATGTCGGGCGATTGCCCTAGGCCGAGCTCTTTACGCGCTTCGCGCATGTTCATGCCCCGGCCGGGCGTGACGACGGGTGCTAGGGGAGCGTTCATTTTTCCCTCACGCGGCAACGCGCACCGAAGACGCGCGCAGCAGTTCAGCGAACAGCGGATGGACGGCATTAGCGGCGCTCGACGGCGTCACTTGCGGCAGTGCGGGCGGCTTCGGGATTGCCGGCGCCGCCGGCGGCGTTTGGTCAATCAACTGCCTGTCTGGGCAGCCGCACGCGGGCGCCAGATTGCTCGCAGGCACCGCGGCCTTGTCGGTTTGGCCGAGCTGACCGCTACGGGCGAGCACGGACGGCACGCGCACGGGCTGCGACGCGGGAAGCTGGCGCACGACTACTGGCGTGCCCGCGGCGCTCGTGACCGGACCACTGGTAGTGCCCGTGGCCGTGGTCGTCGTCGTCGTCGTGTAGCCCATCATCTGATTGGCCACGTACGCGTCTTGGAAGAGCGAGCTGTCCTTCGCCGTCGTGCTCACGAACAGCGGCTCGACGACGTAGAAGTTGAGCAACTGGCAGCCGACGTGAGCGACGCTGCCCGTACCGATGCCGTACAGCAGGCACTTGAGCCATCCCCACGGCACTAGGATGCCGGTCAAGAAACCGGCCGCGGCCAGGCCGAACTGCCATCCGATGCTTGCGCCACTTGGGCGCGCCGAGACGACGGCGGCGTTGTACTGATCGATCGTGCCGGAGTATCCGGACGGAAGCGATCCGCCGGCCGGGATGCACACGAGTTTGCGATGGATAAGGTCGGCGGCTTCCCAGCCGACGACGGTGCCCGTCGTGTACAAGAACACGCCGCCGAAGGTGAGGACGGCGGGGGCATGGGCGCGGCGACGTCGCGGAGCTTCGCGCGCGTAGCGGCGGGCACGACGTCGCGGAGCTTCCGCGGCGTAGCGCGCCGAACGGCGGCGTCGCGGAGCTTCGCGCGCGTGGCGGCGGGGTCGACGTCGCGGAGCGAGAGCCGCATACGCCGTCTCGTGCGCCGAGCGCCTACGTCGCGGAGCCTCGCGTGCCGAGCGGCGCCGTCGCGGAGCGAGCGCCATCGATCGCGCGGCCTCGCGTGCCGAGCGGCGCCGCCGCGGAGCTTGCGCCGCGTAGCGCCGCGTACGACGTCGCGGAGCTTGCGCCGCGGCGTAACGCGGAGCTTCGCGCGCCGAACGACGGCGTCGCGGAGCCTCGCTCGAGTAGCGACGCGCAGCGCGTCGTCGGGGAGCCTCCGTCATGCTGCCGCGTCGTCGCCAGCGGCGACGCGAACCACTCACGCTCTGTCTGGCCATTTTGACCTCTACGGGCAAGGCGGCCGGCGCGGCTCTTTTGTGCGCGCGCGCTTGATCGATGAGGCGCAGATAAATGTCATCCGAGCCACGTGCCACCCCTGCAAGCGTCGCCGCCGGCGCTTTACGTGGTCAATCTCACTACGGCGCGAGACTGCAAATGACTACCAGCTTGCAGCAAGCTTGCCTCAATCTGGATTCATGCCCGACGCGACACGGAGTCAAACAGGAACCAAAGCACGAGTAGACTGGAAAACATGACACGAGCGACGTTGAGCACTCACCAGTTGCGCCAGGTGTCCGTCGCCGCGACGATCGATCCCCGCACGGTCCGTCGCTACCTTGACGGAGTGCACGTGACCGAGCATTCGCGTCTGCGCATCGAAGCGGCGCTGCGAAGCTGCTCGCTCGAGCGACTGATACGAGGCGAGAGCGACGATCAGGCTGCGCGGGCGAGTGCGGGCGGCTGAAACGCACGACTGAGAAAGAAGCCGGCCAAGCCTCCGAGCGCGACGCATAGGCCGACGCTCACGACGGGATTGTCCGAAAGGAATTTGGACAGCAGGCCCTTCGGCGGCGCTGGCGCCGACGCTTCGGCCAAGTCAGCTAGCGCCTTGGTCATCTGGGTGGACTGCTCAGGAGTCGCGGCGCCGGACGCGACGAGCTGTTGCTGGCCCTTCGCGATGGCGCTCATCGCATCGTCGTGATGCGCCGTGCCGAGGTAATCGCAGAACTTCCACGTGGCGATGGCCGACGAGAGCGCGACCACGGCGACGACGACGAGACCGATCACAATCGGCGCGATGCCGAGCGTGCCCATCGATGCTTTCGTCGACAGATTGACGTACGTCGGCACGGGGTTGCCGCTCGCGTCGGCGACCATAAGCAGTCCGTAGGGATCGCCGGGCAGCGATTCGACGTACAGATCGCCGGAATCGAAGTAGAGCGCGCGCTTGCCGCTCTGCGCGTCGGCCAGGCATTGCGAGACGAACTGCGCCGTCGCGACAATCTTCTGTTCCTGTGCCGCCGCGGCCGACGTCCACAAGTGCGTGCTCACGTACGCCGCGATCGGCGACTGCGTGGCGGTCGATTCCGCGCTCGACGCGGTGTCGAATTGAGCCATCCCGAGATCGGCTCGCACCTGCGCGTAGGCGGCGCTCATCGTCGTCAGGTACGTCACAGCTTGATCGATCGATGCTTTGGTGGACGCGAGCAGCGACAGCCACCCTGCAGCTTGGTCGGCGGGCAACGTCTGCGTGGTAGCGGCGGCACCCAAAGAACCGGACCCACCCAGGCCAATGAAGACGCCTTTGTCGTCGTCGTACGAGCGGGGCACGATGCGAAATTCCTCCGAGTACGGTGCACTCGAGCATACGCCGCTATCGAGCGACGGGTCGAGACACGTCCAATCGCCCGCGTCATTGAGGTACTCGACCATGATGTGGGCTTGCCGCATGCCAGGGTAGCGGCGCACTAGCAGGCGCACGTCGATGCCGCACGCTTCGAGGGCGCTGCCGAGCGCGATGAGCTGCTCGTCGCAGTCGCCGGCGAGCAGGCACGCGGCTTCGGGGTCGATACACAGGATCTGTTCGGGGGGAGCCATGAATTCGGTATCGACCGGGTCGGGCACGAACGCGACGCGCTTTTTGACTGCTTCGAACAACACCGCCGCCGCCCAATCCGCCGACAGCCTTCCTCGAGGAGGGGGCGGTCGCGCCTCGGTCAGCCGGTTGCGCGTCCAGATGACCATCCACCGATTGCGCATGCCGCGCACGATCGCTTCGGCGACGAGCTCGGCGGCATCGCGTACGCCCTTCATGCCGCGCGGATGATCGCGTTGCACGTCGCCGGAGGGGGGCTTGGGCAGCTCTCCGCTTTGCGACACGTACACGACGAGCTCGCGCCAACGATTGACGAAAAGCACCGTGGGCTGCGCCTGAACGGCCACAGGGCAGTTGCCCGACAGTGCGAGGTAGCCACGCGCCCTTTCGGCCGTATCGTCGTCGACGCGCACGGGACCCTGCCACTGTCCGGCAGACGACGGCGGTCCCCACGGCGTGCCGTCGGGCGCGATCCACTGCGCGCCGTCCCACCATGTCCACGGTACGTCGAGGCGCATCGCTCGGATAGGATATCACTCATGGAGTTTTCCCTTGGCCAGGTGAATACGGCCGTGACGTTGGCCGAGCTCAATCTGCCGCCCGACGTCGTCGCCGCCGCGCAAGAAGCACAAACGGTCGCGTCGAGCACGCAGCCGGCCTTCGATTTCATCGATGCCGTAGCGTCCGGACAGAGCGTAACGGCGATGCAGGCCGTCGGCGCCGTGGCGTGCATCGCCGCGGTTGCCAATCCTGCCGCCGGCGCGCTCATCGGCGTCATTGGCACCGCGGCCGTCGAGCTCGTCGGTAGCGTCGTGGACGCGTTCTGTACGCTGGGCATGTGCCCGAAAACGCAGCCGACCTGGGACTACGTCGGCTTTCTGCGCCTCGCGCTCGACGAGTTTCCGTCCAGCTTCCGCGGCGACGGCTGGATCGATGTCACGACGTTCGACGCGGTCGAGAACATCCTGTTCAACGGCTACAGCGTCAATAGCGAGCAGCGGCCTCGTTTCTCGCCCAAGTACTTATATAACGACCTGCCCGCGGCGCCGACGTCGCAATACGCCGAGATGGACTTTACGCCCGCGCTGCTCGCGTGCGCGCTGCTCGGATGCATGACCGACCCGGCGGCGCAGCAGGCGGCCGTCCAGAAATTCTGGAACGACCACGACAACGTCGTCAATTCCATCGACGATCCGGAAACGAAGGGGATCGTGTTCGCGTTCAGCGACATACCCAAGCCCGGCTTGAGCACGACGACGCCGAACGCCTTCGAGCTGTTTTTCAATCAGTTGCTTGCCGCCGACCTGCTCTTGTGGGCCAACGCGTTCCCGTGCCTGCCGCCGCGCGACCTGCTCGCGGGTGCCGTCAACGTGTGGAACGCGAAGCTGCTCGGCAAAACGCCGACGGCGTCAGCCGCGCAAGTACTGCCCTACGACGTGGACTACTTTCCAGACCGACAGCCTGTGGCCGCGGCGAAAAACGTGCTGCCCGTGAGCTTCGGCAACACGCCGATCATGATGATTTTGCGGCCGGGGGGCAACGCGCTCGCCCAATTCGATTGGCAGACCGTGGGGCAGACGGCCTATCCAGGCACCACCGCGGCCGTCTACGTCGGGCCGTCACTGGTGACGCCGACCACCAAGGTGTTGCACTTGAAGGGGCTGCCCGCGGCTACAGCGACGGCGAAAAAAACGTCCACGGGGACGTACGTGGCCGCAAGCAGCGCCGTGGTCGGAGTCGCCGCCGCTGGCGCGTGGCTCGCGCTCGGTCGCCCGGTTCTGTCCGCGTTCCCCGGCGAGCTTTGGTCGGCCATCACGGGCGGCGCAGCACGCGCATGGACGTCGGTGCGCACGGCCGTCGGCGAAACCCGCTCGACCGGCCGGCCGCGTCTGATGGCCTGTGAGCGGTGTCCGGACCCAATGACGCTTCAAGCGCTGCGTTTTTCGCGACGACGCTACACGCCGCGGCAAGCGCGCGCGTGGATGCGCGCCCACGGCATTGCGCCGCCGGGGCGCGCCGACGTGCGCGGCAACTACGTGCGCATGCGCGTGCGTGACCCGCGGCGGTTTCGCTTCATGCGCACGGTGCGCTACGGCAAGGGCATCCACGCCGTTTTCGGTTGCCCCGCATGATCACGTGGGCCAAAGCGCCACGACACGACGAGCACCCAGCCACAGAGCTCCTACGGTGACGACGCCGCCGAGCAGCAGGCCGCCGGCAAACGTAGCCCACGAAAACGATCGGCTGGGCAATGTCGTAGTCGTCGGCGCTTGCAAAAGGGCGGGCTGAGTGCTCGCTTGCTGCGACGCCGCGGCAGCCGCTTGCGACGGGGTCACGCCACCCGCTTCGGGAGTCGGAAGTACCGACGTCGGCTGCGCGGCAGCCGCTACGGCCTGAAACGCATGGGCGATCGAATAAATGGTCAGTGGCCAGGGCGCGTTTTGCCCGATGGTCGTCGCGGCCGTGGGCACGACCTCGCCGTAAACCCATCGGTGATTGCTCGTCGTATCTGCGGGCAGGCTCGCGAGCCACGTGTCCATGCTGCCCGCTGGCGACCGACCGGCGGTGCCGTACTCCCACGCGTAGAGCACCTGGTAGCCGTGGCCCGTCAAGTAGCTGGTGATCTGGGCGACCGAGTAGTTTTGCGAGACGCTCGCGAGCACGGCGTATTCTTGGCCCGCGGTGAGCACGAAATCGCCGCTGCTATTGGCCGAGATTTCCTGCCACACGCTCGTCTGACCGAGCATGCCCGCCTGGTGGTGGTTGCCATGCACGATAAGCCACGCAAACGCGGCGTCCATCGCCCGGATCGTATCACGTGGCTTTTGCCGGGGCGGTCGCGACGGGTTTGAGCGCACGCGGAGCGGCTGTGTCGGCGGCGCCCCCCTTGCGCGTGGTCAATGCCTGGCCGATTTTTTCGAGCGCTCCCGTGGCCGCGCTCGTGACCGAGACCATCGTGGAGAGCCCTTCGTTGACCTTTTTGCCTTCCGTGACGAGCTTCACGCCTTGGCCCGCGTCGACAATCGACACGCCTTCCTTGTCGCCGTCGCCGCGCAACCGCTCGAATAGGCCCATGGCCTTCTCGAGCACCGACAGAGTTTCCACGACCGAGCCGTTCGCCCCGCTCGGCGGCTTGCCGACGCGGTCGAGAAACATCTCGAGCAGTTTGAGCTGCATTGCGGACTGATCGCGTGCGGCGTCCGCGTGCGCCGGCGACTTGAACAGCTCGACAAGGCTGCGCCACATTTCGACCATCGCGGGGTCATGTTGGATGGCCGCGGGGGGCGGCGGATTCGCCGACGGCACCGGCCACGGATAGGGCCAGGGCGGCATGCCGTAGGTGTTCGGCCCGCCGTACGGGGGCGCGCCGTACGGGGGCGCGCCGTACGGGGGCGCGCTGTACGGTCCCCACCAGGGCGGCTGCCCGTAGGGTTGCGACCATGGGGCGCCGGCGCCATTTGTATACGGCGTGGGCGCGGTCGCAGGTTCCGGCGGCAGTTGAATGTCGCCGCCGGCGATTTCCACCGGTGTCCCCTCGTGCGTGACGGCGCGAATGCGCCCGGCGAACCGCTCGGCGACCGTGGGTTGCCGCCGCCGAGCTCGCACTTCCTCGAAGAGGCGTCGGTCAGGGTAGTCGCCCATGATCGCATCGCCAGGAACCCAGAATTCGTACGCGCCGGCGATGGGATCCACGCGCCGAAGCCACACCGTCAATGCAGTGGCGGGGTACATCGTGACGGCCCAAGCCCACGCGTGCACGAGCAGCGTATCGTGCTGTGGCACTTGGCTCGCCTTGGCCCATGCTTGGCCCTCACGCGCGGCCGTGCGCTCGGCGTAGGAGTTTTGCACGTCCGTCGCCGCTCCGCGACCGCCGAACGTCGACGGCGCCGCGGCGGGCGGTCCCGCAATCGTGGTCGCGGGCGCCTCTGGACGAGATGGTGCGGAAGCCGACGCGGGGCGCAACGATCGCTGTGACGAGAGCGCGCCGATCTTCGGCCAAGCCGAGAAGCCCACACGCGGCGGCGTGACCGCACTCGCGCCATCGGCTGGCGCCGTTTGGCCGTTCGCGCGCGCGGAGCGGCTCATGAATGCGTCACCTTGTCGGCCGTCACCGGGGTCGACAGCGCCTCGCTCCATGTCGCCGTGTACATGTTTTGCAGCATATCGCCCATCTGCGGATCGGGAATCAGCGCGCCTAGAAGGGGCTGGTACACGAGCGTGCGCGTGACGTTAGGGGCCGACGTGCTCATCGAATCGCTCGTGCACTGTATGCCGAGCAGCGTCTCCAGATCGGTGTCGCGCGGCAGGGCGTGCCACGCATTCGACAGTGCGTCGGTCGACACGTTGCTCGAGACGGCGTGGTAGGCGGCTGTGTACATCATGCGGTTTTTTCCTCGACATCGTCGACGTCGTTGAGCTCGAGCAACGTCTTTGCCGCGCCTTCGAACGTTGCGGAGTGCGGCCCTGCGATCTTGGCGTTGTCGCGCAGCACGCGCACGGCCGTGTCTACGTCGTCTTCGACGACCACGAAGCCGCGTAAATCCTCGTAGAGCGCTTCGTGGTAGATGGGTCCGGAAACCATGTCCGGCTTGAAGATTACTTCGCGTCGGAAATTGATCTGTGTGCCGCCGTCCACGGCCGTCGCGCTGAACGAGTACGCGACGACTGCGCGTTGCGGCTCCCACAAAAACATCGCAAAGATGCGTTGGCCTGCCGTGCTGGGCGATTCCTCACCCAGGCGCCAGTAGGCGAGGTTGCCGTCGTCGCCGGCGAGCGGCGGATCGTGGCTGCAGGTATCGACGAGCGGCCGGGTGAGGGCTTCACGTCGCAGCCACGACACCACGCGTTCCACGTGCTCGGCTCCGAGCGGTCCGAGCACTTCCTTTGCCTTGTCGAGTAGTGCGTCTACTTCACCGGGGACAATCGCCATAGTTTTTGCTCGCGAAATGAATAGTATTCGTTCAGGCCGAGCACGACATGGTCAAGCAGCAAGAGCTGCATTTGGGCGCCCTGCTCGGCGACGTCGTGGGTGAGCACCCAATCGGCGTGGCTCGGCCAGGCCGAACCGGTCGGGTGGTTGTGGGTGAGCACGAAGAAGCTGCTTCCGAGGGCGATGGTGCGCCGGAACGTCGACGGCAAGTCGACGACCACGTACGAGGCGCCGCCTTGGGCGATTTGCTGCGGTTCGGCACGCAGGTAGCCGTGCACGTCGAGCGCGAGAATCCATGTGCGCTCTTCGTCGAAGGTCGCGGCGTAGGCGCCCATGACGGTCCACACGACGTGGGGATTGCGGATTTGACCGATGCGCCACGACTGACGCATCCATTCGTCGTACGACTGCGGGTCACGTCGGACGAGCCACGTCACTCCAGTATCGTATACTGGGCGGCATGGCAGGCCGACGCAAAGCCGTCGTACGGACCCCGGCGCTGTACGTGCCGCCGTTCGAGATTGCCGTGAGCGAGCAGACGGTGCAAGGGCTCGAGCAGCTCGGCGAGCAGCTCAAACGCATTCGCGAATCGGGCATCCCGCAAGCGGCCAGGCAGATGCGCAAGGCGTTTGACGACTACTTACGCGGCAGCAACCGCTAGCTTTCTGGCGCGTCGAAATGGCCGCACGTGGGGCAGTACCAGGTCATGGGGTTAGCGCAGTGGGCGCAGTGCTTCTGACGCATGCGCAAGGCGAGCGTGCGCCGGTTCGCGTAGCCGACCATGGCGCCGACGAGCACGCCCTCGACAAATTGCCACATTCGCTCTGCCAGGCGAGCGGCGAAGCCGACAGCGGCGCCGATGGCGAGCAGTTGCGGCACGGTCAACGTCATTGCGCCGTGGTGTAGTGCAACTTGCGCGGCGATACGACGGCGCCGCGCCCCCCCGGTAAGGCGAGGTGACGGCTGTCTCGCGCTACGCGTGACGCGTGTCGTGCTTGCGGCCGCGGTTTTCGCCGGCGGCATCGCCGCCCCGCGCTGAGGCGCGCATCGAAAATGCCACAACCGGTCACCGGAGTCAAGACACGCAGCGCGGTCGGCGCTAACGGTGGCACTTTTTTTGCGTCTGTCCCTTGTGCGCTTCTCGGCTCGCGCGCTTCGGCCGGTCGCGCTTTTGCCCGTGCCGCCCCGTGCGCGGTAGATTTTCTGGTGTCCGCCTTGGCGCGCGAGCAAGCGCGCCGAAAGGCGCGCGCGCA
>Ga0187771_10000715_pt1 | contig 20852 bp, 18 predicted proteins | sample 0116_SJ02_MP15_1_FD_133139 | JGI IMG/M metagenome (GOLD analysis project Ga0187771, IMG submission 133139) | Tropical peat soil microbial communities from peatlands in Department of Meta, Colombia - 0116_SJ02_MP15_10_MG | ecosystem: Environmental > Terrestrial > Soil > Wetlands > Peat | place...
CAGTTTAAAATTTAGCTCGCTGAAAATGGCAAAAAAAAGACACACATAATAAGCGGCCAGATCAATGACCACTAATGAGAAGAGCTGTACCATTGATTTGAAGCGAATTTTCATTAATATTACCTTTTTTGATATCGCAACCTTGCCGGTAAACTAACAAAATCAGCCCTTTAGTATTATAAATTATTTATAAATTAATAACAAAAATAAAAATCTCAGCCGCATGAATAAAAAAACCCGCCCCTTTAAAAGGGGCGGGAATTATTATTTATAATATTCTATTGGTCAGATGGAAGTTCTTCGCTACTGTTAATGCTGTCAATGACCTTATCAGCTTTCTCTTTAAGCTCGGGCGGGACCTTTTTCTTTTGGGGTTCCCAGGCCTGGTTCAATGCTTTCTGGTAAGTCTGGTAATCCATTGCAAATCTCATTACATAACGATAGTATGTTTTCGAATTATCCCCCTGAACTTCCTGTATATATTCATAATAATCTGCGACATTGATGGCCCCGCTGATATTAACATTTTTTGATACGGCAGCGATTGTTTCCTCAAAATAGGAATCAAGATCAGTTTCATCGTTGAGCATACCGCTTTTAGCCACAGCAAATTCCCTTGTCGCTACCTGCTTTATAAGCTCTGTAAGGCGGGCGATCTTCTGGCTTTCGGCATCTATCCTGGCTTTTTCCTTTGTATTTTTCTCACCCTCAACAGTCAGGTACATAACCTTCCTACCGCTTTCGTCCTTACCCAATTCCCATCTCTTGTTTACCCAGGCTGGAGTCGGATCTTCACTCTTCTGAAGGATAAAAATCTGGATCTTTGCGGGATTATCATTAGCCTTAGGCTGAGGCTGGGGTTGTGGCTGGGGCTCAGGTTTTGCACCTCCACAAGAAACTATCAAACCGGCAGCTATAACTATGCCGGCAAATAATCCGATTTTTTTCATAATTATTCCTCCTCTATAGAATAATAAACATCTCTTTATAATATAGCCTGATAGTGTTATCTATGCTTTAGAAGTTCTTTATGTGGAATTAATAATAAATATTATCACCCTTTATCATAATTTTCAAGAATATTTTACATTTTTTATAAAATAGGAGATATAAAATTTATCCCCTTCTATATAGACTTCAACTGAAATATTCCCGGATTATTAATCCAGCTATTTTACGCGCTCCGCCTTCCCTGCCCATCCTTTTCTTCCCGGCTTCACCCCTGGTTCTTCTTTCAAAGGGATTATCAAGAAGAAGAAGGAGTTCATTAATTGCTTCCTCGGGGTATTTTTTTACAAATTTAAGAGCGCCTCCAAGGAGCCTTTCCTGTTCCTTCAGCCTCCTGACGGTTGTTTGCGGTCCCGTTCCTTTAAACCCTATTATCGGCTTACCCATACCGGCTGCCTGTTCATTTGCTGTACCGGCCAGACCAATGATTACATCAGAGAGGCTGAGTATCTCATTAAACGAATCCCTGCAAAGAAAAACTTCTTTACTTTCCTTTTCCAGTATAAGGTGTCCACTCCTGCCAAGCTCTTTCCACCCATGAAAAGAGGCTTTATCGGATAAGAATCCCATATCAAGATTTCCAGGGAGTGCAGTCAGGTAGACCATATCCCTCTCGCGAGGCAAAAGATCGATAAGGTTAAGGATCATTATAAAATTATCATATGCCTCTTTACGGCTTCCCGGAAAAATGCCGACAACAGGATTGCCCTGTTTTTTATTTAATATCGATGATACTCCTTTATAGATAAGTTCATCCATCATAGGATTGCCAAGAAAGAGAGCGTTAATATTTTTTTTCCTTAGATTTGAGGCTGTAAATTCGTCATGTGTCAAAATAAAATCAGCATTTTTCTTCATATACCATTCTTCTACTGCATAATGAGGTTGAATATAATCCGATTTTGTAGGTGCCAAAAAAATGACAGGGCAATTTTTTAAAGCGAGCCTTGTCAAAAAAAGCAGAAAGATATCACCGACAATAATACAGAGGATAGTATCATCCCTGATCTTTTTAATTGTTTTAATATAGTTAAAGAGAACCTTCAAATGAAAAAGGTCTGCTATAAAACCCTTAAGACTCCTGGTCGGGAAACCCCCTGAAGGGGGCACATATGAGGAAAAAAGGAGGTCAATGCCCCTGGAAGTATAGTCTTTTCCCTCGCTTATCAGGGAAGAGCCATAAACATCTATATCCAGGCCCTTTTCCCCTAACATCTGCTTTAGTTCCTTTGCAATAAGAGCTGCACTTCTGTCTTCTCCATAGCAGTTGCTGGTGAAAAGGATCTTTTTTCTCATTCTATGAACCGGCAAATTCCTCAAAGACACTGTCGTCTATGTCGGCGTTGAATGCTGTATTCTGGATATCATCATGACTTTCGAGTTCATCTATTAATTTCAGCAATGACAGCGCCTTATCTTTTTCCAGCTTTACCAGGTTCTGCGGTATGCGAGTGATTTCCGATGACAGGATATTTACTTTTTTATTTTTTAATCCTTCAAGAACCTTGTGATAATCTTCAACCGCTGTTAAAACCTCAATGACATTTTCGTTTTTTTTGATATCGTCCGCACCGAGTTCAAGACCTATCTCCATAATATCATCCTCAGAATGTTTTGTCCCGTCAACAGCGATATATCCTTTTTTATCGAACATCCAGGAAACGCTCCCGGATTCACCGAGGTTGCCATTGTGTTTTGAGAATATTTTCCTGATCTCGGCTGCTGTCCGGTTCTTGCTGTCTGTAGTAATATCCATTATAACGGCCACTCCTCCCGGACCGTAACCTTCATATGTCAACTCTTCATAGACTACACCCTCGATTTCACCCGTTCCCCTTTTGATGGCTTTCTCAATATTATCCTTTGGCATGTTCGCTTCTTTAGCTTTATCGACAGCGGTTCTCAAGGCTGCATTAGTGTCAATGTTTCCGCCCCCCCTTCTTGCAGCTATAATTATTTCTTTTACTATTTTTGAAAAAAGATTACTGCGTTTGGCATCCTGTGAGCCTTTTCTCTGCTTGATATTGGCCCATTTATTATGACCTGACATTTGCTTCCTCCATCAATTAGAGTGAAAGATTATACCACATAATGAAGTTAATTTCAATTATTAAAAGGCGAATAGCGGTCAACCCCCGCCAAATTTGAAAATCGGTCATCTCATGATTATAATATAGGGTTAAAGAAAGATACCTGTAAGGAGTAAGCCTTGGCTAAACGTAAAATAAGCAAATTTCAGCGTTTTTTATATATACTTGAATATATAGTCGTGGTACCCATAGCATTCATGCTAAGCCTTATTCCATGGAGAATTTCATTTTTCATTGGGGAAATTATAGCCGGAATTCTTTTTAGATTGCCGCTGAATTTCAAATCGCTTTGTTTTAAAAGTCTTGATATTATCTTTAAAGATGAGCCGTTGACAGAAGAAAAAAAGAGAATTATTGTGAAAAAGCTTTATTTGTCCGTCGTAAGGTACGGTATAGAATTCGTAAAACTTCGTGAGATTAACATAAAGAATTATGAAGAATTCGCAGTTCTTGATGGTTATGAAAATGTCGGTAAAGCCCTTGAAGCAGGAAAGGGATTGATCGTCATTACAGCTCATATGGGTAACTGGGATTATCTTGGCGGTGTCCCGGCTTTACTTGGCCGGAATGTAGCTGTCATAATAAACAGGCAGTTCAACCCCTATACTGATATCTGGCTGAAAAATTACAGGGAAAAATATACAAAAATGAAAAATTTTTATAATGAAGTCGGCGACCTTAAAAAAATAATGAAACATATAAAACAGGGAGGCATTGTTGCCTTTGTGAATGACCAGACTTATTATTTCAAGCCTATTTTCGTACCCTTTTTCGGCCTTCCCGCTGCGACTGCTGACGGTCCTGCCAGGTTCCATCTTATGTTCGGAGCCCCGATAATTATGGCTTTCAGCATAAGAAGGCCTGACGGTAAATATATCTTAAGGTATGAAGAACCGGTCTCATTTCCTTCAACAGACGATATGACAAAGGACTGCCTGGATATTACCACCTGGATAAATAAGCAGTATGAGAGGATTATAAGGGAATATCCCGATCAATGGTTTTCACTTGGTCATGGAAGATGGGAAAGAACAAAACCGGAAGATTTTTATGACTGCGAGTGGGATCCATATTAAATGAAAAAAATGGGGCTGCTTTTTACTGCAGCCCCTTTCCTTCAAAAAATTACTTATTTGTTTCTTTTGTGGGTGTCAATTCAGCTTCAGGAATGGTAGCGTCAACAGTAAGGGTGATACTTGCTTCCTCACTAACATTGCCTACAAGATCAGTAGCTGTGGATTTTATTGTATGAGTCCCTCCCTTGAGTTTAAATGGGGTCTGGTAGTCTACAGTCTGACCGTCGTCAATAGTATAACTGATATTGGCGACCTCTATTTCAGGATCAGTAGCTACGATCTTGATTGAAGTAGAGGGTGAAATGTATTTGGTGTCATTCGTTTCAAATACAGGATCAACAGAAAAAGTCACAGTAGGCGGGTTTAAAACCATGTAAAACATATATGTCTGTTCCTGGCTTACATTGCCTACATTATCACTGGCTTTATAGGCGATCTTATGAAGTCCGTCTGCGACGATGGGAACGAAAGGTTTGTCATAAGTCGTGTCCGGACCGTCATCAAGTTTATAGCTGATCCATTTAACACCGGAATAATCGTCTTCTGCATATATGCCATAATTGACATTCGAACTTACGTAAGAAATATCTTTGATCTTCACCACTTTCTTATCGCTTGTAAGAGTCACCTTAGGCGGGTTCTTATCAAGGATGAATTCGTAATATTTGACAGGAGAAACATTACCGACATTATTCTCAACTTTATAAGCGATCATATGCTTTCCATCTGTAAAAAACGAAATAGGGCCGTCATAAATGCCGAATTGCGAATCGTCGATCATAACGTATACGTTCTTTACACCGGACCCCTCTTCATTTTTAGCATCAATTTTAAACTTGATATCTGGTGAAACATAATCAATCGTTCCATCATTATAGACAAGACCCTCTGCCGCTAAAACCTCCTTCTCAGCGGTCACCTGGTTTGTCGCAGCTTCATTAGAAGAAACGGTTACACTGGTATTGTTGCCCTGATCAGGGGCGGTAGTCTTCTGAGCGTATGCTGTCATAATCCCCGCACACAAAAAAACGACTGCCAATAATCTGGTTTTACTCATAATATTCCCTCCTTTTCAATTTCTTATTATACGTAAGATAAAAGCCGCATTACCAAAAACTTCAAAAAGATGTTATCATAGTTTAAAAAAAAATACAACTCTTATTTCGTTTTACCCATCCAAAAATAGTAAAAAGTATTACTGTATAACCTCTTTTTGTATAAAATACTTTTCATCAAAATCAAGCATCTTTTTTATATCAAGTATAAGGTATAGATTGTCTTCAACTTTCACAAAACCCTGAATAAGTGATTTGTCTGTAGAACTATCGAGGACCTTTTCTGTTGTCTGTATATCTTTTATATCAACAGGGAAAACTTTATCAAGAGAATCCACTGAAAAAGCCACAAGCACACCGTCAATATTTACAATCATCAATTTCTTGGCCTCGATTTGATCGGCCTGATTAACTTTTTCATCTGAAGATAAAGCCTGTTTGATCCCGAGTTTTTTCCTTATTGATATTACCGGTATGACAACACCTCTTAAATTGGTAAGTCCCTCGACAAAGAAAGGCGCATTCGGAAGTACGGTAATATTTTCTTCCCTGACAACCTCCTTTATATCATTGACATCGACACAATATTTACTCTTAGCAATTTCAAAACCTACATATTGTCTTTCCATATTTATTCCCTCAGGTTTTAAGCTTCACTTCTGATAGTAATTAAAGTCAAGATCGCAATTCCAGCCGAAAGCTCTATCACCCTTATCAGGCGTACCGTATATGTATATATTTTTAACGCCTATGAGAAGGTCAGGATCAAACTGCATCACGGTTTTGACCTGATTGAACAGACTTTGGGTGTCCAGGGTGAAATAAAATCCGGCCGACTTTTTTTCCTTGGCTTCCTTGAAAAAATCGGGAAGTTTATCTGCTGATATGGTTTTATTTTCAAAGATGTTCTTTATAAGGTTGGTTAAAACACCCTTATCAGTTGAAAAATACAGATCATTCCCGATTGTTCCATAAAATATGGAATAATTCGGGTTCTTAAAATGGTAAAAGGGCCTTGTGAAGAGATCAAAAGTAAAGAGCTGGTTATCTGACTCGAGAATGGCATTTTTCAGGGAATCCATAAAGTAATCGGCTGTAATCGGATCCCTGATCCCGATTGATCCATATATCACGTATTCGTTATTTACCGTATCGAATTTATCCACAACTATTTTTATACGGCCATCGGTATTATTAATAAGGTCCCTTTCGACATTGACCATGTATTTTTCACGAAGTTCATCAATAAAACCTTTTAATCCTAAAATATTGATACTGTCGATATAAGTGTAATATCTATATAAAACAGGTAAATTCAAGTAAATCTGTCCCTCTACGGCGGGATTACCCTCAATATAATCAAGAAGATCGTTTTTTTCCACAAATGATATATTATTGATGTTTTGAATATAGAGCTTTTGATCTGTAGGAATGATTCCCGAATATGCCTTTATTGATATCTTCTGATCAGTGATATTCACTATGAATGAAGTAAACCCGTAAGGGAGTTTCAGATTGGCCGTAACGCCGATCGATGAGGATACATCGCTTAAATAACTGCTTTCCATCCATACCAATGTTTTATCCCATCCGAAAGAAAGCTTTTTTTCAGAAATTATAAAACCTGGTGATTTTTCTATGCTGGCAGCTCCTACCCGGTTGAGAAGCGATTTATCCCTCGAAAGGGCTAAAAAAGAACCTACAAACCTGAATTGAGCATTACCTTTTAAGTTGTTATTTATAAAAGTCGTCATATCATTTTTTGATTTTACAGGTAAAAGCATATAACCGCTGTCATTTGATATGTGAACAAAGCAGACAGGACTTTTCAAATCAAATCCTGCCTTTTCAAGGCTTTTTAAATCGAATACATCGATCCCATAAGAATTTTTAGAATCGGAACTCATCTGTAACATCATCTGTTCGTAGTTACGGGAATAAAACTTTTTAAACAGGAGTTTTGATGAATCTATTAGATTCTCCGCAGAGGGAAAAAATATCATAAAAGAACATGGGCAAATATAATTGCCTATTTCAGATGAAAAAAGAAAACCTGCCTGCAGAACAATAAAAAAAAGCAAAAGGGCCGGCCGTTTCACATAATCACCTCGTTATTGTTATAAACATCCCTTTCAATGAACTTAGATGAGAAAACATTATTGATAATTTTTGATGACATATTTACAGCGCCAGAGAGATCGAACTTTTCCGCCTTGATTATTCCATGAAGAACTTCAATGCTTTTATTGTTTTCAAGTGCCATCCTGACCGCGTCAACAGTCGACATCTTTATAGTCTTTTGTGAAAACCCCATACTGACCACACATTCTGCTGAATCTGCAGAGCTGACTTTTTTAAGTATCCTTATTTTTTTTATCTTGATACCCAACTGGTCAAATAATTTTTTCGTATTTTCAGATTTCATAAATAGGTTGACGAACACATTTTCATCAAAAATATTGCCTATTGTCAGAAACACGCTTTCTTCACTGTTATTCTTACCAGCTGCTTTAAGGATTAGAAAATATCTGTCAGTTTGTGCTTCGAAAAAAAGCTTGTCTATATTCATAGTCTGCCATTTTTTCCCTTTTTTCCTTATTATTTAACCAGCTGCTAAAAAAAACTTTTTAAACATCATATTACCTCTTTCAAACCCGAATATAATATAATGTAATTATGTGCTGTAAAAAAATCAAATAATCAGACTTCACCGTCCTGCTTAATAAAAAGAAGGGTCTTCCACTTAATCCTGCCCTGAACCAGATCCAGTAACAACTGGAAACCGAAACTGATATACAGTGCTATTATCATATGGAGCTGGGAAAAATATTGTTTCTGTGTAGATACGGTCGAAGGGTCAACCTGGAAATTGATAAAATAGATCAATCCGGCGTATGATATTATATAAGCAAGGACTGTATAAGTAGCCCAGATACTGTCCCTGATCAATATAAAATATAGAAATCCGGCTACTGCAAACAAGATGCCCGCCCAGTTAAATTGGGCCAATGTAACTTTAAGCACTGCCATGATTTGTCCGCCAAGATTAATATAATCAGGGTTACGACCGCCGTACTGTTTTCTGAACATATGATTGAAGAGAATGTCAAGGGTAACAGTATCGCCCCAGCTCTGGGGTTTTGGTTCAGGAAGAGGAGAAAGAGCTACGTTCCTTACCATGAGATACAGGTATATAGTCATAGCAAAAATAAACATCCAGCCGCTATAGGTCAGTATTTCAATGAATTTATCTGCCAGTCCGAATTCCACTTCTGATTTCTTTATCGCACCATCATAGATTCCATATAAAAAGAGTGAGACTACTATTACGGCAAGTCCGACTATTATTATCGGATCTATTGGTATCTGCTGAGTTATTCCATTCTCATTGACAACATCAAAACTGAAAAGGCTTAATTGCAGGTGAGGGTTTATCTGTATAAACTGGTTTGTAAAGGCATAATTATAAAAATCGATGATAGCTACGATCCCCAGTACGATAAATAGATAATAAAGTACCAAAGCCGGTTTCCTTCCGAAATGTTTTTTGACCCTTATAAGGATCGTATATATCGACAAATAAGCAGGGAGCAGGAACCATCCGATCAAAATCATCGGCATGTGCTCCGGATAGATCAGCCTCAGACCTACCATATATTTCATCAGCAGGGCAATGCTTACAGCGACAAGCAGGATAAGAATTACCAGACTGTGTGTCCTGACTGCAAACTCTTTCTTAAATTTAACAGAGCCATCCTTGATCATTATAATGATAGCAAAAGGAAGCAAGCTGAGAACATATGCTACTATAAACCACATAGGAAGCATATGATCCGTAAGAGATAATCCCATAATAAAAGCTAGAAAAATCGTCATACGTTCCGCAAAATGATTATTATTTTCGTTCCGGAAGAACATTATTTCCTCATACCAGAGAAGCATTATGAAAAGCATAGCTGCCACAAGCAGTACGTTAAGAGAATAAAATTTTCCGCTGGCCGATGACTGCTGCCAGAAATCATAGGAAAACGCAAAAATAAATGAAGCGGCTACTGCCGGAAGATGGATGGAAAGGGATGGCTTGCCGGTGTCCCGATTGAATCCAAGAAGCTTTAGCATTACAAGATAAAACATAAATATGGCAAACGCTCCGCAGACAGCCACATAAAGATTTACTCTATAAGCAATATCACTCACGGGGAGGAAGGTGAATAATTTCCCCAGAATGCCGTAAAGAGGATAACCGGGCGGATGACAGGCCCCCATCTGGTATATTTCTGTGGTCAACTCACCACTGTCTCCGGCGATTACACTCGGTGCAAGTGTAAGTATATAAATAATGAGAACGATCAGGGTTATCACAGAAGCAGCTGCTAAATCATACCATTTAATCTTATACGGACTGAAACCATGAGGATAAATATCAATAAAAACTTTGCTTTCTGTTGCGGCCTTGACACTGCTCATTATCATCTCCGCTTATCATAAATAATCAATCAATTATTTTATAAAAAAGAATAAAATTAAGCAAAAATTTTTGCCCGATTTTATTTAATTCAAAACTTCAGTCCATGAAAATTAAATTGACAAATTTAACCCTTTATAATAGAGTTATATAATTTTCAGAGAGGTTTGCATCTCATCATGAAGAGACTATTATTCCTTTTTTTTATTCTTTTAATCCCATCCTTCCTGAAATCTGTTATAGTTGAATATAAATGGCCTTACAGCGCCCCTCAATACCATATCATAATAGCTACTAATTCGGTTTTCAGTTTTCCCGTTGCTGATGATATCATAAATACTACAAATTATATTATTGATCTGGAACCGGGACATTATTATTTAAAAATAGCCCCTATCCTGAAGGGTATTGAAGGTTTTTTTTCCGAACCGGTGGATTTCAGTGTTTCCGGCGACGGAATAGGCGGCAAAGGGAAATTAACAGGCGTTAAATCACCGGCCTTAATAGAGGAAGAGCCTCCTAGCGGGACCAATATATTGAAATGGGATTGTATTATCAGTTCCAATAGTCCTGTAAATCTAAATTCAATATTATATTATTCAGTGGATACTCCCGCTGATTTTAAAGAGGCCAGAGGTCTGCAGATCAGTATCGATACTTCGCTTCTTGATGAAGGGTACCATAATCTATTCTACAGGCTGATAAATCCGCTTGGGAAGGAAAGTAAAATATTATCTGTAAAATTTATTGTTGAACATAATCCGCCTATTCTGGAAATTCTTCCCGATAGATTTATTGTTTTTGGAGATAAAATATATCTATACCCCGGCAGCAGGATAAATTATTCATGCTATGACAAGTGGTCGGCCTGCAGCTGCTACTTTGGTATAAATCAAAGAAAGGTTGAAGGTCAGTTTTACACAGTTACAACGGATACAAACATTCTGAAAGCCGTCCTGTATGCCAGGAACGATATGAATTATGAAAGCAGGATGGTTAAAACATTTTATGTCGACACCGAACCTCCAATTATAAAACTTTATCTCAATAAAAAGGAGATAAGTAATACTGTTAGTTCTTACGGAGATAGTGTAATAAATCTTAAAATAACAGTTAATACAAGAATGCTTCAATTCTATACTATCCTTGACGGCATTACAAATAAAAATATGCCTATGTCCTGGAGATATCTTCGAACCGGCAGTCACTCTCTCAAGATCATAGCCTTCGATATATTTGAAAACCGTTCCGAACAAACCTGGAAAATAGAGGTTTCAGAAGGCAAGCCTGTCGTAACATGGACAATTTATCCGGTCGAGGAGAATAATGAAAATTAAAATAAAACTCAGATCCCCGGTCATACTCCTTCTCCTCTCATTGATTGTCTGGCTTTCCCTTAACATATTCATCATTTATAGTACGTATCAAGCAGGATTTAAAAATGTATATATACCAGCAATTAAAGAGATTCCCCAAAATATTATTAAACCGTCAAGAACAAATTTGCAAATAAAACCTGAGGTACAAAATGTCCCGGCCATAAAATTGAATAAAGCCAGAATTGCCTTCGGAACAGTGGAATTTTTGCCGAATACAATAAGGATATTCATTTTATCCAATTCAAGCTGGCTCAGAATGACCAGTGGCCAAACAGTCTATGAAAATGATTGGGTTAGAACATCTCAGTCATCACAGGCTGATTTACGTATATCCTCTTCAAAAAATATTCGGATTTTTGAAAATTCGGAAATTTCCTTGGACAGTTCCGGTAAAAATAAAAGTTCTTTAACTATACCTCTAATTACCGTCATTTCTGGAAAAATTACCTCTTACACACCCCTTAATGTCAAAACCCCTGACGGCGCAATGGTCTTTGGAAGAAAAACATTCAATATTGATAAAAGAGGGGAAGAGATTCGGGTATCGAGTCCGGAAGGAGGCGTTGAAGTGACATCCGGAGGCAAGACAGTATATCTCAATAAAAATCAGGGGACAGTAATTGAAGCTGGAAAAGCTCCGGGTGATCCTTTTGACTTACCGTCTGCTCCTGAAAAAATTAAACTTCAGCTTCATTAATGCTGGCATAAAATGATGCGCCAGCTCTGATAAACCGGTCTGCAGCCAACGCCATGAATCTTTACATTTTATTGCAATAGTCTTAAAATTTTTTTCAATCAAATTTGTTGGAAAGAACTGATGACAGAAGTTAAATACAATGCTTTTTCCGGCAGGTATGCATACCTGTTTTTAATAACTGCATTTTGCTTCAGCATTCTTGCAACCCCTTTTATATTTTTTTTATCCTGCTCAATTATTCTATCTATAATATATTACCTGAAAAGGGTTGAATTTATAGCATTTTCATTTAAAATGCATGATTATTTCCTTTTATTGTTTATTGCTACCGTTGTAATAAGTACTTTATTTTCTAAAAATCAAACCGATGCATGGGAAGGATTCGGGGCATTCTGCTTTTATGTGCTGATTTATCTTTTTTTTAAGTTCATACCCATTGACAGATTTGCTTACAGAAAAATTATTTATTCCATAAGTTTTTCACTATGCTTTTTCTGCCTCCTTGCCCTTATACATTACCTTGTTATTAAAAAGAATATCGACATAAGCCTGTTCGGTTTACATACTTCCATACTGCTTTACCCGGATATTACTGTCCGTGAACTCCCGCTCAGATCGATCTTTCAGCATCCATGGCGTGGAGGTAATCTTATTTTTATCTTAAGCACAATAGTCATATCATATTCCGTTTCAAATTATAAAAACCTCAATGCATATATTAAAGTATGGCTGAGTATTACACTCATCATTTCTTTCCTTACCCTTTACCTCACATTCACACGTGCTGCTATAGCCGGGGTCATTATTGTATCCATTTTATCTTTTATTTTTACTCGAAAATACTCAGCACTTGGAGTGATAGTATTGTTGTCCATTTTTCTTATTGCTTTTAAAAGCGATAAGATTATAGATACGTTGAAGAATCCTCTAGAAGCTCCGAATTTAGGCAACCGAATTTTGCAGTATAGAGCCGGTCTTGAAATTTATTCAAAAAACAACCCTGTAATCGGCATCGGACTATTAAATTTCCGCAAAGAATTCAAGAAAAATTATAATAATACTCCGGGATATGAAGACACTGATTTTATCCACAGCAATTACCTCTCACTCCTCACGGAAACCGGCGCTCTCGGTCTTATAAGTTTTTTTATATTCCTTTTACTGCTCTTCATATCCTCTCTGAAGAGATGGAGGAGGAACCCGCAGCCGCCTGACCTTAATATAATCACTTTCCTGCCGGCTTTTTTTATAACTTCAATTTTAGATGCTGTTCTATACGCAGTCCCTATCGGAATTTTTCTGTGGATTTTCGCCGGGCTTTCACAAAACCTGACATTAAACGATGATTTTAAAAAAGGAATTGAAGGAGAAAAATATGAAGGCTTATAAAAATAGAACTTACCGAAATCGCCAGTATATGATAAGAGATCTCATTATAAAACCTGAATTGGAAACGATTGAAAACATTTATCCCGACAGGAATTACATAGTAGAGTTAAAGTCCGAGGAATTAACGACTGTCTGTCCTAAAACCGGCCTTCCAGATTTCTCAAAACTGACAATCAGCTATGTCCCCGACATGCTTCTTGTAGAGGAAAAATCACTTAAACTCTATCTCAACGGATACAGGAATATCGGCATTTTTCAGGAAAACGCAACCAACAAAATACTCGATGATTTTGTTTCTGCCGTCAAACCGCGCAGTATCAGGGTAATCGCCGATTGGAACAACCGGGGAGGTATAGCGGTACATGTTGAGGTTTCATGGCCGGAAGAGCGGAAATGATCTATCTGCTCTTTTCATCTGCCTTTAACTGGTGCAATATTTCAGCAGCATTTTTAACCATTTCACCAGCTTTCATCATATTTTCACCGCTCGCTCCCACCAGTTCATTAAACTTCTTCAGGTATTGAATCGAATCACTATTCCTGTGCAGATAATAACTTATAACACCCATATAGTAATTGAAGGTAAAATCGCTGCCGGAAGAAGTGTGGGCTTCAAGGCTTTTGCCTATGCTGAAAGCTTTATTAAGCCTCTGAGTCTGAAAAGCCACCGTAAAGGCCCTGCTAAGATAGGTATAGTCAGAGCTCCTTAAGGCAACCATCTCATTAAAGAGGTCATCCGCCTCTTTTATATAGGGCTGATACTGAAACGGCAATCCACGGGAATATAAAACATCAATAACATTTTCAGCCTGGTTGGCGTCCACCACCGTGGGGTTCTTTCTTAACTGGTTTGTAAGAGCTGTAACTGCTTCCTCAAGCCGCCATGTTGGAGTATTTTTTAGCGAATCATAGAACTTTTCAAGCCCCTCAAAATTATTAAGGATCGAATCCCTAGTTTTTTCAGAGCGGTAATGAAGTGCTTCTCTCTTCATCTGTGCAAACCACTTATCTGCTTCCCTGATATTCTCCTGTTCATGAAGGGGATTTTTAAAGGAATCAAGTACGAGAAATGTCAATGTAATATAATATGTCCCCCATTGATTTTGATAAAGCGTCAGTGCCCTGGTTAAAAGTTCCCTGGCTTTGTCATTCAAATCTTCTATCCCGTTCCTCATAAAAACAACAGCGACATTGTGAAGAGTGGAATTAAAATCACCGCCGTATACGAGCGCATCATTGTAATATTCTTTCGCCTTTTGCCAGTTTTCATTGATCCTTTTATCTATTTCAGCCAGTATCTCATTTCGGGTTTCATGGGATTTGGCTTCCTGAAGTTCGGCGATTTTATCCCTGTATATCTCACCCATGGTATAATCATAATTAACGATTATTTCCCTTGAAAGATAATCCCAATACATTGCATTGTGAAATTGGTGCCAGCGCAAAAGAAAATTTTTAAAATAATCACCCTCATGGGGCGACGGATACATCTTCACAAAATAGATTCTGTCTCCGGCAATCCTCAAATAACCGTATTTTACCATGGAAGTTATTTTATCCATTGTGTAATTAAGGTCTACTGTCCGGTGAAGCAATCCGGATAATCGATCCTGAGCTTCTTTGATGGAGATTGATTCTTTTAACTCGAGATAATCAACGAGGTAATAGGAAACATCCTGAACCTTGTACATTATACCATAGCGTTTATAATAGTAATCCCCCAGGAGCCATGGCTCTGGCCTCTGCCAGGTCAAATATACAGGTCTTTTTCCCTCCCAGTAGGGTATGAAATAAGGGTCGGCTGGACTTCTCATATCTTCATAGAACGGCTCCTCGCTTTCAAAAAGGTGGGAATCGACCAAATTCATCCTCCTCGGGAGAGTTTCGGAGTCGTTAATATATCTCATATCGCCATATATCTTCTTGAAGATATTACCTTTCTGGTCATACGGTGAGAGATCTGGCCTCAGCTTCTCCGCATAAATAAAATAAAGACTTCCGAATACCTGGTTATCCCCGCCCTCTGTCATATAAATTGATCCTTCTTCTGTAGAAACCATGAGATTCTTACAATAATCATGATTAAGCCAGTTCAGATGATTATCACAGTATTTATAATTGGAAATGAAAGGAATTATCGACACTATTATGATAATAATGACGGCAATATAGACTAAAGGTGTCATCTTTCCTTCATTATTTTCGATATTACTGATATCCATAAACCACCTCAGAAATAATAATTTTGTAATCGGTCCATAATCATACGCAGACTCTCAACTTTCTTGCAAATATCCGGGGCGCCTACTATCTCCGAGACAAGCGCCGCTGTTTTCGCACCGGCCTTGATAACTTCATCAAGGTTGCTTTCCTTGATGCCCCCTATAGCCACGAAAGGAATAGATATATTTTTTACTACAAAGTCAAGATAGCCGAGACCCACAGGCCCTCCCTCATGAATTTTCGTAAAAGTACTGTAAATAGGGCCCACACCAATATAGTCGGCGCCATCCCGAACTGCTGCAAGGGCCTGTTCACTATTGTGTGTTGAAATTCCGATGATCTTTTCCCCCGCCAGCTTTCTTACTACGCTGAGAGGCATATCATCCTGCCCTATATGAACACCGTCAGCATCAACAGCGAGAGCTATATCTATAAAATCATTTACAATAAAAATAACATCTTCTCCCCTCGTTATTCTGCGAATTTCCATGCATTCCTCATATTTTTTCCGTAATGATTTATCTCCCTTTTCCCTGTATTGAACTACTTTAACCCCTCCTTTTACCATTTCCCTCACCACATCAGGATTTTTACGCCCATTTGAGTATTCCTCGGCTGTAATGCCGTAAATTCCGGCCGGTAAAACTTTCCTCATACTCAGCCTTTAATTACCCCTATCGGCTTCAGCCGTGCCACTCTTTGAGAAAGCCCGGATTTACTGATGGACTGGACAACCTCTTCTATGTCTTTATATGCATACGGGGCTTCCTCCACAGCCAGTTCTTTATTTCTTGTTTTAAGAAATATATTCTTTTTTAAAAGTTCTTCATTTATTGCATCAAAATTGGCTAATTTCTTCGCTTTATCAGGTGTCATTGCACGACCGGAACTATGAACAGTCGAAGCGAATGTCCTTTCGATAGCCTCTTCTCTGCCCGCAAGAACATAACTGTAGGTCCCCATAGACCCCCCGATAATAACTGGCTGACCGCATACCCTGTATGGACGGGTAATTTCCGGCATTTTACCTGAAAAACTCCTTGTGCATCCTTTTCTGTGAATAAGGACAGTCCTTTTTGAAGAGCCGATTTTATGCAGTTCTTCTTTGATCGTATTATGTCCCAGATCGTACATAGTATTCGTATCGACGTCTTTTATTATATCGTTAAAGACATTATGAACTGCATTGCTTATAACCTGCCTGTTTGCAAAGGCATAATTGGAAGCACATCGTACCGCACCTAAATATCTCCTGCCTTCTTCTGAATCAAAGGGCACATATGGAGGGCCTCCCTTTTTTTGCTCTCGAAACAGCGTTTGGTAATCAATGCCAATCTGATAGCCGAGACTCCTCGAGCCTGCATGAAAACATACAACAACCTGATTTTTAAAAAGACCGAATACTCTCGCCTTTTCAATGTCGAAAACCTCATCAACCACCTGCAGTTCAAGAAAATGATTACCGCCGCCCAATGTTCCCAGATTGTTTTTTTCCTTTTTTAACGCTTCATCACTGACCGCATCAGGATCAGCCCCAGAGATAAATCCGCTGTCTTCGATATATTCGATTTCATCTTCTTTACCCAATCCGCGGTTATTTATAACCCATCTTGCACCCTCGGACATAAGATCCTTGAGTTCTTTTCTTGAAAGTGAAATCTTACCGGGGGTTTGAGAACCTGTTGGAATTATCTTGAAAAATGCTTTAATGAGATTATCTACCTTCTTTTCAATATCCTGATAAATCAGGTTTGTGGTAACGAGCCTTTCACCGCAATTAAAATCGTAACTCATACCATCAATCAAAATTACGCCTTCTTTAAGATCGAAAGCTGCTGCAGAACCGACTGGAAATCCTATTCCTGCATTTGCATTCGGCAGCGCTACCGCTTTCTCAAGAATCCCGGGCAGTGAAGCTACTTTTTTCAACTGGAAATAAACCAGTTCCTCCATACTTTCAACAATCAGACGGCTTCCAATTATTATACCATCAACATTCATCTCATCCTGTTTTGGGATCATCCATTCATAATCGCTGACCCTATGCAGGCTGTTCAATTGCATTATTTCCTCCGAGAGAGGGAAGAACACTGAATTTATGCCTTTTATGAAACAATTATTTATTTTATAAGAAAAATGAAAAAATGTAAATATGTTTCCAAAAATTTGCCAAAACAGCTTCTTCACGCATAAAATATAGAATAGTCAATATGACGATGCAGGGAAATTTTGATGGTTGATATCGGATTCATTGAGAAAAGCCTTAAAACTCCATCAATCAAGATAGGGCACCCTAAAAATTCCATTGCTGAGGGTTTTTCGATTGATTCGAGGGATATTTCACCAAACCAGTGTTTCATAGCTGTAATCGGTGAAATTCATAACGGTCACAATTATATACGTGAATGCAATTCAAAAGGCGTAAGATTTTTTATAATACAAAATGATTATAAAAACAGGATAAAAAAATATATCCATAACAGTTTTATAATACCCGTTAAAGATACGCTAGAATCCTTATCCATACTCGCAAAATCGTATAAAAAGCATATTTTTGCCAGTTCCATAGGCATAACCGGAAGTTCCGGAAAGACCACCACCCGTGACCTCATTGCTCGGGTCCTTTCAGCTAAGTATAATGTGCATGCATCAAGCAAAAACTATAATAATAATATAGGACTCCCTCTGACTATTCTTCAGGCTCCCCTGCAGACCCATATCCTTGTTCTGGAGATGGGAATGAACCACAAGGGAGAGCTAAAAAAGCTCTCACAGATTGCCGAACCGCTGTTAGGCCTTATAACCAATGTAGGATACGCACATATTGGGATGTTCGGAAGTCTTGAAAAAATAGCAGAGGCAAAATCCGAAATATTTTCAGGCATAAATTCACATGGCATCATACTCTTGAACCGGGACGATAATTTCCTGGAATATTTTAAAAAAATATCACCTGTCGAGACCATGGATTTCGGCATATCAGATCTTTCGATAATCGAAGACAGGGGGCTTGAGGGATACAGGCTTTCATATAAAAACAATTATTTTGAATATCACTGCCCTGGATCGCACAACCTTTCTAACCTTGCCGCAGCTATTAAAGTAAGCGAGATTTATCAGGTTGACGAAAAAGAAACAGTTCGATTAATATCCGATTTCAAACCACTGCATGGCAGGAGTGAGATTATTCCAGGAAATTTCACAATAATTCAGGATACATATAATGCCAATCCCTCATCTATGCTTAAAGCTCTCGAACTTCTTGGAAAGGCTAAGGGGCGAAGAATCGCAGTTTTATCAGATATGCTCGAGCTCGGTCATTTGTCTCATGAGCTGCATTGTATGATCGGAAGGCATATTTCCAAAAACAAAAACGCTGATATAGTACTGGCATTCGGCAATAATTCCAGAAATATCATAGAAAACATAAAAGAAAAAGGGATTGAAAAAAAATTTTTCCAGAATCAGGAAGAACTTTCCGCCAGGCTTGCGGAATTAGTCAGAAGTGGTGATACTGTCCTGGTAAAAGCCTCTCATGAAATGAAACTTGAAAACACAGCCGCAGAACTCTTAAAGATACAGACTGCCGTTTAAATCTTTCCACTGATGCTTACAAATCCCCCATACTGTGAAGCAAAAGCGTTGCCGAAGACCGTGTAGTATACACCTACTTTATACATTAGATTATCCATCATAAAATAAAAGTATAGGCCCGGCCTGTCTGTAGTAGAATAATTTGAAGCGAAAAGAAGCGAGTTTTCAAGGCCGGCCCCGTAATTATCGAATTTCGCGCCTATTGCAATATATATATCAAAATCATTGGTGGTATTATCGATAACGCCGTTATACATATAGGGCCTTGTAAAGAGGGTCAGAGTCTGTTCGAAGTTATCGAGCACTAAGTGTTCAGTTACATTTAAATATATGGAATCTGAGGGCATCTGTCCGAAAATAGTATCAGGCACATATAACCCTACCAGAAAATCAATTTTGCTGTATACTGTTTTTACAAAAAACCCCACCCTGTAGGCCAGGCTGTTGCTTATAGCAGACTCAATGATATTTATATTATTAACACCGAAATAAGCTTCAAGAACATAATGTTCCATTCTGAGATAACAAACAGTATCAAGATTGACAATGTTAGTGTCTGAAGGCTGGTATATATATATATGTGGCTGAAAAACATCATCCAGGAGATCCATATAAGCCTCAACGCCTGTGCCAGTTATATCTTTATATCCAATATATTCAAGCCCGGTCTGCTGGTGGAACTGGAACCCCTGGTAGCCTATCTCTGCGTTGCCGAGTGTTACGTTTTTCCCGAGAAAATAACCGACATTCAGCGTATCAACAGGGTTAACGTATGCTTTCAGGGAATCCAGACCGCCGTTATTTGTTGGAAGAGATGATAAATTGTATTCTTTAAAACCGATGCCGAATTTGACACCGTATTTTAGTCCTGTATCTATTACCAGATCAAAGAGATAGGAAGTGTTGACAGTGTTGCTTGAATTATACTCTGAGTAGGCGTAAAATTCCGGAAAAATAATATTGAATGCAAAAGCCCAGCAATACACAAAGATGAAAATTGCAGTAATTAAGAAAATTTTCATTAATTGCTCCTTCCAGACCATACTGTGTTATAAAGGGAAAAAGTTGATTTAAAAAAAAAAACATCCTATATTTAATCGGATTAAGTGACTCTTTTCTGAATAAGGAAAAAGGTGGTTTTAGGCTATGAAAATTTTCGCCTATGAACATTTTCTAAATAACATAACTGATTTGACAATAGACCTTATACCGATGGGGCTTGAATGCATACAGAGCTCCTCAAAAGAAGAATTTGTCAATATTCTTAAGAAAGATCAAAACATACCCATCCTTTTAACAGGAACAGAAGACACCGGACTTCTGAAAATTGTCAGGGAGATAAATCAGTCAATTTATATTTTTTATATAGTGAAAAACACAATGAAGCCTGAAATGATGAAAACACTTACACCTTTTAATATTTCTGCAATAATAAATTTTTCAGAGAGTTCTTCTCACATTGCTGAGGAAATAGTCCACAACATAGTGGCTAACAACATTTCAAAAAAAGATCAAAGAGTCCATATTCGAGTCAGGCCAAAAGATAAGGAAATAATACAAAGCGCTGTCTGCATAAAGGATACAGGAAGGTTTATCAAAGGGAGGGTAATAGATATCAGCGCCGGTGGTTGTGCTATAAAATTCGATAATCCATCGGAGGTGTCTCTCCTGACCCCCAGAACCGTTTACGATCCTCTCTTATTGAAGATCGACGAGACCGGGATTAAAGCGGTAGCGACATTAATAGCTATACGTAATAACGCCGCTGGTTTCCATTTTGATAATATTGAACACAGTGATATGAGAAAGCTATCAGCATATATATACAGGCAGATTATGGGAAATTATGATGTTCTCGAAAAGACCCTTACTCAGG
>Ga0187771_10000716_pt1 | contig 20848 bp, 20 predicted proteins | sample 0116_SJ02_MP15_1_FD_133139 | JGI IMG/M metagenome (GOLD analysis project Ga0187771, IMG submission 133139) | Tropical peat soil microbial communities from peatlands in Department of Meta, Colombia - 0116_SJ02_MP15_10_MG | ecosystem: Environmental > Terrestrial > Soil > Wetlands > Peat | place...
CCGTATATTCGCCGACGAATGTTGTGCCACAGAGCATGCCGATCCAGAACGCGCAGGGCCGGCCACCCACGGAAAGAACATAACCACGAAGCAAGGATTGTTGAGCTCCCAGCTCCAGGCGTGTCCTCACCTGGTCACTGTTCGCAAAACCCACACCTAATCCGCGCTGATATGTCTTGCTGGCAATGAATTCCGCATCCTTCATCAGACGATCAAGTTCCGATGGATTGCGATAGCAAACGATTGCCGGTTCTCCGGCCGGGTGAGCCTCGAACCTCTTCATTTTTCTCCGAAGATCCTTTCGACGCGCGTGTGACATTCGGTTGTAGACTTCTTTACTGTCTTCCGGAACCGTCATAACGAGATGCTTTTGCGGAGAAGCGCAAGAGTCTCTAGTGAGGGGAGGAGGAAGCTTCCGTGCAATCCGGTAAAGATCAGAACCCAGCGGCACAAATTCAAACATTGCAACATCCGCTTCGCCCGCAGCCAGACACTTCGTTACGGCGTCCAGCAGCAGACGTGTATTTTCTGCCGAGGCATTGCCGCGAATTGCATCGTAAACGAACGTTATGCAGCGGACCTCAGGGTGGAAGAGAGTGAAGTAGCCCACCTTGAACCTAAGTCTCTTGCGTTCCAGCCTGCCAACAAGGATCGCATCCAAAGCGCCATTTCGCCATACGGCTAAGACGTGGGGACACAAAACTTCAACGCGGGACTTCATGACCGTCAGTTGTACATCAATATCGGAGAAGTAATGACCGGGCCATGCTTTCCAAGATTCACGAAGAGGCTCGAGCTCTGCCAATGATCGGATGACGCGAACCTCCGCCCCATCGTTGGCAAATCCGCACACCGATGTGGCGGCTGATATTTCGGCGACGTGCATAGTTTTACCGGCTTGGAACAAAGACTCGATCTGAGGCGATACCCTCCGCGGGCGCCGTCGGACATTTCTCGAACGTTTTCAGAATGGGCACGGTGCGCTCGGTGGCTTTGTAGGGCATCGTCGCTGCGATGATCATCGCCAGTAGCGCGTACCAGCAAACAAAGCTCTGGTCGAAATACGAGATACCAAAGAAAGCCACTACATTGGCAAATAATGCCGCACCCAATAACCATAGCGACCAGGCTTTCGTCAGATCCGGTCCGGCGGCTCTGCGCGCACGGCCAAGATACTTGAAACTGTAAACGATTGTTGCTACGAAGCACAGGAGCGGCAACAGTCCCTTGTTTTCTCCAATCAAGACGTATTGATTGGCGAGGTCCCACATATCATCGCCGCCCGGCCAGGTCCAGTAATTGGTCGTGCCAACCCAGCACCAGTCCCAGAAGTGGCTGATGAAGTTGTCGATGATCTTGTATCGATGCCATCCGGTGGATCCGCCTACCAGGTCAATTCTCGCCAGCAGAGCCCAAACCGGCGCTTTCATCACGAGGTGCAGACCCACTAACATAGCTGCCAATCCGCAGAGGATTGGCTTCATTTTGTCGCGGAGCACCCAGAGTCCCACGCCAAGCGCAGACGCTACGCAGGTCACCAGCGCCGTACTGGTCCTCGAGGTAACCGCGATTGTGATTCCCGCGATTATGCCTAGAACTGCGAGCACGCGGGAACCACCTTTCCTCCACAGGGAGAGGACCAACGGCAGAACTGTGGCTCCGAATGCCCCTGCCGTCACATACACGCGAAACGGCCCCTGGGCTCGCAGATATCCCTGACGCATTAGGGTTAGGTCTGGCAAGCCGCCGAGGCCAGCTAAGACATTGCGACCCGTGCTTAGCTCGTTCACCATGAGCGTCGCAACGATCATGGCGGTGATCGCTAGTGTCTTGATTACGATCGTGCTGTCCCTCTGATCTCGGATGAAGAACCTGAACAGAAAGTAGAAACCCAAAACGTTGTACATCTCTCCGAGCTCATTGACGAACGCGGCAGATTGTTGCCACAGGAGCGTGTAGCCTATCGTTGCCGTAATCGTATAGAGAACGACGGCCTTGTCCACACTGTTGAAACGTATTTTGTAGGGGTGTGGTTCTTTGGCGAATCGTTGAAGAATCAGACGGGCCCATCCCAACAAAGCCAGGATGCGCACAACCATGAAATGGACTGGCCCGATCATCACCACCTGCCCGTAGGGAACCAACACGGAAAGCAGGAGCAGAGGAACTACTACATACCTGCGCCGCAGCGTAAGTACGAGGATGAGCGCGATGATCAATGCGACGAGAACCGCCGGGTGAATCTGCGTTTCACCCGCAGCTCCGAACGGTACGGGACCGCCTCTGGTTTGCATGGATCTCGACTTGGTCCTAAACTACGGCTCTTTTTTCTTTGTTCAGAATAGCTGCAGCTAAACCGTACGCGATCAAGCAAGCGGCAATTCCAAGGGCGACATTGGGTCCAGGTCGGGTAAGAGTTTGGATGGATCGGGACGCGAGGCAGACCGCGACTACGGTTGTCGAGATGCCACCCGCCACAAACAGGCTTTTCAGGTATTGACCACAGTTGAGATCGGACAGTCGGCGCAGCCGGGATACCTGGAGCGAGAATCCGACGATCGTCGCAGCCAGGCAAGCTAGCTGGGTGCCAGTAATCCCATACCATTTTGTGAAAGGGTATACGGCAGAGATCATCACCAGAGCCATTGCAGCAACAGCGCGCCGATGCAAATGCGGAAGCCCTATGGAATAGAAGATGGTCGTAATTTGGCCGTTCAGAAGGTTGATTAAGCCAGCACAAGAGGCAACGGCCAGTGCCCCAGCCGCGGCACTATAACGATGACCGTACACAATGGTCAACAGTGAACGTCCACAGAGAACAAAAAAAGCCAGAGCCGGTAATCCCAATAGAACAATGGCAGCGCTCACCTTGTACAGAATGCGGTTTGCCCTGGAGAGATCGCCGCGCACAAGGGAAAAGGTGGGAAGCAGTGTTTGCCCGAGCACGTTCATCATGAAAATCATCGGCGTCTGGACCAGGTTAACCGCCAGAGCATATACGCCCAGTTGCGCCGCAGTGCACATCTTGGCCAGGACGAACACATCGGTGCGGGAAAAAATGAGATTGAGAAATGACAGCCCAACTAATCCCCTGGAAAAGCGCAACAGATCTCGAATTGCCTCTTTGTCCCACGCGCGCGGTGGCCGATACGGGCACAAGGCATAGGACAGGGCACAGCGGCATAAGCTTTCCGCGACGTACCCAATCGCGAGCGCCCACACATTCTTGATCACAAAGCTGAGAACTACGGTCAGCAACACCCCGGCAATTCCGCCGCCATGGTTAATGAAGGCCCACTTCGAAAATCGCAGTTCTTTGACCGCGATATACGCGTAAGAGCTAAGCGTGCTATCAAAGAGGACGGCAATACCGGTGACGCGCAAGAGCATTCGCAGTTCTGCATTTCCGTAGAAAGCGGCTACGAGGGGAGCCAGGAAGAAGAGTAAAGCGTAGAGAGATACTCCGCGTCCCAAGGCCAGCCACCAGGCTGCTCCTTTGTAGCGCTCTTCGTGACCTCTGGGATTTTGAATGATTGCTTCCTTCACTCCCATGTCGGTCAGTGTGTGAACTACGGCCGCCGTGGAAAGAACAATTGCCATGGTGCCGAATGCTTCAGGAGCAAGTATCCTGGCGAGAAGCATGTTGCGGCCAAACCTTACGATTTGCTCGATCACACTTCCAGTCCCGAGCCACACTCCTCCTTGAAAGACTCTGTCCCTGAGGTTTTGGCCAAACGAGAGTGTTTGAGTAGCGGTTGCCACCTGAACCATTGGCAAAGAAACTGAATTTTTGGGGAACTCAGCCTGGTTGATAAAGCGGAACGCTAGCTGCTGCGACAGAGATCGAGGCAACCGAGCAGCTTATTTACATCTGTTACTCTGGTCGCGCCAATCGTCCTTCTGCGGATGTACTTCAGATATCCTTCACGGATTTGACGTTTGTATTTGTGAATGTCGTAGCGCGTGACCCGAATGCAGGAGGTTTGAATAGGCAGGGAACTCGGCCAAAGTTGCTTCAGTTTCTTATAAGAAGCATAAAACTCTCTGGGAAGCACAAGGTTGAACTGGGTGTTGTGAATGCACAACGCCGGAATGACATAACTCTTCATCCCTCTATGCGCTGCGGTCAAGCAAAGGGCAGCGCCGTAGAAGTGGAAGTGAGGCAAACGCTCGTCAAATCGCAAACCGCTGGACTTGCGTAATATGAGGACAACCTCATCCAGCGTCTGAACCTCCACCGGTTTTTCAAATGCTTGCCCGAGAAGTCCCAAACCGTTCGAGTAGATATAGCCGACCCCGGGCTGATCGGGGGCAGCGCCCCAGCATCCCAGCACTCCCCAGTCAGGGTCGTGGATCTTCAGGTATTCCATCGCCTGATTTAACTGAGCCGGCCACGAACTCGGAAACACCACATCCTGGTGAGCAAAAACCATCACATCATTGGCACTGCGGTCGATCGCATCATTGAAAGCTGTGGCTGCAGATATGAAATTCTCCTGTGCGAGAATTTCGTGCTCGTGCTGCCCAGAGAAACAAGGTGATGCGAGTAAAGAGTTGCCAAAAATGGTTCTGTCATTGACAGCAACTGCAAATGTAATCGCCATACTCCTGACCTGGCAATGGCTGCCCGTGGTACAAACACCGGCGGCCGGTTCCAAAGTGAACGCGGATTGAATGTCCCTATTTCACTGTCGCGGTGAGCCCAGTGGGCGGGGCAGGTTTACCCGCCGCCGATCCGAATTGATAAGCTCCTGCATCCCAGGCACCAGAAGAGGGTCGGGCGGCGCCTGCCTTATCGGAATCCAGCGCCGTGATCCCCAGGCTGGTTAGGTTCGCAGCCAGTCCGATTGCGGGAGAACCGGACTGAATCTGATACGAAGCATCCAGCAGGGGATTGGCATACTGGCCGTGGGCATCATACCCGGTCCCCTGCCAGGCAGCCCACGAATTGTAGGTGTTGCTGCCCAAGGTGAACCAGTTAGCGCCCAGTCCCGTAATGTTGTAATAGAGGTCATTGTCATACGTCGTAATCGTGGGCGATCCGGCCAATGAGTTCCCGGAAGCAAATCCTGAGATGATGTTGTTCTGAATGGTGATGTTGCTAGCCGTGGAAACTGTCGTAATCGCTGACTCGCCTGACAATGATCCCGTTCCAACAAAGGTGTTGTTTAAGATGTAAGTGTGATCCGCTCCATAGCCGAAGTAGATCACTCCATTGTGGTTCACGGTCTGACTGGTATCATCGAAGACATTGTCGAAAATATAGGTATAGGTAATGTTGTCGCTCAGGTATAACTTCGAGGTCGCATTGCCTCCCATGTCTCCATGCCACCAGTTGTTATAAATCTGCCCACTGGTCACCAGGTAGGCCGTCGAACCTACGTAAACGAAAATTCCATCGTGATGAAAACGATCCACAGTGCCGTCGTACCAGCGGGTGGAATTAATAATCTCGTTGTCATGGATGGTGTAACCATTCAACGTGCCGGCCGAACCGACCTGGATGTGCCAGTTGCATTGATCGGTCTTGTTGCTATAGATGTTCAGGTTGGAGACGGTACCACTTGCAGTATTGGCGCTTATGCACGCCGCAGCATTGTTCACATAGTTGTTGTGGATCGAGATATTGTTGCCAGCCCCAGAAATTGTGATCCCGCCATCGCCGTTGGGCGCCCCTGTGCCATCCGAGTTCCCAGTAGTGTGAACGTAGATATTCGAAACCGTTAGATTTCGGATTTCGAGGTCATGACACCCGCTGCCGGAGCAATACACTCCTTGGCTAAGTGTCTGTGAGCTGCACGAGCCATTGATGCAGTTCGGGTCGCCCGGCGTTCCATTTGCCGTACCCTGTATGACGCCGTTCCCACCCCCGTCAATCGTGACGTAGCTCTGCCCGTTAACGTTGATTGCACCCGTGGTCGGCAGTGCGGGCATGCTGATCATGGCTCCTGCCTCGAACAAGACCGTGATCGGACTGCCCGACGTACCACTGGCGCCTACCGTAAGTCCAGAAGAGATGGTCCCGCACACGTGATACGTATTTCCGGCTGCCCAGGCTAGGGAAGACATCGCGATGGCGTCATTGCAATCTGCGCCGTTGTTATTGCCTTGTGCACTCTGTGCGAAATAGATGTCGCTCTGCGCCACACCAAGTGAACCGGCCAGGAGAACGAGTCCCATGACCAGCAAACGTATTACCTTCATAGTTTCCTCCGGGGGATTGAGTCGTTAATCACCCAGAATGTGCCGCTGGCGGCTGCCCGGCCGCGACACAAAATGTTCTCTGAGTGAGGTGTGATTCTAATTTGAAGAGTGTGAATGCTCACCTAATCAGAAGTACAAATTCGACCGTGGCCAAGTGTCCCGCGTTGCATTTTTCAACATTTGCACTGTGCCGAGCGTGATAAAGGCAGATCCTCTTCCAAATCACCACGTAATTTAGCGGTGCGATTTCCCCAACTTTTCTTCAAGTACTGTGCCACACGCATCCAGTCATATGCTCCTGCCAGTTTTGCCGCAAACAGTCGTCTGTCATCGAGCGAGTTGATGGGCAGGCGTTCCAGGAAGAGTCGATCGCTGCGGCGGCATGCCCGTCCCACAATCGTGCAGACTCCATTCTCGTATCCCGCCTTCAGCAGGGACTCGCGTAGCTGCCGGATAAATCCGCGATCGGTCTGGGGAAATGCGAAGGGGTATGCAAATGACTTCACGGCACAGCCCGTCTTGTCTTCAATAGTCAGCTTTGACCTGACGATCTCTTTCTCAACAGCCTCCGCGCTTAACTCTCGAAGTTGAGGATGAGAAACGGTGTGCGAACCAAACACCACTCCGTGCTTTTGCAATTCCCGGACTTCGGACCAGGTGAGGCAATCCCTGTACTTGAATTGCATGGGCCGGTCCCCGATGTAGCCGGTCGGAAGGAAAACCGTCGCACTGTAGCCGTATTGATTGATTAGCGGAAATGCCCGCCGATAGAAGTCGGCATAGCCGTCGTCGAACGTGATCACGACCCGCTTGGTTTCGTCACGACACTTCTCCTCCAGGCGATCGACAACCTCGTCCAAACTGCAGCTCTGGTAGCCGTTAGCCTGGAGGCATCGCAGGTGTTCAGAAAAAACCGGCGGAGAGGTTACCGTTTGGTAATAACCGCGGAGTCCGGACTCCTCTTCCTTGGAGACGCTGTGATACATCAAGATCGGCACGCATGCGCCTGATGCAGATACGAATCGGCAAAAAGGATTGACAAGATAAAGAGTAGCTAAACGATCGATGCGAAGATTCATTTTCTTAGGTGGAACACTGACTTCCGAAGGCTCACATCATGCGTGCGTCAGTTCCAGCGGGCGTCCGGCGTGCTTGGCTGCGAAAGTTGCGATTTCCTCGATCACACGTGCTTGTTGTTCCGCTTTGAGCTGCGGAAACATGGGGAGGGAGACGATCTCGGCAGAAACCTTTTCCGTGACGGGAAAGTCTCCGTAATGGTAGCCCAACGAACTGTAGGCATTTTGCAGATGCAAGGGAATCGGATAATGGATTCCAGTTCCAATTCCAGCCTCTTTCAAATGTGCCATCATCCCCTCGCGGTCCTCCGTGCGAACCACGTACAAGTGGTACACAGCCTTGGACCAGGAGGGCGCATAGGGCGGATTCACTCCGCAGTTAGCAGCCATGAGCAGACGGTTGTACTCGGCGGCGCGTTCACGACGTGCCTGGTTCCACTTCGGGAGCAGCGAAAGCTTTGCGTGCAAGAGGCCGGCCTGAATTGCATCCATGCGGCCGTTGTAGCCTTCGATTTCGTGATAATACTTTTTCGCCTGGCCGTGGTCGCGCAGCATCCTGATCTTGTCCGCGATACTCGCGTCGTTGGTCGTGACTGCTCCAGCTTCCCCGCACGCGCCCAGATTCTTTCCCGGATAGAAGCTGAAAGCCGCTGCCCGCCCGATGGAACCTGCTTTCATCCAGCGGTCCTGTGAGAAATATTCGGCGCCATGCGCCTGGCAAGCATCCTCGATCACGATCAAACCATATCGCTCGGCAAGGTCCACGATAGGATCCATGTCGGCGGTCTGTCCGTACAGATGGACCGCGACCACTGCTGTAACTGGACGCCAGCTTCGGTAACTGACGAGCCTGCCCAATGCGTCCGTTGCACACTGTGTTTCCAAATACTCTTTCAGCTTGGCCGGATCCATGTTGTATGTGCGCTCGTCAATATCGACGAACTCCGGCAGCGCACCGGCTTGGGTGATGGCTTCCGTCGTAGCAATGAAAGTGTTGGGCACCGTAATGACGACGTCTCCTTGCTTGATACCGCATGCGAGGAGGGCAAATCGTAAGGCGTCCGTTCCACTGCTGACCGCAACCGCGTGCTCAGTGGTACAAAAAGCGGCGAAAGTTTTTTCAAAGTCTTGCACCATCGGGCCGCCGACAAATGCGCCGGCGCGCAGAGCTTTCCGAAAAACTTCCGTCAGTTCTGGCTCCAGTTCAAGATGTGGAGTGACAAGGTCGAGAAAAGGAATCGTAGTAGAGGTGCTCATTTTGTAATCTCCAGGACTGGTTCGAGATATCGCAGAAGTTTGGCCGGGTTGCCGGCAACGACTGCATTCGGGGGAACATCTTTGGTGACCACGCTGCCAGCGCCAACAATGGCGTTTTCACCAACGGTCGTGTTGGAGAGGATAGTGGCTCCCGAGCCGATAGAAGCTCCTTTCTTAACCAGCGTCTGTTCTACTTTCCAGTCGGCCTCGGTCTGTAAGCCGCCCTCCATCGTGGTGGCACGTGGATAGCTGTCGTTGATAAACGTGACTCCGTGCCCAATGAAGACGTTGTCCTCGATGGTTACTCCCTCGCAGATGAATGTGTGACTGGAGATCTTGCAACGCTTTCCGACACTGGCATTCTTCTGAATTTCCACAAAAGCGCCGATCTTCGACTCATCCCCCACTTCACACCCGTAAAGGTTGATGAACCTCGAAAGCTTGACGCCTTTGCCCAGCTTGACATCCGGGGCGATCGCTAAGAATTCATCCATAAGGATTAAGTCATCCTTTCTTTATGTCAGCGAATTCGGGAGGGTGGCTGCGGACTCAGACGCGAATCTCAGAGGTAAACTAACGCTCCGCGCCGTCGCAGAGATTCCGAGGCGGCCTCCAGCATCTTGACAATCCGGAAGCCGGCAATGCCGTCATTCAGCGGCACCTTGTCCTTCGTGATGCAATCGATAAAATAGGCTAGCTCAGTGTTCAGAGCTTCGTTGTGTTCGATCTGCGGCGCCCACATGTCGCCTGAGCGGTATTTCACCAACAGGTTATAAAGGCCTTCCTCCGTGGTGACGCTCACACCCTTATCGTAAATCTTGATCTTCTCATCGGCCTCGAGATCGTTCCAAACCAGCATCTTCTTTTCTCCGCCGATCAAGGTCGTGCGGACTTTCACCGGAGAAAGCCAGTTGACGTTCAGGTGGGCAATGATTTTATTGGGGAAGTAGAGGGTGATGAATGCTACGTCTTCCAGTCCATTCAAGTGAATCTGGCCAGTGGCCACCATGGCCTCCGGGCTCTCCTGAATCAGGTAATCCATGATGGATAAGTCATGTGGAGCGAGATCCCAAATGACGTTGACATCATGCTGAAACAGCCCGAGATTCACCCTCATGGAGTCGTAGTAATACAACTTGCCCAAAGCACCCTGGTCCAGGAGTTGGCGGATCTTCCTCACCGCCCCGGTAAACAGGAACGTGTGATCGACCATGATTTTCAGCTTCTTCTTATCCGCCAGGTCGACCAACTCCTCGGCTTGCGCCGCCGTGCTGGTAAAGGGCTTCTCAACGAAAACATGCTTTCCGTTCTCGAGAGCCGCCTTCGCCAGTTCATAGTGAGTCCACACCGGCGTTACCACCGCCACTGCGTCAATTTCTTTCGAGGTTAATAGTTCTGTTGCATCCGATGTTACGTTTACTTGAGGATATGCCTTCTGGATCTTCCGCCTTGACGCTTCGCTCTTGTCGCACACGGTCAGCACATCTGCTTTCTCGATCTGGATAAGATTTCGGACGACATTCGGCCCCCAATACCCGTAACCAATGACGCCGAATCTTATCGTGTCGCTGTCGACCTTAAGTGCTGGAGAGGAACTGGCAGGTGTTGCCACGTAGGTAGCCATCTTTGACCTCTTCTTTCTGATGGCAGGCCTGGGGAGGGTGGGAGAGGGCCCATATTGCCGATTGAGCTTCTAGTGGGCGCCTGCGCCCAGAATTACTGCGCCGGGGGTGCGCAGCAAAATCCTTAAATCTGTCCAAAGCGAGCAGGTGCGTGCATATTGCAGATCAAGTCGCACCATGTCATCGAATGTTACTCGGCTGCGCCCATTCACCTGCCACAACCCGGTGATGCCAGGTTTGGCTTCGAGTAACCGGCGTCGGTGCCAGATATCGTACGATTCCACTTCATAAGGAAGCGGCGGGCGAGGGCCCACCAGCGACATTTCGCCTTTCAACACGTTGATGAATTGAGGCAGTTCATCAAGACTCGTCTTTCGCAGGAAAGCGCCCACACGGGTGACTCGCGGGTCTTTGGTCAGCTTGTACACTCCCTCACCATTTCCGCCAGAAGCCTGCTTTTCCGCATGGCCCGCTATCAATTCCTTCACGTATAGCCGATGAATGCTGGCGTCATTGCCGACGAACATGGATCTGAATTTCAAAAATATGAAAGGTTCCCCATTCTGGCCAATGCGGCGTTGCCGAAAGAATGCTGGGCCTTTGGAGGTTGTCTTGATGGCAGTCGCAATGACAAGGAACACAGGAGAGAGCAGAATCAGAGCAGCCAAACTCCCGATGATATCCATGATCCGCTTAATGACGCGAAACGATCTGTGCGCCTCGTCCCGCTTCGTTAAGTCAGGATACAGAGTCCGATTGCTGGGACCCTGGAGGCGGTCATCATCCCAGTCGTCCGGGAACAGATAAAACGAAATAGTAATCTGATTGAACTGCTCGAAGGTCAAACTCTCCTTCAGAGTGCTGGTCACTCGTGACAGCATGGTGTAGATCGTGGAATGTTTTTCGGCGACTGGAAGTTCGGTAAGGATCACCCCAAGGACAGAGCGCTCCTTGTACCACCCGGTCACATCGATTTCTCTGGTGCAGCTGAGCAGGGCCGACGCGATATCGCGTAAGACTTTACCATTCTTCGCAGAAGCTGCACTGCTCCCCGTATCCAGCAGCATCAGCACGAACGCCTTGCGAGATCGCTCCGACCTCTTTCTCTCCAGCGAGATCATGCTCTGGAAAGATTCTTCCTCCAGAACCCGGCGCTCGCCATTCGATACCTGCTCGCCCGGAACAGCAAACAAACTTGAATCATCAGTGGCGCGTTGTAACTTCACGGTCATCCCCTTGTTTTCAGGCTCGCCTTTTCTTTGAAGTGGTTAGAACTTGCGCGAATCAGGTTCGGCAAGCTGAACGGCTTTTTGGGGGAGCTATTGGAGGAGGACGGAATCAGTTTTCAACAGAGCTGGCCGGTTGTGTGGGAGCCGCCGGCCTGTAGTGATAATGATAGTAATGATCATTGCGGGCTGCGCTTGCTGCGCCGTTTACGATCGCCCCGAGCAGCTTGGCTGGTTCGATCGCTTCGAGTCCACGCTGGAGTTGCGCCCTCTCGGTAGTTCCTTCGCGAGTGACCAGAACAATGCCGTCCGCCAGCCGCATCCACACGCTTGTATCCGCCAGGGGCAATACGGGTGGCGAATCGATCACGATCCAATCAAACCATGTGGCTAATTGATCCACTACTGCGGAGAGTGCTCCCGATTGCATGACTTCCAGAGGATTTTGCGGCGTACTACCGGCAGGCAGTATCCAGAGCGGCGTCTCCTCCAGCCGATAAATGCTCGTCAGCGGGCCACGCTCACCCTGCAACCATTCACTGAGACCCGGAGTCGTTCCTAGACCGAATAGCTGTGCTTGGCAGGGCCGGCGCAAGTCTCCGTCCACCAGCAACGTCCTTTGTTGCGTTCTACTGGCAAGCGTGCAAGCGAGGTTAGCTGCCACGATGCTCTTGCCTTCCTGCGGAATTGTGCTCGTGATCAGCACTTTCTTAAGCGGCCGGCTCTGCCGAAGCTGGCGCAAGCGAACGCCCAGGAAACGGAACTTTTCCGCCGCCAGGCTTTCCTTATCCCTGAGGCACACCAACCGGCTTTGCGGATCGGGTGAGACCTTCAAGCACTGGAAATTCCCCAAGCCATCGACCGGCGGGATGGTTTCTGCCGACTCGATCCCCGCCGTGGGTGCGTCCATAATTTGAACTCCAGCCGGGCGCAGATCGCCTCTCAGCTCTGGTGGGGATTGGCTTTCGCGTGGCGGCGGCAGTTCTTCGCCCCGCTCCGCGGCACGTTGCGCCGCCGCTTTTCGCTCGGCGGCCTTCAGGAGTTCCGCTCCCAGCAACGGCGACGGCACTACGATGCCTCGTCCTTCCGTTGTCGATTTATGCAATGCGTCAAAGATATGGCTCATATTATGTAACCCGACCAGCTGTGGTTGTGTGCAGCTCCGCGTCCTGCTCCCGTGGCTTGTGAAGTGAAGCATACAGATCAAGCAAGATGGTTACCGCCTGCTGAACATTCATCTCACCAACCGCGTGGGTTGGTTTAGTTTCCTCCGGGGACACAACATGGAGCCGAAAATCCTCGGCAACCTCATCGATGATTTGCGGAGTTATGCTTCGCATCTGCTTCACGTACGCTGAGATCAGTGCGTTTTCGCAAATCGTATTGATGAGCCGTGGAATGCCGCGTGAGTGGCGGTATATACCGGCAATTGTTTCCGGCGGAAAAATGACATGAGGTTGAGAATTCGCTGCCACCAGCTGCAGCCGCCGCGCTATATAGCCTTTGGTTTCGTCGGCATCGAGAGGCTCAAGATGGCAACGAACCGAGATCCTCTGTTTCAGTTGCGTGAGCTTAACGGAATCAAGCTTGTCGTCCAGTTCTGGTTGGCCAACCAGCACGATCTGCAGCAATTTTGTTTGTGCTGTCTCCAGGTTCGTTAGCAGCCGGACTTCTTCCAGGGCCTCGGCCGAGAGATGATGCGCCTCGTCGACAATCAGCACCGTCGTAAGATTCTGTAAACCGCGCTTGACGACGAAGTCGCAAAGTTCGAACAGAAGCTCGCCTTTGTTCTTTCCCGCTGTCGGCAGCCCCAGATCGCTAACGATGTACTGCAGAAATTCCGTGGGAGAAAGGCGGCTATTGAAAAGATAGGCGTATTTAACATCCTTGCTTTCTTCCAGCAATTGAAGCAGGCAACGGAGCAACAGGGTCTTGCCTGTGCCTACCTCGCCGGTCAACACCACGAAGCCTTTTCGCCACCGCACTGCGTAATAGAGCGCCGCCAGAGCTTCATTGTGCCGCTTCGTAGGAAACAGGAACGACGGATCTGGCGTGATCTCGAAGGGATTGCGCGTGAAATGGTAGAAGGCTTTGTACATTGCACAAATCAGCCGCGCAGGTAACTGAAGACCGAAGCGCCCAGGATCGCCCCAAGCACCACTGCCGCCGTCGCCCTCGCCACCCACACTTTTCTCTTCGCAATTTGCTCGTCTGAGGGATTCACGATCACGGGGATTTCAGAGATTACGGGTACCGGCAACAATTCCTTGAGTTCTTTTTCGCTGTATAGCCGGTCATCGAGCATTTCGAATACTGCAACGACCCCCAAACCCAGCATCAATCCCACTGCCAGACCGATTCCGCAGAACTTGAGGTGATTCGGGGATTCCGGCTTAACCGGCAGGCTGGGAGGATCGATAATGCGGAAGCGCTCGCCTTGCTGCAGCAATTCCATGCTGGTGGCCATCGCGGAATCATTTTTCTTCTTGAGAAGTTCGTCATAGTTGGCTTTTGACTGCTCATAGCCCCGGGTCAAGTCTGCCAATTGCTGCTCGCGCACAGGTTCCTGATTCAGCCGTGCCTGGTAATCGTTAACCTTGGTCCTGAGCGCGCCAATCGTTTGTTCGCGATTGCTGATCTCGATCTGATTGGCCTGCATTTGGCTTTGCAACTGAGCGATGGGAGAAGCCTGCGCCAAATCGGTGCTACTGCGGACAGCTGTCCCGTTAATCGCACCCGCCTGGCTCGGTGTGGATTTCGCCTCCGCCAGAAGCTGCTCGCGCATCTTTTCTGTCTTGGCAATCTGCTCTTTCAGCTTCCGGACATCCGGGTGGCGCTCGGTGTAGCGAGAGCTGAGGTCAGCCAGGTCCGATTTCAATTTATCTAATTCCTGATCAATCGCCATCACGTCGGGCCGGCTGGCCTCTGCGGCCCTTGGAGAGTTTTGCAGGCTGCGGTACTGATTCAGCAAAGTCTCCAGGTACACGTGCTGTTGCTTGGCAGCGTTGAGCGCATCTTCTTCCGTCTGCAATTGCGATTGCAGTCCACCCAGAATTTGCAGATTACTGGCCACCTGAGTCGGGAGTTCTCCAACGTGTTGCCCTTTGAACTCTCGAACTTTTTCCTCCTGCGCCGCCAGACTCTGGCGGGCGGCCTCGAGTTGCTGCTCGAGGAACTTTGTTGTGTCCTGTGACTGCTGTTGCCGTGCCTCCAGATTTTCATTAATGAACAGATTTGTCAGTTCGCTGGTGACCTGCTGCGCTATGTGGGGATCACCCGCCGAATAGTAAACGTTGAATGCCGTTACCTGGTTCTGCGTCCCGCGCACCAGTTCGATCTGGATATCCTTGCGCATACGCTCGACCTTCTCATCCGGCGCAGGGGCAGCGTGTTCTCCGGCATACAGATTCATCTGGCCAATAATGCGGAGCAGATGCGTGCGGCTGAGAATCTGCTGCGTAATACTTTGCAGCCGGTCTTGCAGGTCCTCACTTACATTGGGCGTGATGTAGTCCTTGGGCAACGTTGGCCGCTCCACCAAAATCAGCGTCCCCGATTTGTAGTGAGGGGGCAGCAACCAACTCACTCCCCACACGACGATCCAACCCAGGAACAGCGCAATCAGGAAATGCAGGTATCGGCGACGAGCGATTCCCAGGTACCGGTCAAGATCGAGCGTCTGCGCATCCTCTTCTGCAAAAGTCTCTGCCATGGCTATCTTCCCAGCGGTTTGCTGAATTGGTAGGAGATTGAGATGAATTCGCGATTCGTATCAGGGTTCGTAGCGACTGCCGGTATACCGCCATAGCTCTGGTGCAGCCGCGAGTATCCCAGTTGCGCACTGAAACGTCCCCTGATCTGGTGCTGCAGCGTGACCGTTCCCAGTGCCGTGTGTCCTCCCGCATTGGACAACAAGAAGAATGGGGTGAGCGTCTTGTAGATGGCATAACTCCCTGCCACGCCTGCATTCCAGGTGCGTGCCAATTGCCAACTGACAGACGCATTCGCGCTGTTTAGATGAAATGCTCCGGTTAGCCCTCCCCCGTTAGTCATCATTCGGGAATAACTAGCCGCAAACGTTGTGTGGTGTCCCTGCCACCCCAGGCTGGATGTGGCCGCTGGCGACCAGGAGCGAGCTGGCGCCATGGACGTCTGAGCCGCGTCGTAATGCTGCGGACCCCCGGCCAGCGACAGCGAGAGATTGGGTTTCAGGTACACCGTGTAAAAGGCCAACACGGTGTGTGTGTCGAGTTCGCTCTGGGAGCGCACTGGATATGCCAAAATCGTCGAGTACTGATACAGTGCGCCGACGTAATGCCTTCTCGAAACTCGCCGACTGTAAAAAGCCGAACCTGCACGCGAACCCGAATCGTACAGACCCGGGACCTGCGCCGGATTCGGATAATGCAGGTTGGTAAACGTTCCACTGGCCCCAATCATCCCACTCGCGCTGAACTGATAAGTCAGTTCCGCATTCGCAGTGTTGGTGAGCCGGTCAGCTAACGGCGCTATAACGGCGACTGGCGCAGCCTGTGGCGACCCATAGACGGGCACGGCTTCCAACAGATTGGGCTGGTTGAATACATTCGAGCTTTTTTGCAAAGCATCCCGCAAGCTGGCGGTCACGTGCGGACTGAGGCGATATTCAACCTCCATCGCCACGTTTTCATCCGCCTCATTACGAGCGCCTGTGCGTTGATACGTCGTGAAACCCGGGCTATAGGTCAGCAGCGAATGCAACCTTGGGGTAGTCTCATCGAGCGCAATGCTGGGCCATACCGAGTAGCTGACGTCACTGATCGCCTTGGGAGTCAGGCCGGCAAGCACGTTGTCAGTGTAGGCAGTGCTGAACACTAACCCGAGATTCAGGTAGTTCGAGCGGATTTCAGCGGTTGGCACCGTCGGGTAAGGCTGGCCATTTACCGGTGGTGGTGTCAGCATCTGCGTGGCCGGGGCTTGATCGGGTGGAGTGGCGGTCGCGTCCGTGCCGTTCGTGTTCACCTGAGACCACGCCGGTACGGCCAAAAGAAGAGCGAGAATAATGGCAGTTCGCGTCGTCATGGTGCGCCTATGGCACGACTATGGTGTCGTGCGGTTCCAACTTGATGTTCTGCTGTGGATTGTTACCTTTGATGACATCCTTGTAATTGAAGGGAATCCGCAACTCGCCGCCTGCCGGATTCTGCCGCAGAACATAGATTCCCTTCGTCTTGGCGAAGTCACGGAATCCCCCGGCGACCGCGATGGCATCGAGCACCGTCGCTGAATTGGTAAGGGGGTAGGAGCCCGGCTTAACCACTTCTCCCAGGATGTTGAACTTTTCGCTGTTGATCTGCTGTACCATGACCGTGACTTCCGGTTCCGCGATGTAGCTCCGCAGTTTGCTGGCGATTTCCTGCTCGAGCTTCAAAGGAGTCCGTCCCGCAGCCTGCAGTTCCCCAACCAAAGGCAGCGAGATTCGTCCATCCGAACGCACCGGAATGGAACGTGAAATGTCGGGTTCTTTCCAGACATTGATCGCCAGCACGTCGTCATTCCCGATCACAAAGCTGTTGTCGTGTGGTTTGCTGGTGGGGGTGCTTACGGGTTGACTGAGGGAAGCCACCGCAGTTGCCGTCCCTGAATTTGTCCCGGCCGCGGCCGACGTCTGCGCCCACAAACAGGCTGCCATGAAAACGCAGATCGATGCTGCGGCGATTTGTCGAAACCACAAGCTTCTTATAAAGTTCGTTTGCATAAAGGCTCCAGCGTACCAAGCTGCGAAATATTTGTTCTTCTGGCCCTCAGGCGGCGCGGTACGGAATCGGTGGCGCCGCCGCTTCCAAGTCCGCCATGGCTACTTCCACGGCCATCGAGCGATGTATCAGGTCGAGGTTAATCACCACTCGGCAAGTGGCCTTCCGGCGTAGGACAAAACCGTCCATGCCAGCCAGTGGCCCGGTTGCAATGCGCACCCGCGTACCTTCTGTCACATACGGATAAGGTTCGACTGGCAAGCGGCAAGACAAATAGTTCTTGATCGCGTCCACTTCTTCGACTGCCATCGGCTCTGGATGAGGATGCCCGACCAGCCGGATCACTCCTGGTATGGTTAACGCCTGCATCCGATCCTGCAAAGCGAGATAGACGAACACGTAGGAGGGAAAAAGCGGAATTTGCACTCGTGCGTTGCGATCTTTCCACCGGTGCACCGCTTCATAGAGGGCAAGATAGTGTTCAATGCCGCGATGGTCCAGCATCTTGTCGACCCGCTTCTCGTAGCGGAAACGAGTGTAAAGCGCATACCAACGCGGCTGGTTCAGCTGTGCAGCAACCAGGTTGTTCCGAGATTCCAGTTGAGTCGAAAAATCTTGCCCGGCCCATAGCTCTGCCATGCCAGCCACAGTGTTCTTTTCCTCCAAGCGTCTGGTAAAGGATGCGTTGTTTCAGGTCAGCTGTTTTAATCGCCAGACCCTGGGTTAGTTGCCTTTAGGGGAACTTGTTTTGTGAAACTACTTTGCTATGAGCGGAAGTGGGAGTGGGCCTTTGTAAAATTGGGGAGGACTTACTGGGGCTAAACTAATTCTGCCGCCACAGAAAGTCTGTGATATCTGTCACTGTTTTACGTGATAGCGACGCAGTTAGGCGCGATCGATGCCGGGCGTTCTGAGTAGGCGTGCTATAGGGAGGTCTTAACGACGCCACTCCCGTTTCGAGCGATGCGCTACTCAGGGCGTTCGATGCGTGGCCGGAAGAAACTGCTCTTCAATTTTACGAATGATCTGGCCCCGAACCCGTCGAAAGGTCGCTACTTTCTCTTCCTTGCTGCCGCTTACTGCTGCGGGATCGTCCAGGCTCCAGTGGATGAATCGATAGGTGTTTGGAAATATGGGACAGTGCTCCTTCGCGTTATCACAGACCGTGACAACGTACTGAATTGGAGTACCCAACAGCTGGCGCACGTCTTTGGATCTCTGGTGTGATATGTCGATGCCGACCTCACTCATGACCTCAACGGCCAGAGGATGGAGGGCCTTGGGGTCAATTCCGGCGCTGAGCACTTCGTATTTGTCGGAAGCCACGTGCCTCAGGTAACCTTCGGCCATTTGGCTGCGAGAGGAGTTCCCGGTGCAAAGAAAGAGAACCTTTGGCTTCATGGTGGCTCTACTCCGGCTTGCGTCCGTGCAATTTAATCGAAGCGATCGCCGCCGCTGCGGTCTTTTGCAATTCGTCCGCGCTGTTCCCGGGCCATAACAGCGCCGCGAGTTGCGTTCCCGGAGTAATTTGGGGAATCGCCAAATCGGTCAGTCCCGCATCGCGTGCGTAGCGCACGTAGTCATTCACTTCACTTGCACCGGCAATACACCCCACGTAGGCGGTGACATCATTGCAGATTTGCTCAGGCAGGTCCCCCAGTAGAACGATATCGCCAACCGCGAATCTTCCACCTGGCTTCAGCACTCGATAGATTTCCCGAAAGACCGCAGGTTTATCGGGGCTGAGATTGATCACGCAGTTGCTGATAATGAAATCGATTGAAACATCATCGACCGGCAGCTTTTCAATCTGGCCTCTGCGGAATTCAACATTGCCGGCTCCGAGCTTCTCTGCATTCGCGCGGGCACGCGCAAGCATGTCATCGGTCATGTCCACCCCAATGACCCTTCCCATCGGACCAACCTTCTGCCAGGCTAGAAAGGAATCGAATCCTGCGCCGCTGCCCAAATCCAGCACCGTCATTCCAGGCGCAATTTCCGCCAGTGCCAAAGGATTGCCGCAGCCTAAGCCGAGGTTTCCCTCACCTGCAACCGCCAGCTCATCCTTCGTATAGCCGACGGCGACCGCGACGGCGTCCTTATCGTCAACGCCGCAGCCGCACCCGCAACCTGACCTCTCTCCTCGGGCAATCGCGCCATATTTCTCCTGGACCACTTCCAACACTTGTTCCTTTTGCATATGTTTCTCCGATTACATTCGCATTCGCGAATATGAGGCAAAGGTTATACCCGCCACAATATATCTGTCAAGCCATATATGTATCTGCTAAAATGTGGTGCATGAAAGGACGACAGACGTGCCCACTGGAGCAGTTATTCCGTGCGCTTGCCGATCGCACGCGTTTGCGATTGATCAATTTGATGGCCGGTCAGGAAATTTGTGTGTGCTACCTGGTCGAGGTGATTGATGCTCCGCAGCCGAAGATCTCCCGGCATTTGGCTTATCTGCGGCGGGCGGGTATAGTCCTGGCGCGGCGAGACGGAAAATGGATGCACTACAAGCTCGCCTTCCCGCCTGATCGCTACGCAGCTGCGATTCTCAGAACCACGATTGAAGGGCTACGACAGAACAGGGAATTGCAAGCTGACTTCCGCCGCCTCAGCCAAGCCTGTTGTGGGCCGAGGAGCCTGGTCCAGTTGATGGGCGCTCCTCTGCCGGGCCGTGCGGTTGCGGCGCGCTGACCAGCGAGCTGGGATTCAATTCCGATCATTGCCTGCCAAGAATCAACGGACACAGCAACGAGTGACTTGTATCACGGCGCATTGTTGCATTCCTCCCTACGATGGGATTGGCCCTTGAAATCGCGGAGATAGAGCACACGAGGAGACTGGCCTTAGCATTGAGCCAATCGAACTCGCATACGCTTTTATAAATAACTGACGAAGTTAAGCAGAGCTCGCTTCGCGCGACTGAGGGCCACGAGGGAAGCGTCTATCGGTAGCAGCGGAGGATTCTGTATGGTGGCCAATGCGGTTGCGGCTCTTCAATGGGGCTTTGCGATTCCCAAACAGCGCTCAAAAGTGCGAGAGTCGACGGGCTGGAAACAACGATTCGAGCAGGAATTGCGCGAAATCTTCAAAGGACACGGCGAAAACTTCTTTGACGGCTACTGATCAGCCTTCTCACTGATGCCAGTGCACCGTTCTTGCGAGACTGTACAATTGTTTCTTGAATGCGACTAGGATCATCTCTCATGCGGAAGCTGACAGCGGTCGAAGAGGCGAGGGCAGTAATGACCGAGGCCATGGACTGGGGAATGTGGAGATGGCTGTTCGAAAAAGCGCGCGTGCAGGAGATTGCAGATCGAGCCACCGCCACTCTGGCAGAGACTGACAGAAGGGTCAAAGCGCACTGGAATGATGAACTGAAGAGAGCCTATCAGGAGTTAGTCGATCAGGAGAGGCCCAAACAGACTCAGCCCAAAAAAATCCATGAAGCCCATGACATCACTCCTGAACTCAGGCTCGCTGCCAAGGGAGTGAAGGAAGCGTATGAAGAAGGGCAACGCGCCCGCGTGGATGCGGAAGAAACATTTGATGAAGCGGAGCGGCGGATGAGCACCGATCTGGCTCGCATTGGATGTAAGAAGGCGCTCGAGAGTTATGAGCTCCGCGAGCGGGCGATCCGAAAAGCAGAAGCCGCAAATTCCCACCGCCATATCACCGCCGGCAGCCCATCCTAAACGGAGCGGTTTTTGCGACGTTAG